>Ga0209039_10001546_pt1 | contig 21146 bp, 21 predicted proteins | sample BogFormECP12_OM1_FD_188238 | JGI IMG/M metagenome (GOLD analysis project Ga0209039, IMG submission 188238) | Bog forest soil microbial communities from Calvert Island, British Columbia, Canada - ECP12_OM1 (SPAdes) (version 2) | ecosystem: Environmental > Aquatic > Freshwater > Wetlands > Bog ...
CTTCTTCGACGCCATCGGCCACGTCACTTATCACGAAAAGGGCCAGGAAGTGGTGAAAGACTTCCTGCAGCCCGGCCTGCGCTACAAGCCGCCATATGGCCCGCTGGAGCTCATCTCGCTGGGTCTCGCGCTCATCTTCGGCACCGCTGGTCTGCCGCATATCCTGGTGCGTTTCTACACCGTTCCCGACGCCAAGACGGCGCGCCACAGCGTGGTTTGGGCCATGGCGCTCATCGGCAGCTTCTACATCATGACCACGTTCCTCGGCTTCGGCGCCGCCACCATCGTTGGCCGCGACTTCATCGGCACACACGGCGGCACCAACATGAGCGCGCCACTTCTTGCGCAAGCTCTTGCGGGTGACATTTTCTTTGCCTTCATCTGCGCTATTGCCTTTGCCACCATCCTCGCGGTTGTCGCCGGACTCACCATCAGCGCCACCACCTCGTTCGCGCATGACTTCTGGACCAACGTGATTTACAACGGCGTGGAGCGCAAACCCGGCGAAGAAGTCCGCGTCGCGCGCCTCTCCGCGTTCGTGGTCGGCGCTGTGGCCATCACCATCGCCATTTTGCTCGGTCCCACCGCCAATGTCGCTTTCCTCGTGGCGCTGGCCTTTGCCGTGGCCGCCTCCGCCAACCTGCCCGTCATCGTGCTGTCCATTTTCTGGCGCCGCTTCAACACTACCGGCGCGGTTGCGGGACTCGGGGTTGGCCTCATCGCTTCCATTGGCCTTATTCTCGTGAGTCCCAGCTTGATGGCCATTGATCCGCCCACCGTCACGGGCACGGCGCGCCACTTAATTCAGGCCAAGGCATGGTTTCCGCTGGAGAATCCCGGCATTCTGAGTATTCCGCTGGGTTTCCTGGGCGCGATCCTGGGCACACTGCTCAGCCACGAACCAACGTCAACGCACAAATTCAACGAGCTTCTGGTGCGCTCCAACACCGGCCTCGGCGCCGAAAAGGCTACCGCCAGCCACTAAAGCGTTCCCGCGCGGTTTAAGCATGATGAAATTCTTGACGATGCTCGCAGCCCTGATATTCAGGGGGCATCTTGATAATCTGCCTTCGAGTGGTGGCACCCGAAGCATGCTGCGGTGGAATACCAGCAGACCAAAACAAACTCCAGAACGAATCCCCGGGTGCTGGTTTTGCCAGTTGTTTGGATTGGTGCGCCTGTTCTCCTGATCGATATAGTTAAAGGGAACACTCTTTCCCCGCGAAAGGATTCAGTCCGTGAAAATCATTCGAAATATTCTGATCGGCATTCTTCTCGTCGTTGCCTTATTCTTCGGGATCATCTTCTATTCTTTCTCGCGAACAATTCCCCTGAAAGACCATCAAGCGCTTTCCGGAGGTGCGTTCCAGGTGAAAGATGGCATGGTTTCGGTGGGGATCATTCCCTCCGCGGACGGCCAGATCATCCTGGTGGATTGTGGGAATGACCACAATGCGAAGGCCATTTTGAATGCGCTGAAGCAGATGGGCGTGGGCCGCGAAGCGGTGCGAACGATCCTGCTGACCCACGCACACCCCGATCACATCTCGGGCTGCGGTGCTTTCCCGGAGGCCGAAGTCTTTGCCATGGCTCTGGAGCAATCTCTTTTGGAAGGCCGAATGGCAGCGAGATCTCCGATTGGATTCCTGATGGGCAAGAAGGATTCCGGCATCCGTGTCACCCGGTACTTGCAAGACGGCGACTCATTGCAACGGGGCAATGTGCTGGTGACTGCGTACCTGATCCCGGGCCATACCGACGGCAGCGCGGCTTACCTCGCCGCGGGAACGCTCTACCTCGGAGACAGCGCCGACTCCGCTAAAGACGGCAGCTTGCTCCCGGCAAAATGGTTTGCCAGCAACAACGCAGCACAGAACCGTGCGTCCCTGAAAAAGCTGGCGGAAGAATTGAAACCCCGGGCCTCCGAGATTCAATTTGTGGAGTTCGCTCACTCCGGCCCGCTACCGGGAATCGCACCCTTGCTCAATTTCGCCAACAACACGCCCACAAATCCTTAAGCGCAAGTTTGCAGCAATTTTCCCATTGTTTCCCTGACCATAGCATGCTAAATGACCCTCGCGAGGTGCATCTCTATGAATAGCGGAAGCTGGTATTGGCCTGATGTCTCCGACTTGGACGGCGCCAAGGATGCCGCGCACTACGGGATGTGGTGTGCCATCCTTGTCGCTGGTTTCACCGCGCTTTTCGTCCTTCTTTCGTTTTTTGGGACTCGGCTCATGGTGGTCACGCCGGCAGCACTTCTCGATGTCGCCTTATTTGCCGCCATCGCTTACGGCCTCTCCAGGTGTTCACGGGTTGCCGCAGTCGCGGGATTCGTGCTCTTCCTTATTGAGAAAATCTATGCCTTCGTTACCACCGGCAGCGTTCTTGGCGTTGGCGTCTTGGGCGTAATCATCCTGTTTGGTTTTCTTAACGGTGTCCGCGGTGCCTTCGCCTATCAAAAATTGCTTGCCACCGCACGTCCCCAAACCGTACCGCCCGCTGCGGTGTAAGATGGCCTCCAGGGATGCCCTTGAACTCTGCTTGCGGCAGTGCTGCGCCGCATCTCGGCAGGATTTAAACCTTCAGCCAGTTTTTCTTCCCGGATTTTCTTGCGTGTCTTCTGTAGCGAACGCTCAGGACAACGTCGCGTTCAGAACTTCCCGCAGCAATTCCTGCTTTTGCGGCAAAAGTTTCTTTCCCTGCCCGGTGAGGTAAAACACGTCAATGGCCTTCTGGCCTTCAGTATCAATCAGCGCCACTTCGATGTTGCAACCGAGCCGCGACAGCGCCGACCCGATTCCATACAGCAGCCCCGGCCGGTCCTGCGTCACGATTTCCATTAGCGTGCACTGATCCGACGAGGCATCGTCGAAATTCAGCGTTGTTGGCACCGCAACCTTTGGAGGCCGCGCCAGTGCCGCCGCCAGCCTTCCCTTCAACAGCGGCTCCAGCGCCTGTTTCCCGTTCACGATGTCCGCGATACTCTGTTGGAACCGCCCGATTTCCCCGGGATTCAGTTCCAGCGTCCGGTGCAAATCCACGAAATGAAATGTGTCCAGCACCACTCCGGCCGCGTTCGCAAAGGCATCCGCCTTGATGATGTTCATGCCCCACGCCGCCAGCACCCCAGCAATCGTCGCGAACAGTGCCGGCCGGTCCGCCGAAAGCAGTGTCAGTGTATATGCGTGGTGCGTCGCCTTGACGTCCGTCTGCACGGGTTCCGCGCCCAGCTTTCGGTACAGCGAGAAGTGACCCGCAATTTCCCCCGGCGAGTGCACTGCCAGGTACCGCCGAGGAAATCCATCCAGGAACCTCTCAATCTCCGCCTTCGACGCTCCGACGGCCAACTGTCGTACCTGCTCGAGCAAAATCGCTTCGTCCGATGCGTGCAGCCGGTCGCGGTCCAGCGTTCGGCTGAAATAGTTCGATGTGGACACGAACAGCCGCCACAGCATCTCCGCCTTCCACGGCGTCAGCGCTTCGGGGTTAACCGCGTGAATGTCCGCGTACGTCAAAAGGCACAAGCGCTGCAATCGTTCATGCGTCACCACATTCGTCGCAAAGGCCGAAACCGTTGCGGGATCAAAGATGTCGCGCCGCTGCACCGTCGCGGACATATCCAGATGGTGCTCGATCAAAAAATGGACTTCCGACTTCTCTTCCGGCTCCAGCTTCAGCCGGTCGGCCACGGTTTCCAGCGCTTGCAGGCTTCCCGCAACGTGATTCTCCACCGGCATGCCCTTGCCGATATCGTGCAGGAGCAGCGAAAGGATCAGCAGGTCGCGGCGCTCGACCGTGCGCCACACTTGCGTGAAATGCAGGCCGCGCGAATCAGGCGGCTCCGCCAGTTCCTGCAGATGCTCGATCGTGCGCAACGAATGTTCGTCCACCGTGTAGCGGTGATAGAAATCGCGCACCACCAGCGAATCGATGCTCCGGAATTCCGGCAGCACTTCGATCAACAACCCCAGCCGGTGCATCGGCCGCAGCGCCATCCCGGGGAAATCCGCGCCGAGTATTTCGCTCAGCACCGGCCACGCCACCCGCGAATTCCGCTGCGGCAATTCCGGGTGCGTCATAATGTACGCGATGCTGCGCTCGGCTTCGCGGCTCACTTGTACGCCCGTTCGCGATGCCTCGCTCAGCAGGGCATAGGTCGCGTTGCGGTCCGCGTAGGCCTGCTCGTTCGTTAATTCCAGCAATCCATCGCGCACCATGAACGGCTTGCCATTCGAGTTTTCCGACCGCCCTCCCAGCGTCGCGTTCATCAGCCGCTGTCGCAGCGAAATCGCGGCGGGCGGGCGTTGCTCCATGTAGCGCAGCAATTGCCGGTTCAGCGTGCGCGCGTGCCGGAAATACAGCCGCATCCATTCCGCCGCGTTCCGCCGCAGATTGTCGTCAATCCCCAGCGACCTCTCGGCGGCGCCCGCCTGCAATTCGTAGGTCAGCGTATTGTCGTTGCGCGCGTTGCTGTAGTGCAGGAAGCACCGGATGGCGCTCAGAAACTCCACCGCGTTGCGCGTCAGTTCGTCTTCGTTCACCGGGCTGATGCGCGGGTCGCGCCGGTCGCCCGCAAGCTGCCGCATCCACAATGTCGAATGGTAATCGCGCAGGCCCCCGGGCGCTTCTTTGACGTTGGGCTCCAGATGAAAAATCGTGTTCCCGTAGCGATTCAGCCGGTCTCGCGTTAGCCGTTGCAATTCGTTCAGCAGAAAAGGCCGCGCCTGTTTCTCCGGACCAGAGAGCACTTTCGCGTCCAGCTTTTCGAACAGCGAAGCATCCCCATCCAGGAAACGCCGGTCCAGCATCGCCAGGTGGAATTCCGCGTTGTCCTCTTCAATCCGCCGGCATTCGTCCAGGGTGCGTCCTGCCGAGCTCACACGAAACCCCAGATCCCACAGCGTGCGCGAAAATTCCGCGATCAGCGGGCGAAACTCTTCCTCCGTCTTTTCATTGCCGAAGAGAAAGAGCAGGTCCAGGTCCGAGTAGGGAAACAGCATCTCCCGGCCATAGCCGCCCAGCGCCAGCAGGCAGAATCCCTGCGCCGCCAACTGGCGAGTCCGCAGGAGTTCCACAAAGACCTGCTGGACAGTGCCATCCGCCAGCTCACACAACTGCCGCAGCGTGTCTTGCGCGCTGGCACCGTTATCAAACAACTTGCGAATCCGTTCGCGCTGGGCATCGCATTGCGGTCCCAGAACTGTCAACGGACTTACCGGGTCGGCCATTTTCTCTTTCGGCGAAAAGCCAGATGTGAGACCTGAGCGGGGAGAGGCCATCATCACGCTTACAGAGCGCCTTCGCCGCGTTCCTCATTCCGTATCCGGATCGCTTCCTCGATCCGCGATATGAATATTTTACCGTCTCCGATTTTTCCTGTCTTGGCACTTTTTAGGATTGCTTCCACGGCGCGATTCACCAGCGCATCCGCCAGCACCATCTCCAACTTGATCTTTGGCAGCAGGTCCACGGTGTATTCGCGGCCCCGGTACACCTCTGTGTGGCCCTTCTGGCGGCCGTGACCCCGCACTTCGGTCACCGTCATGCCCTCGACGCCGATCTCCAGCAAGGCCTCTTTCACCGATTCGAACCGCGACGGCTGAATGATCGCTTCAATTTTCATCATACGAAGTTCCGCTCCCGTCACGTTTTGGAAAGGCTTTCACCCTTTCCTTCAGCTCTCCAGGTTATAACCTTCTTCGCCGTGCAGCGAAATATCCAGGCCCGCGATCTCATGCTCTTCATGGACGCGCAGGCCTGTCAGCAGATCCACCAGCTTCAACAGGACAATCGTGCCCACCAGCGCAATGCCCCACGCGATCAGCACGCCTACCAGTTGGTTGCCCACCTGGCCCCACCGCCCATCCAACCCGCCCACGCGCTTTCCTGCGCCGAAGATCGGGTTGAACGCCGCTTGCGCGAACACGCCCGTCAACAGAGCGCCGACGGTTCCTCCCGCTCCGTGCACGCCGAATGCGTCCAGTGCGTCATCATAGCCGAACATCGCCTTGAAGCGCGTCACCATCCAGTAACAGAACACCCCGGCAATAAACCCGATCGCCAGTGCCGGCATCGGTCCCACAAAGCCCGCCGCGGGCGTGATCGCCACCAAGCCCGCAACCGCTCCGGAAATCGCACCCAGCGCGCTGGCCCTTCCATTCTTGATCCATTCCGCCAGGCTCCAACCCATCGCCGCTGCCGCTGCACCAAAATGGGTGGCCACGAAGGCGCTCGACGCCAAGCTGTTCGAAGCCAGCGCGCTGCCCGCGTTGAATCCGAACCATCCCACCCACAACAGGCACGCGCCGATGATGCTCAGCACCAGGCTATGCGGAGGCATCGGCTGTTTCGGGTAGCCCGTGCGTTTCCCCAGGAACAATGCGCAAACCAGCGCGGAAACTCCCGACGTGATGTGCACGACCGTGCCGCCCGCAAAATCCAGGGTCGGGAATTTTCCTCCCGCGGCGTTCAAGAATCCGCCCTTGCCCCACACCATGTGCGCCATCGGCGCGTACACCACCAGGAACCACAGCGTCATGAACAGCACCGTGCCCGAAAACTTCATCCGTTCGGCGGTCGCTCCGGTAATCAACGCCGGCGTGATAATCGCGAACATCAGCTGGTAAATCATGAATGTCGTCTGCGGGATCGTTCCGGCATAATCCGCGTTCGGCAGCGCTCCCACACCGCGCAGAAACGCATGCTCGAAATTTCCGATTACCGGCCCGCTGCCGCCGAAGCACAAGCTGTATCCCACCAGCGCCCACAGCACCGTGATCAGCGCCATCAGCGAGAAACTCTGCATCATGATCGCCAGCACGTTTTTCTGCCGTACCAGCCCGCCATAGAACAGCGCCAGCCCCGGCCCGGTCATCAGCAGCACCAGCGCCGCGCTCACCAGCATCCACCCATTGTCCGCCGAAGATTGCGCCGACGTTGCTTTCTGCTCCAACTGATTCAGCCTTTCCGTGACGGCTTGGGGAACTTCCGGTGTGGCGGCGCTTGCGGTGGAGGCGGGGGGTGCTGCGGGGGCGGGGGACTGCTGGGCCAGTAGGGGAAACGCGGTCAGCACCAGGATCATCAGGCAACAACACACTACGCCCTTCCACTTCATCGAACTCTCCGCTGCAGAAAGATTGAGGACAGGCTGCTCAGGGTCACACGCTTTTTGTCTTGGGGACTTACCCGGGTATCGCGATGATTATACTCATGCAGCCCCGCCCGGGCAGTGCGAAATTTTGCTGGCCCCGATTCGTTTTTCTCATGCATGCGCGCGCAAGAACCTTTGTTTTCTTTCGCTCGCAAATGCATCCGCCTCCCGCGTAGGCCGCGGGATGCGCACGCCCTCCCCCACTTGGAGCGTAAGCCGGATGGCCGTTTCCAGGCTCACCCGGTGGCCTTGCGATACATAAATCGGCCTTACCCCCGTGCGTGTCCGCACGGCCGCCCCGATTCGCTCACCCTTCGCCTTTTCATCGATCAACGGTACCCAGCTTCCCGCCTCTTGCCCCAGTTCTCCGTGCGTACCTATCAGAAGACTCTTCGCGCAGCCAATCGCTGGACGGTCCAGCAGCACTCCCAAATGACAGGCCAGCCCGAACCGCCGCGGGTGCGCATACCCCTGCCCGTCGCAAAACAACAAATCGGGCATTTCTTTAAGTTTGCTGAGAGCCGCCAGCAGCACTGGAATCTCCCGGAAACTCAGCAGTCCCGGAATGTACGGAAAGTGCAACGGCACCACCGCGCTCGCTCGCGCGATTTCTTCCATCTCCGGGAACCGGAAAACTACCACGCAACCGATCGCACGGTTGGCGTCGCGCAACGCGTTCCACCGGCTGCGGCGCTGCTTCAGCGCTTGCGAACCTGTCAGCACAAATGACGCGTCCAGCCCCGCCACCGTGCGAATCTCCGGCAAGCGGTCTTCCCCTTCCCATTCGTTTCGCAGGCCTTCCTGGATCGCCCGCGCGCGTTCCGGCGTCACTCTCCACGCGTGCCATTTGCCTGCTTCCCGTGACTTGTACTCCATGCCTATCATCGTATAATGCATCTGTCGTCAACGCTGCCACTGCCCTGCGGCAAACCTGCGTCTCTCGAAATTGACTAAGGGGAACGTCCCATGACCCTGCATCCACCGTTGGAAGTCTCCGCGCGCGAAGCCGCGGGAATTTATTATGTCGACGTGCATGGCCGCCTCACCATCGGCGATCCCAGCGAACGTTTGCTCGATTTTGTGCAGAACCTGGTGCAACAGGGCGCGCGCAAAATCGTCGTGAACCTCGACGACATCCCGCAGATTGATAGCTCCGGTATCTCCGTCCTGGTGAAACTCTCCATCTCCCTCGCGCGCCTCGGCGGCGTCTTGCACCTGGTCATCCGCCAGGGCCGCGTCCGCGACGCCCTCACGGTCACCCGCTTAGTTGAAGCCATCCCCACCTTCGAATCCGAATCCGCCGCCACCGCCTTCTAGCCCGTTTCTTGATATATTTGCATCTGTTCGGTTCAGAGATGCCAGTGCAAATAAAGAATCTACTTGTCAGAGCGGCTCCGCTTTTTCTTGTTCTAGCTTTTTGTTTAGGTGGCCCTGTTTCTCTATGTGCACAATCGACAATCGAATCCTTGTCCGATCAAGTTGCGAAGGCGATCGGGGATGAGAAGAAATCATCGGTCTTTCCGAGGGTCGTCGTAGCGGGTTTCCCAGACGCGGCGACAGGGATCGACGCCTCAAGCGAGTATCTCGCCGAGCAACTCTCAGTTTCGCTTGAAAACAAGCTTCCTTCCGGGACTATCATCCAACGCAACAAGTTCGTCGAGTTCCTCCACTCGCATCGTCTTTCTCTCTTGGATCTGCAATCCGTGCACGTCGCCTATTGGGCGGCTGACAATCTGGGCGCAAACGAAATCCTCTACGGAGAGATGTCTCCCTCTGATGGCGCTGTCGCCCTCGATTTGAAACTGCTGCGGATAGGAACGGCGAAAGAAGCAGCACGCTGGAAGGTTTCCCTGGTCCCCACCGACGAATTGCTTGTGCGCAGAGGCAAAGCCCTCGATTTTCATGAATCTCCTGATTCATTGAAATTAGCCTTTCGATGTAATTCGGCGGACAATACTGCGGCTTCCAAGGCCTTCACCAAGTCCGGGGGCACGCTCCCTAAGCTGACCTATATGCCAAGCCCGCCTTACTCCGAACAAGCAAGAAAGGAAAAACTGTCAGGGAAGAGACAGTACGATGTTGTGATCGACGAAACGGGTCGCGTAGCCCTGGCTATACCCCATCATCCACTCAAGCCCGAATTCGATGACACTGCCTTGCAGACGATGAAATCTTGGAGGTCCGAGCCCGCCACAAAGGACGGTAAGCCTGTGGCCGTTTGTACAGTGGTTGAGATCAATTGGAAACTCTACCCACCCAACTGAGGCGGCCAGCCCGGCAGGCAGTTGGTTGTCCACCAGAAACTTCACGCGGATTGTAAAACGATGTGATCGGTCTGTACGGCGGCGTACTCAATCGCCGCCAGAATATCTTCCCGTTCCAGAAACGGGTAATCGGCAAGGATCTCCTCAAACGGTGCCCCAGCGCTCAGCAGTTGCAATACGTCCACCACCCGCATGCGCAGGCCACGAATGCAGGGCCTTCCGCCGCATTTGCCCGGCTCGATAGTAATTCGCTTAAGCAGGTCCGTATTCATCGTCTACCCACACCATGCCACAAACCATACTTCCCCACAAGCGGATGGTTTCCCAGGTTCTCTATCTAGTTGGTTGGAAAGCTCGGCGCGCCCTAGCTGCCCTTCTTCAATTCCGCCAGGACCATCTTTGCCAATTCCTTCAGCGTTTCAAACACGCCCTGCCCCTGGATGGCCACGCCTTCAATCACCGGCTCGCCCTTCTTCTGCAAATGTTTGGTCAGATCTTCCACGCTCATCACGTTTGGCAGGTCGCGCTTGTTCAGTTGCAGCACGTACGGGATCGTCGCGAAGTTCAGATTGTGCTCTTTCAGATGTTCCTGCAGGTTGTCCAGCGTTTCGAAGTTCGCGTCCAGCCGCTCTTCCTGGGAATCGGCCACGAACACCACGCCATCCGCGCCTTTCAGGATCAGCTTGCGGCTGGCTTCATAAAACACCTGCCCAGGCACGGTATATAAATGAAAGCGTGTCTTGAACCCGCGCACCGTTCCCAGATCCAGGGGCAGAAAGTCGAAGAACAGCGTCCGGTCCGTCTCCGTCGCCAGGGACACCATCTTCCCCTTCAGGTTTTGCCCTGTATGGTCGTAGATCCACTGCAGGTTGGCGGTCTTTCCGCCGAGGCCCGGACCGTAGTACACCAGCTTGCAGTTAATTTCGCGCGCAGGAAAATTGATGAAAGGCACGAGTCGTCAACCTGAATCCTGTCTAAAACTTATAACACACACACGCAGGGCAGGCCACTGTTCCGCATGTGTGCCCGTTGTCTGTTCAAGGCTCCTTCTAGTTTCATGGAGAAGCATGCACCTCGGCAATGTTATTTTCTTCCGTGCTCCCGGTCGGTAAAGACTATCTAACTCAACACCTTCACCCCTTTGACTTCCGTTTGACGAAGGCGCTACCCTCTGCTAGCATTCGCGCCATGGCGAAACCCCAAAAATCTTCCGCGGGCTCTTCCGGGCGGGCCAAGTCCTCGTCCGCAGCTCAGTCTAAACTTAAGAAAAAGAACAACTTACCTGCCCACCCCCCGCAGCGTGGCGGCGTCGAGATGATTGACCCACTCGTCCAGGCACAGATGAAAGTCTATGAAGAGGCCATGTCCCTCTTCCATCAGCAAAAATTTCAGCGTGCCAAACAGGAACTCGAAAAGGTGCTTGAGGGGCCCAGCAAGGAACTGGCTGACCGCGCGCGCACCCATCTCCGCATCACCGAACAGCGCATGAAGCCCAGTGCCGAGCAAAATCCCAAATCGCCCGAAGAACATTATCAGCGCGGCGTGGCCATGATGAATCTGGGCCGTTGGGACGAAGCCCGCGAAAGTCTCGATAAGGCCCGCAAACTCGCTCCCAAGGCCGATCACGTCCACTACGCTCTGGCCGCCCTCGATTGCCTCACTGGCGAAGCCGATTCCGCCATGGCCAATCTCAAAGTCGCCATCGAACTCCGCCCCTCCAATCGTTACCACGCCCGTAACGACGAGGACTTTGCGTTCCTCCAGGAAGATCCTCGCTTTACTGAATTGCTGTATCCTGAAAAGGACGGCTACACGGGATAGTCTCTGCGGAAATGGATCGCCGCCCCGCTCGTATCATTCGGAAGCTGAGCCTCACGTGAAAAAGTCTCGACGCCAGAACTCTCTGCAATCCCGCGGACTGCGTGTGGTCGCGCTCGGCGGCGGTACCGGCCTTTCCGCGCTGCTCCGTGGTTTGAAAGAGCATGTGGTCCGCCGCACGGATCGCCACGCTTCCCGCGAGCGTCCCATCGCCGACCTCACCGCGATTGTCACCGTCACCGATGATGGCGGCAGCTCCGGCCGTCTTCGCCGCGAAAATCGCATGCTGCCTCCGGGCGACATCCGCAACTGCATGGTCGCGCTTTCAAAAGATGAGGCGCTGCTCGGACGCCTTTTCCAGTACCGCTTTCATGCCGGCCACGGCCTCATCGGCCACAATTTCGGCAACTTGTTCCTCGCCGCACTCACCCACGTCACCGGCGATTTTGCCGAAGCCGTGCGCGTCTCCAGCAAAGTCCTCGCCATTCGCGGCCGTATTTTCCCTTCGACCGTCTCCAATGTGCATCTCACTGCCACGCTCGCCGACGGCCAGCGCGTCAGCGGCGAAACCAAAATCTCTCGCAGCCGCGTGCCCATCCGGCAAATCCAACTCGTGCCTCGCCGCGTGCGCGCGCTTCCCAAAGCCATTGAGGCCCTCCAAAATGCCGACCTCATCCTCATGGGCCCCGGCTCTCTCTACACCAGCGTCATTCCCAATCTCCTTATCCCGGAAATCGCCCACGCCATTGCGCGGTCCAAGGCGCCCCGCGTCTATGTCGCCAATCTGATGACGCAACCCGGCGAAACCACGCACTATGCCCTCAGTGAACACTTGCGCGCCATTCAGAAGCATGTGGGCAAGCGCGTTATCGATTGGGTTGTCGCCAACCGTAAGACTGTCTCTCCCGAAGTCGCGCGCCGTTACCGCGCTGAGGGTGCAGAGGCCGTCGTGGTTGACGCCGATAAGCTCGTCCAGCTCAAGGTCAAGCTCTTGCTCGACAATCTCCTCGAAGAACACGGCGTCATCCGCCACAATTCTCCCCGCCTCGCCCGCCTCCTCGTCGACGAGTTCCTCCTCCGCCCCTCCCGCCGCTAATCTCCTTGCTTCTCTCTTCTCTGCGTACTCTGTGCTCTCTGCGTAAGCCTTGCTCTTGTTTCGATCATTTACCGCCCCGCCCGCCTCACCGCCAGCGGAACCGCACTCCCCCGCGCAGAAAAATCGGCGGGCCCACAGTAAACACCGGCGTCGCCGCTACGTCAAACCGGTCATCCGTCAAATTCTGCACCGCTACGAAGACCGACGTGCGCCGCACAAACTCCCGCGACACTTGCGCATCCAGCGAAAACGCTCGCTCCAGTGGGTATTGATTCAAGTCATCGTCAAACTGGTTCCCCAAAAATCGCCCTTGCAGGCTCGCATTCCACTTCTTCCCAATGTAGCTGGCTTGAAAACTGAACTGGTTCTGTGGCACCTGCGGCAAGCGCAATCCATCCAGCGGCGTCAGCGCCGGGGGGCTCGGGTAACTCAGCACTGTGGCGTCCACAAACAGATAGCTCGCTGAAATCTGCAGCCGAGGCCGCACCTGCCATTGGCCCGATAATTCGAATCCACGCGCCTGTGTCACGCCCAGGTTTTCCTTCTGCCGCGTGATCAAGGCTGGCGTGCTGGTGAGCGTCACATTCGCCACCGGATCGCCGATGTCGCTCCAGAAGAAGTTCCCCCGTAGTGTTAGACGGTTCGCCCATGTCTGGTAGCTGAGCCCCGCTTCGCCCCCTGTCAAGTGCTCGCCCGTCAAGCCCGGATTTGCCAACGTCAGCACATTCCCTACGCGAAAATTCCGGTACAATTCATTCAGCGTTGGCGCTCGAAACGCCCGGTACACCGAAGCGCTCAGCGCTAATCCGTTCGAGAAGCTCCGCAACAGCGATACCCGGGGGCTGAACGCCGATTCCGACCGGTTCGCGAACGTCTCCGTTGTCGCCGTTCCCGTTTTCAACGGCTTGCTGTTCTGGAACCCATTGTTGTTGTTCCAAGTATCCATGCGCCCGCCAAACGTCAGCAGCCACTTCGGCGCAAAAAAGAACGCGTCCTGTGCGAAGAATCCCCAGTTGTGCTGCCGCCCGCCCGCATCCACCAGCGTAAACGGCGCTCCCGCCCGGTAGTTCGTGTCTTCGCTGTGGCCGCGCACATCGCGCGCCTCGATTCCCGCCGCCACTTTGTGCTTCTCCGCAATCAGCCGCGTCCACGTCCCCACGAATCCAATCTGCTGCGAGGGATTCCGCTGCAGATTGGTCAGCGTCTCCGAGTCGCGGTTCGCCGCCACCGCCGAAAACGACTGGTGATAAATCTCCGTCGAGCCATACAACCGCGCCGAAAAACTTCCTGCTTCTCGCGTCGACCAGTCCAGCCCCAGATCCACTTCCGGGATCGTCGTATCATTCCTCTGCAGCGGCGTCCCGTTCCGCCGGCTTTCTCCGAATCCGCTCCCTCGCACGAAAAACCGCCCCTGTTCGCCCAGGTTCCGCGAAACCTCCACCGTTCCCGACAGGTCCGCCGTGCCCGCATCCGTATCCACGCTTCCCCGTTGATCCGCCGGCACCAGGACATACCCGCCCGTGCGCAAAGCCTGCCCCGCTGCCGCTACCCGCCAGTTGCCCACCGGCGCTCCCGCCGCAAACGAAATATCCGGCGTACTCATGCTTCCATACGAAACTTCTCCCGACGCATACGCTTCCTCTGCCGAACGTGTGCGCAGATTCACCACGCCTCCCAGCGCTCCATTCCCAAACACATCGGAGGCGCCCCCGTTCGTCACTTCCATCGATTCCAGTTCCGCACGCGGCACGCGCGCAAAATAGACCCATCCGCCAAACGGATCGTTCAGCGGAATCCCATCCAACAGCACGCTCGAACGGCTCGTCGCGCTCGCCCCCACTCCCCTCAACGACACGCCCTGCGACGACGGATTCGCGAACAAACTGCTCGACCTCCGGAACGTGCTGAATCCCGGCACCTCCCGAAGCACATCGTCCACCACCAGGCTTCCCGCTACCTCCACTTGCTCTTCCGGAATGGCGTACTGGCTCGTCGGCATCGCCGGAATGCGGTCCTCCACGCTCGATTTCACTTGCAACCGCTCGATGTTTGCGGCAGGCGTCAGCACGATTTGCACGTTCTGCACCGAACTGTGTGGCTTCACCTCCAGCGTTGCCGCCGCGAACCCCGGAAAACTGATGCGCAAACTTCCGCCCTTGCCGGTTTCCGCAATGCTGAAATTTCCGCTCGCATCTGTCTTCGCCAGGATCACTCCATCTGGCGAACGGTACTCGATCTGCGCACCCTCGATCGCCAATCCCGTCGAATCGGCCACCGTTCCGTGCAATCCGGCGCCCACCTGCGCCAGCGCCACCAACGCCATCGCCGCGAAGCCCACGAGAAATCCGGCCAAACGTCTCGTGCACAAGCCAATCTTTCGCAGGGTGTTTCTCTCAATCCGGTAGTTTTGTCCTCGATATGTCACGTTGCCTGCCGATCCCCTGATGTTCGCTTCGTCTCGGCCGCCCGGAAATGGTGTCCATAGAGAGTACCGAAACTTCGTCTGTCTTGCTCGCTCCCTGGCTTCCGGGTCACCAAATACGCAAGCCACTCAACTATTGCGGCACCCCTTCCCGCCCCCGTCGGTGTCTAATGAAATGAGCATCTCCGCAGATCCGTGAACGCACATGGCGTTCCTTCGCAAAGGCTTCCTCAAATCTGCCCACCGGCGCAATGAACTCTATTGCCGGATCGATCCTTCCGTGGTCGCCACGATAGCTTTTTTCTTTCTACTCGTGATGTTCATGCTTCTTCCCCCGCCGCCTTACGGCGCATATGTTGACCGTGTGGTCGCCCGCCAAACTCGCACGCTGCCCGGCGCCATGCGCGAAGACACCATCAAAATCTATGTCCTGCGCGATGGGACTTTCTGTTTCGGTTACTCGCGACTGCAACCCGCAATCTTCCCTGGTATGATTCGAGATGCCATTCGTAACGGCGCCGAGAAGAGAATCTACCTTGACGTCGACTCCAGAGCCAGGTATGGCGATGTCAAGGTCATACTCTCGAAGATTCAACTCTCTGGCATCGAAAACGTCAGCATCCTTGCCGAATCGCCCGATCCCGCCACTTCTCCTTCCCCTCTCCCTACCCCATGATCCACTCTCCCGCTACCGGGCGCCATGGACCTTCCTCTCCTTTCATTGACACCCCCAATCCGCCTCCCCGATACTGGTTTCCTATGAACTCCCTTCCACTCGCGCTGCTCATGCTCCTCTTGCATCCACTTGCCCTGCCCCTCACTCCATCCTATGGCGCCGCGGTCCCGCCTCAAGCTCTCCCGCAAAAAGATCTCTATCCCGCCTCCGCCGACGCCAAAAAGGAAATTGACGAGGCGCTCCATTCCGCCTCGCCCGCTCACAAACGTGTTCTGGTCGTCTTTGGCGCCAATTGGTGCTTCGACTGCCACGCCCTCGACGAATCATTCCACAGCTCCGAAATCGCCCCCACCCTGAAAAAGTATTTCGAGGTCGTCCACGTGGACATCGGCCATGGCGAAAAAAATCTCGATCTCGCCAAAAAGTACGATGTGCCCCTCAATCGCGGCATTCCCGCCCTTGCCGTCCTCGATTCCGGCGGCAATCTCCTCTTCAGCCAAAAACAAGGCGAGTTTGAGGCCGCCCGTTCCCTGCCCGTTTCCGACATCCTCGCCTTCCTGAACAAGTGGAAACCCGCCACGCCCTGATCACCCCTCGTTGACAGCCGCCTTCTTCACAGCAATACTCGACTACGATGATTGGACTCTTGCGCGGCCGCCTCCTCGAAAAGCGGCCCAATCAGGTTATCCTCGATGTCGGCGGCGTCGGCTACCTCGTCGCCGTGCCTCTTTCCACCTTCGCCGCTCTCGGCGAACTTCACGCCGAAGTCACTCTGCTCATCCACACCCACGTCCGCGAAGATTCTCTCTCCCTCTATGGCTTCCTCTCCGCCCGCGAAAAGCATCTTTTCGAGTTGCTTCTCGGCGCTTCCGGCGTCGGCCCTACGCTCGCCCTCAAGATTCTCTCCGGCATGAACGTGGAAGAACTCGTGCCCGCCATTCGCGGCGGTGATCTCGCCCGCCTCACGAAAATTCCCGGCGTTGGCCGCAAAACCGCCGAACGCATGGTCGTCGAGCTCAAGGACAAGCTCGAAGCCGTAGCCATTGAATCCGAAAAATCAGCTCCCGCTTCCCCCGCCGGCGTTGAAGCCGACGTCAAATCCGCGCTCATCAATCTTGGCTACGACGAACGCACCGCCGAAGCCGCCGTCGCTGAAGCACGCCGCCGCACCGGCCCCTCCGGTTTCGAACAACTTCTCCGTGTTACTCTGTCAGCTCTAAGCGGACCGCAGACAAGATGACCGACTGGCGCCCACGCAAGGAGAACGTGAAGATAAAACGATTGAGATTGGAACCCGGATATCAGAGATCAGCGATCAGGAACCCTGGACGCAACTCCCCTCTTGTTTCCTGATCGCTGATATCTGATCGCTGATCGCGTCCTCAACCATGTCCGACTTCGCACAGAAAAAATCTCTTGCCCCTCGCGCCGACGATCCCGCTCGCCCCTCCCGCATCGTCTCCGGCGCACCCCTCGACGACGACGCTCGCCTCGACGCCAGCGTGCGTCCTAAGCGCCTCTCCGAATACATTGGCCAGAATCGCGTCAAGGAAAACATCTCCATCGCCATCGAAGCCGCCCGCTCCCGTGGCGAAGCCCTCGATCACGTTCTCCTCTACGGCCCCCCCGGCCTCGGCAAAACCACTCTCGCCCAGATCATCGCGAACGAACTCAATGTGCCCATCAAGACCAGCGCCGGCCCCCTCCTTGAACGCAAGGGCGACCTTACCGCCATCCTCACCGCCCTCGAAAAAAAAGAAGTCTTCTTTCTAGACGAAATCCATCGCCTGCAGGCTGCCGTCGAGGAAGTCCTCTATCCCGCTATGGAAGATTTTCGCGTGGACCTCGTCATCGGTCAGGGCCCCGGTGCGCGCATTCATCCCTTCCATCTCAATCATTTCACGCTCATCGGCGCCACCACCCGCGCCGGACTCATCACTGCCCCGCTGCGTTCCCGCTTTGGCATCGTTCACCGGCTCGATTTCTATACGCCCGAAGATCTCCTCATCATTCTTCACCGCTCCGCCAAAATTCTGAATATTCAGATGGACGAAGCCGGTGCCGTGGAAATTGCCGGCCGTTGCCGTGGCACGCCGCGCGTCGCCAATCGCCTGCTCCGCCGCGCCCGCGATTTCGCCGAAGTCCGCGCTGCCGGACGCATCACCCGTGAAGTCGCTCAGGACTCTCTACGCATGCTCGGCGTGGATGAACACGGCCTCGACGAAGTCGACCGCAATCTCATGATCGCCCTTCTCGATAAATATGCCGGTGGACCCGTCGGTCTCGGCACCCTCGCCGCCGCCCTCAGCGAAGAAGAAGACGCCATCGAGGAAATGTACGAGCCCTATCTCATGCAGATCGGCATGCTCGATCGCACGCCCCGCGGCCGCGTCGCCACTCCCCGCGCCTACCAATACTTTGGTCGCGAAATCCCCAAGCGTCAGCCCCGCCTGTTCTAGGAGTGAATTGAGACACCATTGCTGTCATTCCGAGCGAAGTGAGGATTCTGCCGTCTCTTTATTCTAGTTTGAATGAATTACGCGAATGGATTCTCGACCTTGACCCCGAAATATTCCTGTCCTGCGTTCAGATCTTCTGACAAAATCCTCCCGCAGCCCGCTCTCTCTGCCGCCGCCAGAATCATTCCATCATAAAAATGCACGCCATATTGAGCGTGTGCTTCCACGGCCCGCCGGACCAGTTCCTTGTCCGGCTGCACCACACGCACGGGGCTTAGCACGTCCAGGATGATCGTCATTTCTTCTGCGGGTACCCGAATGGCAAACTTGTAAAGCAGAGTCGCCGCCAATTCCGACAGCACCTGCACCGAGATTACGAATTCTCCCAGGATTGCTCTCCGCACACATCTACGGGCGATACTCTGCTTCCTCGGCTCGCCATCGTCGTAGGCATACGCCAAGACATTTGTGTCTAGAAAATCAGGACCGCTCATAGAGGTCCTCTCGCTTCCACGTTTTCTTTCCCATCTTGAAGTGGAATTCCTGGAACGAGCGCTCTAGCGCCTCCAACTCGCGCCGCTTTCGTCCTGTCACTGCGCTCTCCGCCGCTAGCTTTTGCAAATACTCGCGCACCAATCCGGTCAGCGTGGTGTCCCGCTCCACGGCGATCTTGCGTACTTCCTTGACGATCTTTTCGTCCAGCGAAAGTGTAATATTCATGCACCCATAATAAGGGTTTCCCTTATTATGTGCAAGCCTCCCCCGCCCCCGTGTCCTTGCTGGTTCTTCTCCTCACTTACAACTGAGAACTAACAACAACTAACCACTGGTTCAATTGTGCTTCATGAATTCTCCCTTGGTTTCGGTCAGGGAGTTATACAGCGTCTCAATAAACTTGTCCGCATCAATAAACTCCCCCGACCATTTCTTCCATGGCTCCAGGATCTTCTCCTGCTTCATCTGCTTCATCGTTTTGTGCTCGTTAATCGCCTTCTGCACCACCGCCGACGTCTCTTTCAACATCTTCACGAACTCCCGCACATCGTCCAAGTTGGAAAGCGCCCCGTGACCCGGAATCACTTTCACGTCCGCCGGCAGCATCGCCGTGGCCTTCTCCATCGCCGCAATCATCCCCTGCACGCTGCCACCACTTGCCACGTCAATAAACGGAAATCCATAGCGCACAAAATCGTCGCCCATGTGCACCACGTTATTCTTTGGAAAGAAGATCACCGCATCGCCGTCCGTATGCCCGGCGGGAAAGTGCAGCGCCCGAATATCCTCGCCGTTCAGGTGCACCGTCACGTCATGCTCAAACGTAATCACGGGCAGCGCCGCTTTCGGCGCGGGCGGAATGTCCATCTTTATAGATCCTCCGTTACCCCCTGTTCCACCCGATTCCAGCCGCTTTCGCACGTTGTCCTGCGCAATCACCGTGGACCCGGTATTCGCGAACGGCACGTTCCCGCCCGTGTGGTCCCCGTGGTAGTGCGTATTGATCACAAACCGTACCGGCTTGTCCGTGATCTTCAAATCCTTCAGTGCTGTCTGAATCTTCTCCGCCAGCGGCGCATACTGGTCGTCCACGATCACAATTCCGTCCTCGCCCACCGACGCAGCAATGTTTCCGCCCTCGCCTTCCAGCATGTAAATGTTCCCGGAAACTCTCGTCACCTTGATTTGCACCTTCGAATAATCCGTGTTCTGCGCTTGCGCCACGCCACCCAGAATCAGTGCCAAAGTGAACGTTCCTACCGCCATCATCCAACCGCGCCGGCTCCAAAGTGTTTCGCTCATGAATCCTCCTCCCATTCCCGTTCGCGCTGCATTCTACCACCGCTGACTCCTTGCCGAATCCCATCGCTCGCTCGGCCAGCATTTTCCCCGCGACGAAAATACTTACATTTCCATCCATGCCGGGAGTTGTTGTACGATATCGGGCGCGCCGAGGGAGGGACTTATGCCCATTACGTTTACGCTGAATGGAAAAGCCACCACCGTCAATGTGGATCCGCAGATGCCTCTTCTCTGGGTGCTGCGAGACACGCTGAATTTGACCGGCACAAAGTTCGGTTGCGGCATGGCGCTGTGCGGTGCTTGTACGGTACACATTAACGGCGAAGCATCGCGCTCCTGCATCCTGCCCGTTTCCAGCATCGAGGGAAAAAGGATCACCACCATCGAAGGTCTTTCCGCCGACGGTTCCCACCCCGTTCAGAAAGCGTGGATGGAAGAAGATGTGCCGCAATGCGGGTATTGCCAGACCGGGCAGATCATGTCGGCCGTGTCATTGCTGGCCAAGAAACCGAACCCCACGGATGTGGAGATTGACGACGCCATGAGCGGTAACCTCTGCCGCTGCGGCACGTATCAGCGCATACGCAAAGCGATTCACCGCGCGGCCAACCTGCAGGCCAGCCGCTAAATAAGATTTGCACACGCTCCCTCGATTCGCGCCGGGAATCTGGCCTAGCCACGAGGCTACCTTTCGCGACAGAATGGGGCGTGCCCACAGCCGCCTTGATCCTCGCCGCTCTCACTCTGCTCATCTGGGTTGTGCTGACGTTTTTTCGTGGAGCTTTCTGGCAACTTCGCGCTTTTGACGACGATATTGCGCCGCACGCAACGCCAGCCGCGTGGCCGCGCGTTGTGTGTGTGATGCCCGCGCGCAATGAGGCGGAAACGATTGCGCGAGCCGTAGCTTCGCTTGCAAAGCAGGAGTATCCCGGCGCATTGCGCATCGTGATTGTGGATGATCACAGCGAAGACGCAACGTCTGATTTGGCGAAGGCGGCGGCACAGGACGCGGGTGCCGCGGATCGCGTGCAGATTATGCGCGCGGCGGCCCTGCAAAGTGGCTGGACCGGAAAACTTTGGGCGCTGCAACAAGAGATCGAGAGTAACCCGCAGGATTCACCCGAGTATTTCTGGTTTACGGACGCGGACATCGTGCATGCGCCGGACACTTTGGCGCGGCTGGTATCGCATGCGGAGCAGCAGCACTCGGACCTTGCCTCTCTGATGGTGCTACTGCAGGCGAAATCGTTTCCGGAGCGCCTACTGATGCCTCCCTTCCTCTATTATTTCCTGATGCTCTATCCGCCGAAGTGGATTCCGGACGCCACGGCGAAGACGGCAGGCGCGGCGGGCGGGTGCATTCTGCTGCGGCGCACGGCGCTGGAACGCATTGGCGGATTTGCGGCGATTCGCGCGGAGGTGATTGACGATTGTGCGCTGGCGCGCGCGGTGAAACGCAGC
>Ga0209039_10001547_pt1 | contig 21142 bp, 15 predicted proteins | sample BogFormECP12_OM1_FD_188238 | JGI IMG/M metagenome (GOLD analysis project Ga0209039, IMG submission 188238) | Bog forest soil microbial communities from Calvert Island, British Columbia, Canada - ECP12_OM1 (SPAdes) (version 2) | ecosystem: Environmental > Aquatic > Freshwater > Wetlands > Bog ...
GTTGCCGCAAGGTTTCAAGGCCTCCGGAAGTATCAGTACCACCTAAAAAGCAACGCTTGCTGGCCAGCAAGTTTGGATTCGGAAGTTTGCGACTAGCGCAACTCCTTACCCGATTCAAAAGTAGCATGGAGGTGAGTACCAAGCCGGGGGAGAAGAACTGCAAATGCATGAAAACAAGGCAAATTGAGGCGGAAGATTTTTGTGAGCGCATGCAGCCTTGGTACACTATTGTTTTCCGCCATGAAACTTCGCAGCTCCACCATCACCCAGGGACGGGACCGCGCCCCGGCACGCGCCATGCTCAAGGGCATCGGCTTTACCGATGAAGACCTCGCCAAGCCCATTATCGGAGTGGCGAACACGTGGATCGAAACCATGCCGTGCAACTACAATCTGCGCGAGCTGGCGGTGCACGTGAAGGAAGGGATTCGCGCGGCCGGCGGGACGCCCATGGAGTTCAACACCATCGCCATCTCCGACGGCGTCACCATGGGGACCGAAGGAATGAAGACCTCGCTCGTCAGCCGCGAGGTGATCGCCGATTCCATCGAGCTGCTGGTGCGCGGCCACATGTTCGACGGCGTGGTTGCGCTGGTGGCCTGCGACAAGACCATCCCGGGTGCGGCCATGGCGATGCTGCGGCTCAACATTCCGGGCGTGATCCTGTATGGTGGGTCGATCCTGCCGGGCCGCCACGCCGGCCGCGACATCAGCATACAGGATGTCTTCGAAGCGGTGGGCGCGCACGCGCGCGGGCGCATCTCCGATGCCGAACTGCTCGACATCGAAGACCACGCCTGCCCTGGCGCGGGCGCTTGCGGCGGGCAGTTCACCGCCAACACCATGGCGACGGTGATGGAGCTGATCGGCCTGGCGCCCATGGGCACGGCTTCCGTTCCGCAAGTCGACAAGCGGAAGGAAGCCGTCGCGGCGCGCTGTGGCCGCATCATCATGGACGCCGTGCGCCAAAACTTGCGGGCGCGCGACATCTGCACCAGAAAAGCTTTCGACAACGCCGTTGCCGGTGTGGCCGCGAGCGGCGGCTCCACCAACGCCGTGCTGCACCTGCTGGCGATGGCGTGGGAGGCCGAAGTGCCGCTCACGATCGACGATTTCAACGGCATCTGCGCGCGCACGCCGGTGTTCGTCGATATCAAGCCGGCGGGACGCTACATGGCGGCGGACGTCGATACGGCGGGCGGCATTCCGGTGATCGCGAAGCGGCTGCTGGAAGGCAAGCTTGCCGACGGCTCCGCCATGACGGTGACCGGCCGCACGTTCGGCGAGGAAGCCGCGGATGCGCGCGAGACGCCGGGACAGGACGTGATTCTGCCGCTCGACAAAGTGCTGAAGCCGCGCGGCGGCATCGCCATCCTGCGCGGCAGCCTGGCGCCGGAAGGCTGCGTGATCAAACTGGCCGGCCACGAGAAGAAGCTCCATCACGGCCCCGCGCGGGTATTCGATCGCGAAGAAGACGCCATGCAGGCCGTCACCGATGGCAAGATCAACGCGGGCGATGTGGTGGTGATTCGCTATGAAGGGCCGCGTGGCGGTCCGGGCATGCGCGAAATGTTGGGCGTGACCGGCGCCATCGTGGGCGCGGGTCTTTCCGACAGCGTGGCACTGGTGACGGACGGCCGTTTCAGCGGCGCCACGCATGGTTTCATGATTGCGCACGTGGCTCCCGAAGCCTTCAACGGCGGGCCGATCGCGGTGGTGCGGGAAGGCGACTCGATCACGGTGGACGCCGACCGCGGCGCGATCGATCTGGACATTACGCCGCAAGAACTCGCGGCACGCCTGAAGGCGTGGAAGCAGCCGGCGTTGCGGTATACTACTGGAGTTTTCGCCAAGTATTGCGCACTGGTGGCATCGGCGTCGGAAGGCGCCGTGACCAGGCCATCACAGAATCAGTGCAGTCTCGACGAGCTACCAAACAAACACGCGGGCGCCGGAGCCGGGTTGGCTGATCCGCCCGGTTTGGAGGGGATCATCTTGTAAGGGAGTCATGTTGTCGTCAATCATGGTGTCAATTTCCAGTTCGCCGCGCATAAGCTCTTCCACTTGTATCGCACCATGGCGATTCATGATCTTAGCGGCGCTGTCCACCTGTTCGTTTGATCCGGTCGCGAAAACCAGGACGCCTCCACGTCTCACCCCTTTGACGTAAGCCTTCGCCTCCCGATCGCTTGCCCCGATTTCGTGGAGTTGCTGGTTCAAAGCCACCTCGAAGTCGGTGCGTGAAGTATTCATGACCCCATCACCCGGCATTTCCCGGGGCTCTCCAAGAATGCGAATGTTTTTCCGAGGGAACGCACTGGCATCGAGGTCGTGGACGACTTGATCGGCCACGCTCGGACGCTGAAACAATCCAACTGCCGTTTTCGACATATTGCACCTCTGGCTAAAGTTCCGGTAAAACCAAGACCATCTCACCTCCGAGCACGAAAAGGGCCAAACGTCCCTGGACGCGACATTCCAGGGGTTTTGCGATGGCCCATCTCGTGCAAGGGATGATAGTCAGCCCGAACGGGCAATGGGAGAGCTGCTTGCCGAAAGAGGTCTTTATGTCAAAACTCACGAGCCGAGAAATCTGCCTGGCCTCCCGCCCCAGCGGGATTCCAACTGCCGCTAACTTTAAGCTGGTGCGGACCACCCTGGAACCGCTGAAAGATCAAGAGGTGCTGATTCGTAACCTCTTTATGTCGGTGGACCCGTACATGCGCGGCCGCATGAACGAAGGAAAGTCGTACGTGCATGCTTTCGAATTGGGCAAACCGCTGGACGGCGGCGCGGTGGGCGAAGTCATCGAGTCGCGCGCCCAGGAATTCAAGCCTGGCGATGCCGTCACTTCCAACTTTGGATGGCGGGAGTATTTCATTGCTTCACCCAAGGACTTGCATCCGGTCAGCCGTGAGATTCAGCCGCTCTCGGTTTACCTCGGCGCCCTCGGCATGACGGGAATGACTGCGTGGGCCGGGTTAAACCTGGTGGAAGTGAAAAGGGGCGATGTCATTTTCATTTCGGGCGCCGCCGGGGCCGTCGGCAATGTTGCCGGGCAACTGGCGAAGTTGCGCGGGTGTCGCGTCATCGGATCGGCCGGTTCGGCGGACAAGGTCAAGTTTCTGCGGGAAGAATGTGGCTTTGACAGCGCCTTCAATTACAAGACCGGTCCTGTCCTGGCACAATTGAATCGGGAGGCGCCCGACGGGATTGACGTCTATTTCGATAATGTCGGGGGCGAAGCCCTCGAGGCGGCGCTCTCGGCCTTACGCGTGCATGGCCGGATCATCGCCTGTGGAGGCATCTCCGGGTACAACGCGGACAAGCCGCGCCCCGGCCCCTCTAACCTATTCAACATCACCACCAAACGGCTCACCATGAAGGGTTTCATAGTTTCGGATTGGCTGGATCGTCAAGCCGATTTCGAAAAGGAGGTGGGCGGCTATTTCAAAGCGGGCAAAGTGAAGAATGAGGAAACGGTGGAGAAGGGAATCGATCGGGCGGTGGACGCTTTCATCGGTCTCTTCCAAGGGCGAAACGTCGGCAAGATGGTGGTCGAGTTGGCGTGAGTCTTAGCGGGCGAGGGCGGGAGCTATGGGGAAACATGTGGCCTGTCACGGCTTTTGACGACGGCTTTTGACGGCTTTTGACGGCTTTTGACGGCTTTTGGTCACGGCTTTTGCTTTTCGGCCTCGGCTGCGATCGTCCGACCGGCGACTTTGAGGAATAAAAGAAATGCGCCCGTCCCCTTTTTGGTTGGGCTGTCACTCTTTCGGGGGGAATTCGTGGGTCGGCGCCTTCTTACCAAACAGCCCAAGAACGGTGCGGCCAGGAGAGGTCCCGTAGGCGATCGATCCCGGAATGCTCAGTTCTACCTCGGTGCCTGTTCCGATCGCGCTCCACACATTCAACTCCGCTCCGATCCGTTTGGCCCGCTCGCGCATCCCCGGCAAACCATAGTGGCCAGTGCGTCCTTCTTCCGCAACTCCCGGGTCGATGCCGCGTCCATCGTCCCGGATGCGCAACCGGAACTGCCGTTCGCCATACGAAATCTCGGCCTCAATCCGGCTGGCCTGCGCATGACGGAATGCGTTGCGCACCGCCTCGCGCGCAATCCGGTAGATTTCGTCCCGCAGGATCGGATGCAGGTTCCGCGGCGCGCCTTCCACTACCAGACGGAAAGCGGCTGAATCCTGGGACGCCATCTCCTCGCCCAAAGCCGTCACCGCCTGCGCCAGATCGTTGGTGATCACGGTCGAGGAGCGCAAATCATGTACCGCATCCCGGCCCTCGGCGATCGCCTGATCCGCCCGGTCCAGCGCCTTTTCGAGCGTTTCCTTGGCCTCGCCCGGACGCGCCGGCAGCAGATCGTCGATCACCTGAAAGCGGAGCATCAACCCCTGAAAGCTCTGCAACAGCGTATCGTGCAGCTCGCGGGCGATGCGCGTGCGCTCGCCGACCCGCTCTTCCAGGCGCGCGTTGAATTCCCGCGCGATCTGAAGCAGGCGGTACCGGTACAGCGCCCAAAGTAACGCGAGCGAAGCCGCCAGCAGCGCGGCTTGGAACCAGCCCGTCTGATAATACGCCGGATCGATGGTAAAGTCGAGCACGTCGCCCTTTTCGTTCCACACGCCGCTGTCATTGCAAGCAATTACGCGGAAGCGGTAATGATTGGGCGGGAGGTTGGAATACTGCACCTCGCGATCGTTGACCACCTCTCTCCAGTCGCTATCCTGGCCTTCCAGCTTGTACTTGAAATGAACCTTCTCCGGCGAGACGAGGCTGAGAGCGGTGTAGTCGATCTGCAGATCGCGAATCCGCGGCGGCAGACGCAGGTTCGAAACCGCCGCGCCGGTCAGGTTCTGCCAATAGATCTTGTGGTTGGCCACCATTTGCTCGATGCGCACCGGCGGCCGGAGTTGGTTGTCAGCCAAATGACGGGGATCGACGACCTGGACACCTTCTCCCGTCAGGAACCACAGTTTGCCATCCGTGGACTTCGCGACGGGAGGACCGAAGGTGGTAGGCGAAACCGGGCGGAGCCTGGCGCCGTCCGCCGCATCCCAAACCGTCGTTTCAATCCTGCGCTTCGGGTCGGCGATCCACGCGTCCAGTTCGCTCCGCCGGATGCGCACCAAGCCGCAGGCCGTGTTCAACCAGAAGGAACGATCGTCGTCCTCTATCGTCCAGTGAATCGTGTCGCACGGCAAGCCATTCCCGCTTGTGAGCGTAGCGATGCGGCCGTCTCTAATGCGGCTCAGGCCGCCCTCCTCGGTTGCGGCCCACAGCGTCCCATCGCGATCGAGTCGAAGGCCGGGGACATGGCCTTTACCCAGCCCATCGGCGGCTGTGTACGACGCGCGAACCTGACCATCCTTGAAATACAGCACGCCCCCGTCGTTCCAGAATGAAAGCCAAACGCCGCCTTGGCCGGAGACTACAACCTTAGCTTGTTCGCGGCGTCCCAGCGCCGGCCAGGGGAAATGTTCGACCAAACGTCCCTCCAGCATGTGCGAGAGACCCCGATTCCCGGAAAGCCAGAGGTTGCCCGCCTTGTCCCCCGTGATGGAATACACTTCTTCGCTGGGTACGCCATTTACGGCGACAAACCTACCGTCCTTGAAATAGGCCAGTCCGTGACCCGTGAACACCCAGACTCGCCCACGATCGTCCTGAAACAGCGACTGCGCCGCATCATCCGGCAGTCCGCTTGCCTTGCGGAAGATGGTAGTCTGTCCATTCTGCCACCTGGTCAAACCATCGTGAGTGGCTACCCATATGCTCCCATCCGTGGCTGCTATCACCGAATGCGTCCTATCGCTGGACAAACCTTGTTTCACGGAAACAGTAGTGACGGGGAACTCTCGAAACCGGTCGAGTCCCGCGGAGGTGGAGACCCAGATATTGCCTTCACGATCCTCGAAAAGGCCGCAGATGATGTCGCTTGAGAGGCCATCCGATTTCTTGAATACGTCTGTCCGGGTGTGATGTACATGGATGAGCCCCCGCGCCACTGTTCCGATCCAGAGACCTCCATCGCGATCCCGGAGCAGTTTATTCGAATCGACATCGCGGTCCGGGAGCGGTCTATTCGGATTGATTGCGCCTGGAATTGGATACGGGGCGACTTTGCCGCCGGCGAACTGCATGAGTCCGGCGCCGCTCATGGCAATTAACACCCGTCCGTCATCGCCCTTACTTAGGTCAGTGACCGGAAGCGGTATCGCATACCGCCTGGGAGGACCGGGCTTCCATCGCCAAAATCCGGACTCTGCACCGGCCCAGAGATTGCCTGAGCCGTCGCCATACAAACCCCAAACGAATGAACCGAAGGCGCCATCCTGCGTGTAGCACTGCGCGCTGCCGCTTTGGATTGCGCACAGCCGGCCTGTAGGAGTCCCCTTTGAGCCGCCCAGCACGCCGGCCCACACTGTTTCCTCGCGGTCTTCGAGCAGCGACGTCACAAACAGTCCATCGAGCATAGGGTACCGGGTCAGCTTGCCGGCACTCCAGGTTGCAAGGCCACTAAACGTGCCAATCCAAAGAGTGCCGTCGCGCGTGACGAGCAGGCTAAAGGGCTTGTCAGGGAGATGCTGACCCGCAGGTGGTTGCCAGCGGACGCTGCGAACGCCATCGAAGCGGAACAAGCCGTTTTCCCCGCCTAGCCAGAGATACCCATCGGGTGTCTGCGCCATGGCGAAGATGGTGCCCGGCGAGAACCCGTCCCCGACGGTCCACGCGTGGTGCGCGTATTGATTGATGTCGAGAGAAGGGTCTAAGGCGGAAGCACAGGGGCAGCACGCCAGGAGGATTATGGTGGCACAGGCTTTAGCCTGTGTTCTGGCTCTTCTCTCCACGTATGCACAATTATAGTAGTCTGTGGGCCCTGGAGGGCGGGCTTCAGCCGGCGCGGGGCTTCAGCCTCGCTCTGCGCTCGTCAAATCCTGCGCACCCTACACACCCACATAGATTCCCATCCCGTGCAGCCCCGGTAGGAGGCTCACGGTTCTCGCGCGAGGGCGACCGAAGCGGCAGTCCGGAGAGCCGGAGGAAGCCGCTGCTCAGGGATGTCTTTTTGCGGGCAGCGAGGAATAAATAGAAATGCGTCCGTCCCCTTTTCGATCATACGGGGAAACATGTGGCCTGTCACGGCTTTTCTAACATCACCACGAAGCGGCTCACCATGAAGGGTTTCATAGTTTCGGATTGGCTGGATCGTCAAGCCGATTTCGAAAAGGAGGTGGGCGGCTATTTCAAAGCTGGCAAAGTGAAGAATGAGGAAACGGTGGAGAAGGGAATCGATCGGGCAGTGGACGCTTTCATCGGTCTCTTCCAGGGGCGAAACGTGGGCAAGATGGTGGTCGAGTTGGCGTGAGTCTTAGCGGGCGAGGGCGGGGGCTACGGGAAACATGTGGCCTGTCACGGCTTTTTATCTGTCACGGCTTTCCCTGTCACGGCTTTTCCTAGTGACGGCTTTTCCTAAAGAAATGCGTCCGTCCCCTTTTCGCCAAAGAAATGCGTCCGTCCCCTTTTCACCCCCTTTTCACCCGTCCCTTTTCACCCCCTTTTCACCCCCTTTCACCCAAAATCGACCACCTCCCTGATCACCACCGAAGAATTACCCGCGTCAGAGTAGGCCTGCCTTGCCGGCTCAACACCCGCCCCTCGCCAGTCTACCTGCTCAACTCCGGCGCGAATTCGTCCTGACCCGCACAACCCGAATATCGGTTAGTTCGCGTCAGGCATTTCGACGTGGTCGATGATGACCAGCCTCCCGGGACTTGTGCTGCGTGTCAGGCGCAGGCCTACCTTGCGCACGGCAGTGAAAAGTGAACCGCCTGGCTCGCTCGCGTCCGGGATAGGCGCATCCGGCATGGGGGGGCTGCTGACCCGTTGAGCATTGAAGAGAGAAAGCTCGTCGAGTGTTGTTTCCAGGTGAAAATTATACATGCCTTCGATCCCCGTTTTGTCGATTACATCTCGATCCAGCGCGTACGACATACGCTTACAGAAATCGCTCATCGTGATCCCACTCACGTCCACTCCACCCGCGGGTGAGCGTCCAAATCCCCCGCAGATAGGCACAGGTGCTTTACGGGAGGAAAATTGCGCCGGCGCTTTCCCTGGACCCGTTTGGAAGCAACTGCCATCCTTCGCTGGTTGAAGCTTCGCTCCTCCCTGGGCTTGAATCAGGTCGTACACCGGTAATGCGTGCAGCTCTTCGCTCACCGTCAATTTGAAACGCCGTTTAAGTACGTCCTGGATCAACAGCCCACTCGTTTCTCCCGTCGTTGATGGTTCTTCGGTAGTCCCCTCTATCGTGAAACGCGTGGAGCGGACCCACGCGGGGCCGCCTTTCACCAGCGCCGCGGCCTCATGCGGAAGCACGTTAGTTCTGCCGCCGAAGGCCGTTTCGCGAATTAGCTCCTCGACGGTGAAGCACTGGAGCCGTAGTCTGCCCGGCGATGCCGTGACACCCCCGTGATAGGTGTTCGGGCAAGGCTTGACTGAGACAACATCGAATCGCGGCGCCTTAGTCGCCTTAGTTGTCGGCCTTGATGACGCTTGTCCTGCCTGATAAGCCGGTCCCGGGACATTCGCACAAAGACACGTCAGCACCACCGTCGCTGTTATTCTCATAAAGCCTCCTCGGACGTTCGGGCTCGCGCGATGCGTTGAACCCTCCTGATCGTGTGGGCGAAAAAGGGGACGGACGCATTTTCGTGAGAATCTCCCCATCCGTTCGACACTCTACTATTATGCCCCGCCGTCCCCGCGTCGTCTTCCCCGGCGTAGCTCATCACATTACCCAGCGCGGCAATGACCGTCAACCGGTTTTCTTCTCCTCCGACGACCGCCGTTTCTATTTGGACCTTCTCACCCGCCACGCCACGCGGTCCGGCACACGGATTCTGGGCTATTGCCTGATGACCAATCACGTCCATCTGGTTGCCGTGCCGGAGCGGGAAAACTCTCTCGCCCGCGCCTTGCGGCACGCTCACTCCGAGTACGCGCTCGCCCGCAACCGGGCCGCCGGCCGCACTGGCCACCTTTGGCAGAACCGTTTCTTTTCCTGCCCGCTGGACGAATCGCACTTGATGAGCGCTCTGCGCTATACCGACCTCAATCCGGTGCGCGCGGGCTTGGCGCAATTGCCCTGGGACTGGCGCTGGTCGAGCGCCCGCGTTCACGCGATGGCAGACGCTTGCGATCCGGTTCTGGACCCCGACTGGGCCGAGTACTGCGGGCAGTGGGATTACCGCGATTGGCGCGAAACGCTGCTCGCTGGAGGGTCGGACGGTGAGACCGGAGTAGTCCGGCAGGCCACGCGCACCGGCGAGCCGCTTGGCTCCCGGGAGTTCGTGGAGCGGCTGGAACGGTGGGCCGGCAGGAGGCTCACGGTTCTCGCGCGAGGGCGACCGAAGCGGAAGTCCGGGGCGCCAGAGGAAGCCGCTGCTCAGGGACGTCTTTTTGCGGGCAGCGAGGAATAAAAAGAAATGCGTCCGTCCCCTTTTCGATGAATTTTACTGAAAGCGGAAGGAGCGCGCCAGCACCCACATGCCGGCCAGCGTGGCGGCCGTGAGCACCAGGAAGTGCGGGACCACCGCAGCGGGCGACGCGCCAAAGTTCACCAGCTTGTGCAGGGCGTCCATGGTCAGGCCGGTGGGCAGAAACAGCGCCAGCTTTTGCGCCCACATGGGCGTAATCTCGATGGGCCACCAGCAACCGCCCAGACCCGCCAGGAGGTTGCTCGCGATCACACCGAAGCCGATCACCTGGCCTTCCGTGCGCCCAAAGTTGCCGAGCAGCATCCCGAGTGTCGCCGCCAGCGCGCCGTAGGCCAGCAGGACCAGCGCCACCGCCGGCAGGTTGGCGCCCCAGCGCACGTGGAAGATTACGCTGCCCACGATCATGGCGAAGGCGATCTGGATGACACCCACGGCCATGCGCGCGCCCCACTTGCCGGCCACCACCGCGCCGCGCGACATGGGCGAGGACGCGAGGCGCCGCAGAATCCCCTGGTGGCGTTCGATGGTCAGGCTTACCGCTCCGCTGGTGAACAGCACCAGCAGAGTGAACATCACCATGGTGCCGGGAACCGATTGCTCGAACCCGGTGGGCGGATCGATGCGCCGGCCGGCCGGCTTGACTTCGAGCGTGAGCGTGCGGGGTTCGCGCTCCAGCGCGGCGAATCGCTCGCTCGAGGCCTCGCCGCCGCCGGCCGTCACCACCACCAAGCCGGCCAGCACGGTGTAGACCGCGCGCGTCAGGCGCACGCGGTCGTAATCGGCTCCGATGTCATTGCCAGTGCGCGTGAGGCGGATTTTTTGCGGCTTGCCCGCCAGCACCGCGGCGGTGAAACCGGCCGGGATCTCGAGGCGCGTGCGGAACTTTTCGAACTCCTGGGGTGTCTCCGTGCGAACCACGCGGTAGTCGGCTGCCTTCAGGCGGTCGATTACCTGCCCGGCCAGAAATCCGGCGTCGGCCGGCGCGCTGACGGCGATGGGATCCCTGGCATCTCCGCCTCCGGCGCTCTTGGTGATGGTTCCGATGAAGTAGAAAAAAACCACCGGCATGACGAACGTCCAGATGATGGTCTCGCGCCGCATGAGCAGGTAGCGGGCGTCCATGCGGGCCAGGAATAAAGCGTCTCGCAACATCAGACCACGAACCCCGAGCGCAAACGGCGCAGCGCCACGAAGAACATCACGGCGCTCACTACGGTCAATCCGGCGACGGCCACGGCCAGTTTCCGCGCATCGATTTGACCAGACAGAATGGCCTGGAACTGGGTGATGGCCCATCCATTAGGCGTGAGCCGGCCGATGCGCGCCATCCAGGCGGGCATCCAGTCAAACGGGAAAAAACATCCGCCGATCATGGCCAGCGGGAAGACGATCAGGTTGCCCAATACGCTGGCCGCGCGCGCCGTGGAAGCCGCCAGCGCCACTACCAGCATCATAAGGAACAGCGCAGAGCCGGAGAATGTCAGCCACATTACCGCGGCGGGCAAATTCTCGACCGGCAGTCCCGCAAGGCCGCGCGAGGCCACCAGACCAACCAGGGCCACCAGGGCAAACACGGTCGCCACAAAAATCAGCCGCCCGGCCAGAAACGCCTCCAGCGGCACAGGCGAAACCGCCAGCCGCCGCAGCGTTCCCATCAGCCGCTCTTTCCAGATGTCCAGCGCCATGCTGCTCGCGACCATCAGCAGGCCCATGAAAATCATGCTGGGCAGAAGCGTGGCCGCGAAACTCTTGCTCTCGGTCCGATCGGCCACCACCTCCGTCTCCAGATTCATTACCAACGGAGACAGATACCGGCGCAGGCTGGCGACCAGGTGATTGATGGAGACGCTGACCGAAGAGATCAACGCATCCGGGGGCGCATTCCGGGTGTCGAGCGCACGCAGTTGGTCTCCGGCCACGTGCTCCACGTAGAAGGCGCCGTCCACCATGATCGACAGGCTTTGCTGCACGATTTGCGGGAGAATCCTTTGCGATGGATTGGTGAAGAGCTGCAACTGGAAGGGCCGGTTGCGAAGAAAGGCTTCCTGAAAACCGGCCGGAATAATCAGCAAGGCGGAGCCATCGCCGCGGTTGATGCGGGCGCGGCCTTCAGCTTGCGCGACCTTCTCGAGCAGCAACATTTTGCCCAGCGGGTCGCGGGTGAAGGCCCCCAGCAGCAGGTTGCTGGCCATGCTATCGTCTTCGTCGGCCACCAGCAGGCGGCCTTGCGGGGTGACCTGGCCGCGCCCGAACACCAGGCTCATCATGACCGCCAGAATCAGCGGGATGGCCAGCGAGGTGGCGAGCGAAGCCGGATCGCGCCGCACGCGGCTCCAATCCTTGCGCACCGAGATCCACAGGAACCGCATGGCTACTCCCGCAGCTCCTTGCCGGTCAACTTGATAAACAGGCTTTCCAGGCTGGGCTGGGTCAGCGTGGTTTCGCGCACCTCCGAGCCGGCGGCGGCCAGCGCGGCGAAAATGGCCGGCAAGTGGCGCGAAGCTTCCGGCAGGGCGAGAATTAGCAGATCCGGATCGGCCTGAAGCACCTCGATGGAATCGACGTGGGCCAGCGCGGCCTTGGCCGCCTCCACCTGGAAACTTCCCGAGAGGCGCAGCAGATCGCGCTCCGCCAGCATGGCGCGCAACTCAGGCAGCGTGCCCGCGGCGATGATGCGGCCGTGATCCACGATGGCCAGACGCTGGCACAGCGTTTCGGCTTCATCCATGTAGTGCGTGGTGTAGAGGACGCAGGCGCCGTCGCGGGCCTGCGCGCGCACCAGTTCGAGCAGCCGCACGCGGCTCTGTGGATCGACCCCCGCGGTGGGCTCGTCGAGCAGCAGGACCTTGGGTTGGTGGATGATGCCGCACGCGAAATTCAGGCGCCGCTTCATGCCGCCGCTGAAGCGCTTCACCGGCTCGCGCGTGCGATCCTCAAGTCCGGTCAACTCCAGCACCTGGCGCATGCGTTCACCGAGGGCCGGCTGCCGCATGCCCTGCGCACCGCCCCAGTACGCGAGGTTTTCCACGGCCGAGAGATCTTCGTAAAGCGAAATCTCCTGCGGGACCACACCGAGCACGCGGCGCGACGCCTGGCCATCGCTTACGGCGTCGTGGCCGTCCACGCGCACCTGTCCCGAACTTGGTGTCAGTAGTCCGCAAATACAACTGATGGTGGTGGTTTTGCCTGCGCCATTGGGCCCCAGCAGACCGAAGATCTCGCCGCGGCGGGCGGTGAAGGAAATTCCATCCACGGCGGTAAAGTCCCCGAAAGATTTGCGAAGTTGCTCGACTTCAATCATGCGTAAGGTCAAAATACCATGGAAGGAGTTTACGGCGCTCGATGGGCGACCAGACGGCGGGATTTCCGCTGAGCCGGCGAAATCCAGCGACGGCGCGCTGGCCGCGCCGCCCGCCGCAACGAGCAGCATGGCCGCAATCAATGTGAGACGCAGCCAGGCGCCGACAAGAGTGTCGAGGCGGCACGCACGCGATTCTTTGAGAGAAGAGCGGGACGAGCGAGTCCCGTGCAGGCCAGGGGGGTCTGCCCCACGCCAATAGTATCCACAAGCGTTGTGGAAAAGACTGTGGGAAAGACTCGCTGGAGATTGATTAAAGTCCCATGAAAACAGCACTTACAGCAAATTGACCCAAGCGGCAGCATTCCCGCGTAACCAATTGTTTGGTAAGAACTTGCCGATTCCAAATCACAATCACGCTAGAATGTTGCAATTACGTTTCAGGTCCTTTTCGTCCATGGTATTTTTCCACAATTCAATCGGGTAAATCCAGTGAGTCGATTCAGACATTGCCGCGCGACGGAAGGCCGGGCCGAGTTTGCTACACTGATGCTTGGGCGGGCGGTGTAGCTCAGCTGGCTAGAGCGACGGTCTCATAATCCGTAGGTCGGGAGTTCAAGTCTCCCCGCCGCCACCAGACTATTCGTGTCCGGCGGTGTCAAGACTTTTGTGTAAACATCCTCGCGGTAAATGTTTCGGGCCGGCTTCTGGAACTGCCGCCATGTCCTCCAGCTTCTCGGCATCGTCCAGCATCCGCAGCTTCCGCAGCCTGTACGCCTCCCACGCGAAGTCGTCACGCAGCACGGTCACGAGTTCATCCAGCCAACAGCGCGCCGCAGAGCAGCCAGCGCCATCCGCTGGGCAGACCTTCGTCCGATGTCACTTCGAAGGTACGCATTCATCTCTCTTAGTTTAGATTCCTACATCAGAGATCGTATGCTTCTCGCTTGCCGATTCCGCTGTCAGTTCAGGCTCCGCAAGCCGTCGCAAGATGGGACGCCGTCATTTCTTTGCCTTTGCTCGCCCCGGAACAGCCAGACGGGCGGCGATGTGCCGGAAGACCGTCGCGTTGACCGGCAGGCCGAGGTGCGTCCCTACCACTTCGACATCGATGTCCGGCTTCCCGCTCAGGCAGTACCGCCAATCCACCAGCCCGTCACACTTGGTATACACGGCTGTCTGCCGGACGGAACGCGGCCACGGTTGGCCCAGGGACCGCCCGAAGGCGCAATGGCAACGGCTCGAAGCGCAATGATCCGGAACCTCCGGGCCCGTGCTCCGGATCCAGTGGCGCAGAACGTTGCTGAGCGCAAGCACCAGGCTGTGCACCGCCAGCCCCCGGTAAGGCGAGCCGAGGGTGATGACCGAAGCCACTCGTTTCGGCTTCCGCACCGCTGCGGATCGTGCGAAGATACCGCCGAGGCTATGCCCGATGAGATGCACACGCCGGCTCGTCTCCGCGTACGCGCGATCGATCGTTTCGTCGAGCTGCCGCGAGAGGCGGTCGGGACAATTGGCGGCGATGCCTATGCCGGAATAATAAGGCCGGTACCCGATTCGCCGCAGCCACGCGTGGAGCTCGAAGAGGGCCAGATCCACTCCCAGCAATCCAGGAATGATCACCACCGCCGAGCCATCTCCGCGTGGGATGGTCGAGCCGTAATACTCGGGCGAGAACCGCAGGTCCAGAAATTCCAGTACGCAAAGGGGTTCGCTAAAGATGGGAGAGGGGTGGGACACCTCGCCGTGAGGCACGAACGGTCGCGCCTCCGGACCACCCATCGAGTCTGCGGATCTTTCTCTATGAGCCTGCATGATCAGTATCAGAATTGTGTTTGGAACTTAGTATACACCTAGCAGCCTTCCTTTGATCCCGCTGGTTGCAGCTCTTCCCTGCGGAGCTGCGAAGAACGGGCGAGAATCCTCCTGCTCGCCTGTTGCTACCAGGAGGGCGCGCGGAATCCCGGCGAATGAATCGCAGCCCGCCGCGGCCCATTCCCTTACGAGACCGCCGAATGCGCACCTTCCAGCGGCGATTCCCACACCACCGGGCGACCCTGCTTCATCCAATCGTCGACGCACGGTTGATAACGGTTCTCCAGGACGTTGCGCTTGATCTTGAGCGTCGGCGTAATGAAACCATTGTGGACAGTCCACGGACCCTGGGCCACGGCGACGAAGCTTAGCTGCTCATGCGGATCCAGTTGCGTATTCACCAGGTTCATGAGGTCCAACAGAGTCTGCTCGACAGTCGCACGCTGTGCGGGAAGCGCGGTAGTTTTGCGCATCTCCTCGGCCAGCAGGACCACCGCGAAAGGACGGGGCATGCCGGCGCCCATGAGACAGCACGCATCCACCACCGGGTGGGCGAGCAGTTGACACTCGATGGGAGTGGGCATCACGTATTTACCCTTGCTGGTTTTGAACTGCTCTTTGACGCGGCCGATGATCTTGAGCTGCCCGTCGGGGTCAATGCGGGCCAGATCGCCGGTTCGGAAGAATCCGTCCTCCATGAAGGAAGCCCGAGTGCCTTCGGGGTCCTTGTAATAGCCCAGCATGTTCATGGGGCTGCGGATGAGGAGCTCCTCATTCTCATTGATCTTCGCCTCCACGCCAGGGATGGCGCAGCCCACGTAGCCGGAGCGGAATGAACCGGGAGCGGGCAGGTGAGTGATCAAGGTTTCGGTCATGCCATAGCCCTCAACAAGGTTAAGGCCGAGCTTGCGGTACCACAGCAGAATCTCCTGGGGCAGCGGGGCGGCGCCGCTGGCGGCGTTGAGGACGCTGTCCAATCCGAGCTTGCGCAAGACGCGTTTCTTGACGGAGCGGTCCAGGATGGGGATGCGCAACAGGCGTTCCAGTTTGTGCTCGGGGATCTTGGCGAACACGCCCTGTTGGAACTTCAGCAGCAGCCGCGGCACGGAGAGAAAGATGGTGGGCCGGGCACGGGTCAGGTCGGTGAGGAAGGTCTCAATACCTTCGGTGAAGAAGATGCGATAGCCGAGGTAGATGGCGGTTCCTTCCATGCCGGCCCGCTCCACGATGTGGGCCAGCGGCAAATAGGAGAGCATGCGTTCCTTGGAATTGAGCTCGATTAACCCGGCGAGGACTTTGGCATCGTAACCGAAGGTAGCGAAGGAATGCATGACCCCTTTCGGGGTGCCCGTGGTGCCGGAGGTATAAATGATGGTGGACAGATCGTCCCCGGGGCGGGTGGGGTTGCCGGCAATGGGACGATTGGCGGTAACGAGAACTTCCCAAGTAGGCCAATCGTTGGGTTGGGCGGTGGGAAAGCGAACACAGGCTACACCGGCAGGAATGCCGGCGTCGGTGGCTTCGCGCTCGTCGGTAGCACCGAGGAAGCAGGCTTTGGCGCCGCAATGTTCCAGAATCTGGCGGATTGATTGAGCCTTCAGCGAAGGGTAGATCGGGACAGTGACATAACCCGCCATCCAGATGGCCAGGTCGGCCATGATCCACCAGGCGCAGTTGCGGGAGAGGATGGCTACGCGGCTTCCCGGTTCCCAACCCTGCGCCTTCAGCCAGGCTGCCATCGAGCGGATCTCGGCGACGGCCCGGCCCCAGGTCCAATCGCGCACCCTGCCGCCGCCATAAGGTTGGGTGAGGAAGAGAGTTTCCGGCCGCTCACGCTCCCATTTGTAGATACGCTGGAGCGGCAGATCGTCTGCATCAAGATTGCCTGGCATCATGACAGTTTCCCAGCACGGATTGCCCGCGCCGGCATGGAGAACCGAAGGGTGTGCGCCCACGCAAGTAATCCTCTTGCGTTTTTATCTTACCGGTGGGTAAGGTAACAGGTGCACCGCCCGTTGTCAATAGGCGGGCGCATATGGTTCGTCATGTCAAGAGACGTCTCCGCATCGCCATCGCCCCGCAAGGCCTTCGCCGACCGGCGGCGCGACCCAGCCACCAAACGCGAGGCGGTGTTGAAAACCGCCGCACAATTGTTCCTGGAAGAGAGCTATGGCCGGACGTCCATGAATGACGTGGCCGACAGGCTAAACATCACGGATCCGGTCTGGAAGTAATTGGCGGATCGATTCACGTCCAAATCTCCTAGCGCGCCCTCACCTCCTCCGCCCCAACGCCTCTGCCTTCCTAATAAACTTCTCGCGCAGCTCCCAGGCATCAATTGCCATCTGCGCGCCTTCACAGGCCAAACTGGTGCTCATCCGGCGGTCGGCTTCGTCGAACTGGGCTTCCGCCGCGTCGCGCGCCTGGCGCGCCTCTTCGTCGGCTTCGTGTAAGCGTTCGAGCGCCACCTTCAGCTGTGGATCGAACCCGGCATGGCGCCGCGCTTTGGGACGACCGTTGGCCGAAAGGTCGCGGTAGGCTTGCCGCCACTCCTCGGCCCAGCCGGCCTTCACTTTTTCTTCGCAGGCTTCCAGGGCCTCCCAGGCGGCGTCCGCGGTGGTGCGCGCTCTTCTCTTCTCGATGAGCCATCGCCAGACCGACCAGTCCTTGGCTTCGTTGAACAACGTCTTCGCATCTTCGACGGGAACAAGCTTATGCATACGCCGGAACAATTCCTGTTTCCAGACTACGCAACATCGGGCCCGGAATCCAGCAGATTCACGCCCGATAATATCTATTTGCAACGGGCGCGTGTGGAGCGATAATCAATCGGACGCTTGGGTATGAAGCTTTTCATGATCGTTTGTTGCCTGATATCCCCCACCGGGCTTCGCGCGCAGCAACTGAAGCCCGAAACAGCACAACAATTCGATTGCTACGTCCAGTCCGCGGAAGCACGGATGGATGCGCGCAAGGCATTCCTGCTGGCCGATACCGACGCGGCACTGAACGAGCAGATCGTGCGCGGCCAAAAGGTCCAAACCATCGAGGCGAATGGACCGAATCCGCACAAACTGACCGGCGGCCAACTCTATGACTGGATCGGCACTGTCTTTATTCCCGGCGCCACCCTGGACCGGTTGCTCGGCATGCTCCAGGACTACGACCAGCGCGACCGGTTTTTCCCCGAGACCATCTCCAGTTCCAAGCTCCTCTGCCTTACCGGAAAGGACCACTTTCAATACTCCATGCGCATGAAGGAACCTGCCATCCTGGACGTCGTGAGCGACGTGGTGTGGGAGCGGGTTGATCCACAGCGCTGGCGTTGCCGATCGCTTTCCACGCACGTCGCGGAGGTGGGCAAGGATCACGGTTACTTGCGGCGCCTGAATTCCTACTGGCGGTTTGCCGAAACCGGAAAGGGCGTCTCGGTGGAGGCGGAAACCATCACCTTGAGCGACCAATTCGGGGCCATGGCGCGCGCGCTCGGGTCGGCGCTGATGGGGATCAACCCGGAAAAATCTCTCAAGCACTCGCTCGCGTCCATGCGCGAGAGCGTGTTGAAGCCGGGGCTCGACATACCCAAACTGCCGGAGGGATTGCCGGCGTGCGGGCAACCCGTCCCCCGGGCCGCATGCGCGGCTGCTCCTGGCAAGAAGTAATGGACTTCGATTTCATTGTGGTCGGCTCAGGGTTCGGCGGCAGCGTGGCGGCCCACCGGCTCACCGAGAAGGGCTACCGGGTGGGCGTGATGGAAATGGGCCGCCGGTGGACTCCGCAGAACCTTCCCACCACCAACTGGCTGTTCTGGCGGTGGATCTGGCGGCCGGGTCTGGGGCTGCGCGGCTTTTTCAACATCGATCCCTTCCGCCACGTTTTGATTATGCACGGCTGCGCGGTGGGCGGCGGCTCCATCACATATGCCAATACTTTACTGGCGCCGGGAGACTCGATCTGGGAAAGCGGATCGTGGGCCGATCTGGCGGACTGGAAAGTGGAGATGCCGCGGCACTTCGAAACCGCAATGCGCATGTTGGGCGTGATGGAAAACCGAATCATGGGTCCGGCGGACGACATCCTCCAGCGGGCGGCGGAAGCGCATGGGACAGGCGAGACCTTCTATCGCACCAGAGTTGCGGTCTTCGAAGGGCCGGAGGGAGCGGCTGCGGGCCTGACCTATCCCGACCCGTATTTCGGCGGCGAGGGACCGGAACGCGCCAGCTGCATCGGCTGCGGCGGCTGCATGATGGGCTGCCGTTATCGCGCTAAGAATTCCTTGGACCAGAACTATCTCTATCTGGCCGAAAAGGCCGGGGCACGCGTGTTCGCCGAAACCAAGGTGGTGGATGTCCGCCCGCTGGAGGGCAGCCCCGACGGAAACAGCGGATACGAGGTGTTCACCGTTCCGTCGACGCCGCTGCCCGGGGGCCGGCGCCGCTTCACCTGCCACGGTGTGGTATTCGCGGCCTCGGCGCTGGGCACGCTGGACCTGCTCTTCCGGCTGAAAGAAAAGGGCTCGCTTCCAGGGATCAGCGGGCAACTCGGCAACCGGGTGCGCACCAATGCCGAGTCGCTCATCGGGGTGCGCGTGCCCGGCAGCCGCGAGGATTTGTCGAAGGGGATTGCCATCGGCTCGGGCTTCTATCTTGACCAATACACGCACATCGAGGCTACGCGTTATCCGGCCGGGTCCGACGCCATGGGGCTGCTGGCGACGGTCCTGACTGGCGGGCAGCCCGGCCGAAAACGCATCCAGCTCTGGCTCAAGGTTTTGGCGACCTCTCTCTTGCGGCATCCCATCCGCACCCTGCGCAGTCTGCACCCGTTTGGCTGGGCGCGGGAGTCCCTGATCCTGCTTTGCATGCAAACCCTGGACGGCCATATTAGTATGCGGTTGGGACGCCCCTGGTTCTGGCCATTCCGGCGAGTGCTGCGGAGCCAGGGGCAGCGCATCCCTACCTTCATTCCGCAGGCCAACGAATTCGCGCGCAGGGTGGCTTTGGCGATCGGCGGCACACCGATGAGCATGGTAACGGAGATCCTCTTCGACGTGCCGGGCACGGCGCACATTCTGGGTGGGTGCACGATGGCCGCGTCCGCGGACGACGGCGTGGTGGATTCGCGGCATCGCCTGTTCGGATATCGGAACCTGTACGTCTGCGACGGCTCGGTGATCGCGGCCAACTTGGGGGTCAATCCCAGCCTGACCATCTGCGCGCTCACCGAGCGGGCGATGAGCCATATCCCGGCTGCGGCGACGGAGCGGAACGACGCTCCCTGGTGGCGGCTCACTTCTTGATGTTCGGGCCGAAGTTGAAAGCCGAGTTGTCATTTCGGCCCAGATCATCATAGGCGTCTTGGCATTGACACCATTTCTCTGCGAGAGCAGTATGGTATCAGGTCAACAAGATCTTTATCTCTGTTATCAGATAGCTAAAGGGGAAACGCCTCGAAAGCAGTAATTTCCCAGATGGCGGGAAGCTCAACAATCGGCTTTGCGGGCAGCCGTTGTGCCACGCCAAGCGCCGGGAGGATGGACGCATGACGGAGAATGTTTCAAGCCCCAGTGACGACCGCATTGCATACCTGGAAGGACTGGTCAGGCGGGGCAGAACCGCCGCCGCCATCTTTACGCAATTCTCTCAGCAGGACGTCGATCGCATTGTCAAAGCGATTGTCTTGGCCGGATTAGACCAGGCTCAGTATCTGGCCCGCCTGGCGATTGAGGAAACCAGGCTCGGGGTTCTTGAAGACAAGGCCATCAAGAACATGGTGGCCACGGAATTCGTATACAACTACGTCAGGGACAAACCTTCAGTTGGCGCCATCCGCGAGTTTCCGGAACGCGGTCTGGTGGAGGTGGCTGAACCGATCGGGCTGATCTTCTCGCTCATACCCATCACGAACCCCACATCGACGGTGCTTTTTAAATGCATCATGGCCATCAAGACGCGAAACGCGGTCATTTTCGCACCCCATCCGAAGGCCTGGCACTGTTGCCGGGAGGCCATACGGATCATGTATGAGACCGCGGTCGAGCACGGTGCTCCAGACGGAGTTTTCACCTGTGTAGAGGAGCCCACCATACCGGACAATAACTACCTGATGCATCACAAAGAGGTCAAGCTGATTGATGCCACTGGCGGGCCGGGCGCGGTCAAAGCCGCCTATAGTTCAGGCAAACCGGCCTTGGGAGTGGGACCGGGCAATACGCCGGTCTATCTGGAAAAAACGGCGCATCTGGACATGGCGGTGGTGGATATCATCACCTCGAAGACCTTCGACAACGGAACCATTTGCGCCTCGGAACAAACGGTGGTGATCGATGATGAGATTTATTCGCTCGCGATCCAGAAGTTTGCGGACCTGGGCGCCCACATCTGCAGCGAGAAAGAGACGGAGATCCTGGGACGAATGGTGATCGATCCAGACACCGGATTCATGCGGCCCATGGCGGTTGGCCAGAAGGCCACCGATATCGCGCGCGTGTGCGGTCTTCGGGTTAAGCCGGATACGA
>Ga0209039_10001548_pt1 | contig 21135 bp, 19 predicted proteins | sample BogFormECP12_OM1_FD_188238 | JGI IMG/M metagenome (GOLD analysis project Ga0209039, IMG submission 188238) | Bog forest soil microbial communities from Calvert Island, British Columbia, Canada - ECP12_OM1 (SPAdes) (version 2) | ecosystem: Environmental > Aquatic > Freshwater > Wetlands > Bog ...
GAGTGAAGTTCGATCCCAAGACACAACAGAATATTTATGCCCGTGGTATCCTGGTCCAGATTCTCGACCAACAGTACGTGACCGTATGGCCGTTTGATGCCGCAGCGAAAGAGGTCGTATGGCCATTCCCTGCCTGGAAGGGAAGAAAGTAAAGCGGTAAGCAAGCAAGAGGGAGGAGAGCGTGCCTGAGCAACTCTTGCAGCAGACTACCAACGGCCTGCTGATCGCTATAAGGCCCCCGCCATTGTTTGCTGACTAGCGAGTCGGCAATGTTCTTAAAGGCCATCAGATAATCAGATCCACTTTCCTGTTTGAGAGCGTTAGGAACTATCGCTTTCGCGCATGTCATGTAGGAAGCTTTGCGATTACACTGAACTCTGGCGCGGAGCGACGAAGCCTGCTGAAAGGGCATTTCTGAGAGAGTTGCAAAAAAACCATCCCATCCTGACTCCAACGGAAAGAAACTGGCTGGAGTCTGGCCGGATACTTGACAGGATCCGTGCCGACAAAGGTTTTTCACCGGAAAAGCTCCGTGATCTGCATTTTGACGTGCTGATAGCGCTGACGACGCGCTCGCACGGCGCGCGGCTGATCACATCTAACCGCGCTGATTTTGAGTTGATCCGAGGTTATCGCGAGTTTCAACACGAGATATGGTGACAAGATAACGCAAGGTACGCAACGTCGCCCCCGACCACCAAAGCATAATTTCATGCCTGTCCCCTGTCACACCCTGGAGAGTGGAACTTGGGCCCTATCAATCGATGTCCCGTGCTAATAGAGCACATTCCAAAATAGTTAAAGATTACCCTTCAGCCTTTGTCGTAGCAAGCCAGTGACGAGCTTTAGTTGTAGTGAATCGTCAAACTCCTCCCGGAGCACGACGAAAGGGTTGGCTGTGGGCTTGTCATCGTTTCTCACGGTTGTACCTCACCCATTCCGCTCAATGTCACTCTCAGCGAAAGCAGGGGCTGCAATATACCACGGCCTTCGTGCCATATACATACCGGACATCGTTTAGACCATTTGGCGCGGTAACGATTTGCCTGCTGCGGGCGTCAAACGCCGCCGGTTCCGGTACTACAACAGGTTGCGCTACTTCCGGTGAACGCGCAGTTTGTGTCATACGAACGCAGGTTCCCACCGCAGCACGCGGTGCCGGGGTAATCCCCGCCGCTGCACGGCGAAGTCGAAGCGTAATAGCCGTGTTGGCATTTCGCGGCAGCGTCATTTCCAATAGAGCATTGAGCGGCGTTGCCTGACCCAGTGCCACAGTCCAAACCATGGGCTGCTTGCTCTCCGCCTAGATTGACCAACTTAGGGGTTCATAGTTGAGTTTCATCGTTCCAGCGCATGTGGGACAGGATGATATGCGTCTCCTGTAATCCTGAACCCGTTCTCCTTCCCATCCCGCCAGAGCCTGTCGGGTAAGCTCCTCAACAAACGCGACGACGTGTTCGCCCGCATCCTCGGGCACATCCTCAGCATCCCGGCGTAGCGCCTCGAGCATCTCATCAATTGAATGTTCCCCGTCAAGGAGCTTCCACACGAAAACACCGGTGGGGTTCAGGCCGAATCCACGACCGGTATCACAGTCAAAGAGGATCGCCCAGTCGTCAAACTCCTCCCGGAGCACGATGTATGGATTGCGTACGGGTTTGTCACCGTTCTTCAGGTAGACACCCTCCCTTCCGTCTGTTGTCTGCAACACACGTGCCAAGGAAACGCCGGTTTTGGATCAGTATACGAACATCGTGTGCCGATTGTCTCAGCGGATTCGCGAGGAAACCATGCGCCAGTGTTGAAGCCGAGCACCATTACCGGGTGCAATCTTACAGCGATCTGGAAGATCGACATGTAACGAGTACAGCCCGCTATATTTAGTTCAGGGTTGAGCTAGATGAGGAAATAGGAATATCCTCCTTACCGCGGCTCTTTATTCAAGCAAGCAATCAAGGAGGAGACCAGGCTATGAGAGGCATACGGGGAAAGAAGGTAAGGATGGTGAAGGAAGGGACGCTGATCGCGACGGTAGACATCGGCATGACAACCAACACGGGCTATTGCACCACCATCGATGGCAGGGACATAAAGCCCTTCACGTTCGAGAACAGCAGGGAAGGATTTGAGAAGTTCTGGCATATTATCGTAGCCAGCAAGAACAGGTTTGGTTGCACCGAGGTGATGGTCGGCTACGAATCAACGGGTCCCTATGCGGAGCCGCTCGCCCAGTACCTCATGGACAAGCCCGTGACCATGGTCCAGGTGAACCCCCTGCACACCAAGAGACTGAAGGAGGTAAACGACAACTCTCCCCGGAAGACGGACGACAAGGATCCCCGGGTGATAGCCGACGTGCTCCGTCTCGGTCACGCGTTGAGCGTCGTCGTCCCCGAGGGTGATGCCGCCTACTTAAGGAGACTCAACAATGCGCGAGAACGGCACGTCGGGGAGCGTACCGCGCTGCTCAACCAGATCCAGCAACTGGTCTTCCTCATCTTCCCCGAGTTCAAGAAGGTATTCAACGACGTGACCGTCAAGACCGCCCGGCACATCCTGAAGAACTACACCACACCGGAGAGGATCGGTACTCTCAATAAAGACGCACTCGGCGAAGAGATCAGGAAGCGGAGCTGGGGCAAGTTCGGTGTACAGCAGGCGGAGCTCCTGATCAATCTCGCGAGGGATACCGTCGGCATCAAGGAAGGGGTGGCCGGCATCGTTCTCGATATACGGCACATCCTCATGCAGCTTGAGGCAGCGAATGCTTTTATCGAAGAGATAGCGGCGGAGATGGCGAAGGTGCTCGAACGGATCCCCTCGAGCACCAGGATCCTCTCGATGAAAGGCTTGGGGGTCGTCACCGTGGCAGGGCTCATCGGGGAAGTCGGGGACTTTTCAAAGTTCAGGACCCAATCGGAGATCATGAAGCTCGCCGGGCTCGACCTCTACGAGATAAGCTCAGGAAAGAGAAAGGGGCAGAAGAGGATATCGAAGCGGGGGCGGAGCCTCCTCCGGAAGATCCTCTACAGCGCAGCCGTGGCGACGATACGAAAGAACGGGATCATGTGCGACTACTATGCGCGCCTCATCGGAAGGGGCATGGTGAGGACCTCGGCCCTCATCGTCATAGCTAAGAAGCTCCTGCGGATCATCCACGCGATGCTGCGGGATGACCGTGACTACATACCGAATTACGAATCTCCAGAGAGGGTGGTGATAAAAAAGGCAGCGTAAGGTAGACTAGAGGCAGGCGGGGAGATCTTCGTTTTCTTCCATTGAGGCGCTTTGCGACCTCCCAGTACAGAAACAGGACTCCCCGTCGACATCCTAACTCCGATTAAGCAGGGTAAAAGCGCGAGAGAGCGACTTTCCAATTTGTAAGGGTTGGGTAGGATGTCGTACCATGACGGGGATAACCGCCTGCGCGCCTAAAACCTTAAACGCCTAAAGACAGATAAAAAAGACTTGACTTGGATAAATAAGGAAGAAATTTGAACCGGACGGGTATTTGAAAACACCTGCGAATCATGAATTGAGGACTTCCATTTTTCGCAGCCATTGCCATCAGAAAGCCACATTATAGAAAGGATCTGCGTGTCATTGACAACTGCTACACAATACCTTGTTAATCTCTGCACAGGGCGTGTCTTTTTACCTCTTCTCGGCGAGGCTTCCTTCCTCTTAAAATCGAAGTAACAAGAATTGTATACGTACATAACTAACTACTCAGCGGAAGGAAAACACCGGACGGGACTTTTTGCTCAGGATTGCACCTCGGAAAATTCTTGACAATAATAATCAAGGTCTACTACCCTTAAAGACCAGGCTCTTGCATGCGAACAATATCCATTTGAGTCTACCACTGTCGAGGGGAGAACCATGGACATAGAGTTTACAGTAAACAGAAAAAAAGAGCGCCTGACCGTTCAACCTGCGGATACCCTCCTGCACCTTTTGCGCGAGCAGTTATTGCTTACCGGAACAAAGGAGGGATGCGGGACAGGACAGTGTGGCGCATGCACAGTTCTCCTTGATGGCCGTGCAGTGAACGCCTGCCTGGTCCTTGCAGCCGATCTCGAGGGTAAGGAAGTGTGGACGATCGAAGGTTTAGCAGATGGTGAGAATCTTCATCCCTTGCAGCAAGCCTTTATCGATCATTACGCTCTTCAGTGTGGTTTTTGCACGCCCGGGATGATCATGGAGGCATTGGCCCTTCTGCGTCAAAATCCGAAACCGACGCAGGAAGAGATCAAGGAATCAATCAAGGGAAACATATGCCGCTGCACGGGCTATACGAGGATAGTGGAAGCTATTCAGGCGGTCGCGGAGAAAGGGGGCTCCTTATGAGAGTACCCGCTTTTGAACTGGTCGTTCCCTCTTCTCTTTCAGAAGCTGCACAGTTCCTCAAAACAAATCAATCGCGCGCACGGCTGCTTGCCGGGGGGACAGATCTCGTGGTACGCATGAAACAGAGAACTGCTCTTCCTGAGTTTGTCATAAATCTGAAGAATATTTCAGGATTGACTGGGACGAAGCGACTCCCGAAAGAAGGTATGAGCATTGGACCTCTTACAAGACTTACTGACATTGCCGCATCATTGGACATCAATGAGGATTACCCTGAGCTCGCAAAGGCGGCCCGCTCTGTGGGCTCTTCCCAACTCCGCAATGTTGGAACCATCGGCGGAAACCTCTGTCTCGAAACTAAGTGCTATTACTTCGATCAGTCCTCTTCCTGGTGGACAGCGTCTGATAAGTGCCGCAAGAGAGGCGGAGAGCGCTGCTATATCGTCCCTTCCAGCACCCGCGGCTGCTTCGCCCTGTGCTCAGGAGATACTGTTCCCGCATTGATCGCCTATGGGGCGAATATCAGGTTGACGGCTCCGGAGGGGGAGCGGGTGATACCTCTGGAGGACTTCTACACCGGAAAAGGCATCGGTCATCTGGATCTCCGCGCAGGAGAAATACTCTCCGAGATATGTATTCCTCCACCTGATGGAGTACGTGCAGCATTTTTCAAGTACTCACCCCGAAACACAATTGACTTTGCGATGGTGTCGCTGGCAGTCAGTGTGAGGCGGGAGCCCGCCGAAGTGAGAATCGTGGTGGGCGGCGTCGCATCCGCGCCCGAGCGATGCATTGATGCCGAATCGCTTCTCGCCCGGAGTACGGGACCCGAGAACGCGGATGAGATAGCTCGCACGGCAGCGGACAAGCTGAGAATCATCTCGTGGGTGAGGGGACCGGTCAGCTACAAAAAACAGATGGTTCAGATCCTGGTGCGAGACGCCGTGAACCGCCTGCAGGAATGAAGAATGACACGCCAGAAAAGAGGAGATGGATTTGAGCACTCATACCTATAGAGTCGTTGGCAAAGAGCATCCACAGGTCGATGCTATTGAAAAGGTAACCGGCAAATCGCAATATACTTCCGATCTGGTTCTTCCCGGAATGCTCTGGGGAAAGATTCTTCGCAGCCCCATACACCACGGCAAAATAAAAAAAATAGATACGCGGGAGGCCGCCGAACTGCGAGGTGTCCGCGCGATTATTACCGGCAAGGATGTGCCGAAGATCGGGTGGGGGGCGTCGTTCGGCGCTGATACTGCCGGCGACATCTATACCCTCGTGCAGGACAGAGTCCGTTTCAAAGGAGAGGAAGTGGCTGCTGTAGCTGCCGACGACGAGAGGACCGCAGAAGAGGCGCTGCAGCGAATCGAGGTGGAGTACGCTGAACTGCCGGCCGTCTTCGACCCGGAAGAAGCAATCCTTCCGGGAGCTCCGCAGCTCCACAACGACATCACTAACAATATACCGTTGAGACTGCAGTTTCAAAAGGGGGATGTGGAGAAAGCGTTCAAGGAAGCGGACGTGATCGTGGAGGATCGTTTCAGCAGCCAGCGGGTGCACCAGTGTTACATGGAGAGTTACGATTGCCTCGCCAACTGGGATGATCAGGGAAGGCTTACCTTATGGGTGGGCTCGATGCACCTTTCAGGTGTACGTCTGACGATTGCGAGCTTGCTGGGGCTGCACGTCAGCAAAGTGCGCGTTGTGCAGCCGAGTATCGGAGGTGCGTTCGGAAGCAAGATTCACATGAATTCCATTTTCCCCGCGTCTGCTATCCTATCTCGCATGACACGACGACCGGTGAAATTCGTCTACAGCCGCGAGGAAGAGTATCTGGCCAGTCGTCCCCGATTCTCGGGCTTCTACAAGGCACGGACAGCAGCGAGAAGTGATGGGACAATTCTCGGACGGGAATTGAAGTATGTCTACAACTGCGGCGCATACGTGGACAGATCTCAGATGGTGCTTCTCGTCTCCTGCCATCGTAGTGACAACCTCTATCGTATCCCCGCATTGAAGACAGATGCTTTCCTGGTTTTTACCAATGCCTCTCCGGTAGGTGCATATCGAGGATTCGGTAATGGTCAGATTTCTCTCACATGGGAATTGCAACTGGACATGATCGCGGAAAAGATAGGTATGGATCCAGCGGATGTGCGTCTCAAGAATGCGACGCAGCCCGGAGATACGACAGTGCACGGTTGGAAGATCACCAGTTGCGGCCTCGAAGAGTCGATCAAACGTTGTGTGGCGTTGAGCGACTGGAAAGAGAAGAGGCAACAGCAGGCCGCATCAAGGGGCCTGGGCATGGCCTGCACAATCCACGAAAATGACGATCGTCATGCTCCAGGATTTGCGGGCTCCAAAGCTAGGGTCGAGATTTGGGAGGATGGGAAGGTCGTGATCCGTTCAGGAGAAGGCGATTACGGACAGGGCCGGCACACGACGTTTGTTCAGATTGTCTCTGAGACGTTAGGGGTGAGTGCCAAAGACATCAGCTCGTGCAACCCTGATACTGACATTACGCCGTATGCCCTGGGTCCTTGGGGTTCAAGGGTAATGCTGAGCGGAGGCATCGCCGTTCAGCGGGCGGCGGCCGATGCCAGACAGAAGATATTGGCTGTAGCGGCAGGGCTTCTCGAGTCAAGGCCGGAGGACCTGGATATAGCCGAAGGCAAGATCTTCCTGAGGTCCGCACCCAATTATTTTGTGACGATAGCTGATGCTGCCAAAGAAAGCCTCTATCGTAGAAATGGCGGACTGATAATAGGAGAGGGCACAGAAGAGCCGAATACGGATAAAATGGATGTTCACAGATCGACGAACCCCTGCAGCACGTACTCGTTTGCAACTCAGGTTGTTGAAGTGGAAGTAAATAGAGAGACGGGGCAAGTGAACATCCTTAAGGTGACCGCCGGTAATGATGTGGGCACGCCTCTCAACCCGGCTTCTATCACGGGACAGGTTGAGGGTTCCATCCTTCAAGGCCTTGGATACGGCATCAGTGAAGAGATGCTGTTCAAAGACGGGAATATGGTGAATCCTTCGTTTGTGACATCCGGTACTCCGAATGCTTATGACATGCCCGAGACAAAGATTTTTTTCACGGACACCTTCGATCCTTACGGACCATTCGGGGCCAAGGGAGGCGCGGAACTGGGCTCTCCTCCCACACCGGCGGCGATCGCCAATGCAGTCTATAATGCAGTGGGCGTCAGGATTAAGGATCTTCCTCTCACACCGGAAAAGATTTTGGCCGCACTTGCCGAAAAGGCGAAGAAAGAAAATCAGTGAAAAAGTCGCCATTCATCAGTGCGTTGGGAACGAACGTTTCCCGGGGTGACGTATTACGGAATAAAGTTTCCGGATCCGCCATCTACGTCAATGATATTCAGCGCCCCGGCATGGTTTTCGGAAAAGCGGTGCGCTCTCCTTATGCTCATGCACTGGTCGCCGGTATCGATGCTTCCCGAGCCCTGGCTTACCCCGGTGTTCTGGCGGTACTGACCGCTGCTGATATCCCGGGGACCAATCTCACCGGTCCGCGAACGGTCAAAGATCAGCCCGTCCTCAATGGAGAGCATGTAAGGTTTGTAGGAGAAGCAGTCGCCCTCGTTGCGGCGGAAAACGAAGCAGCAGCTATTCGAGGCGCCGAGTTGGTAGAGGTCAGTTACACGCCGCTACCCATTGTCGATGATCCGGAGAGGTCACTAGAACCGGGAGCGCCGCTCCTGCATGATAAAGGGAATCTATGTCATGCATTCACGATCAGCAGAGGCAATGTTGACGCTGTGATCAAGACAGCGGACCTGGTGGTGAGTCGCACCTATAAAACGCAGATGGTAGATCATTCGGCCGTTGAACCGGATGGCGCCGTGGCCGAAAAAAGCGAGGATGGCGTTACCGTATGGGTGTGCAGCAAAGGCGTGCACCTGGACCAGGGTGAGATAGCACGCGTGCTGGGACTGCCTCTCTCGAAGGTAAGAGTGATTGCGCCTACCGTGGGCGGCAGCTTCGGCTCAAAGCCCGATCACCCTATGGCGTGCATGGCCGCGCTCATAGCATGGAAACTCGGTCGACCTGCAAAGGTGGTGCTCGGCCGCGAGGAGTGCTTCCTGGTAAAAACCAAGAGGCATCCGTACATTCTTCACTACACGCATGCGGTACGTAAGGACGGTACAATTCTGGGCGTCAGGGTGAAGGCTGTTGCGGATGCGGGCGCCTATTCTTCGTATACACCAACCGTAACAACGAGAGGCCTTATCCAGGCTGCAGGTACCTATGCGGTACCTAACGTGGATCTTGAAGTTCGGGCCGCCTATACGAATCATCCTGTGACGGGCGCATTCCGCGGATACGGCGTACCCCAGTTCACTTTTGCGGTCGAACGACAGATGGACCTGATCGCCCGAGAATTGGGGCTCGATCCCATCGAAGTGAGACGCATCAATGTTCTGCGTGAAGGAGATCCGATATCGACCGGTCAGGTGATGCGCCATGTCAGGATGGAAGAGATCCTCGATGCAGGCCAGAGCCGCATGCAGGCCCTTGATGCAGAGGACCGTGCGAGCGGCCGCTTGCAAGAAGGAACCCGTTTTCGGCGCGCCTGGGGAATGTCTACCGCCTTTTATGGGCTCGGGCGGACAGGCATGGCAGATAAGGCCGAAGTCACCTGTCGACTTGAAGACGATGGCCGTTTTCATCTCTTCGTAGGGTGTCCGGACCTCGGGCAGGGTTCCGATGTCTGTATGGCGCAAATCGCGGCCGAAGAATTAGGGGTAGACGCGCAACTCGTGCACGTCACATCGGCCGACACGCTTCTGACCCGTGACGCGGGCACGTCCACTGCTACTCGTGTAACGTATGTGGTGGGGAATGCGGTCAAAGATGCTGCCGCACAATTGAAAGCGCGGCTGCTCGAGGCTCGAGGCGAAGAGGAGTTGCGCTCGGATCCCGACTGGCTCGCCAATCTTGCGGAGACATGCAAGGGTTGCGGCCTTGACCTTCACTGTGAGGGGCACTACAGAACCGGCAACACCAATGAGATGGACGAGCACGGACAGGGTGAACCATACGGAACGTACACATTCGGCGCCCAATGGAGCAGGGTTCGGGTGGATAGCTGGACCTGGAAAGTCGATGTAGAACGAATCGTGGCTTGCTACGATGCTGGTCGCGTGATCAATCCCGCGCTGGTGGCTGGACAGATTGAAGGGGGTGCTGTCATGGCCCTCGGATACGGATTGAGCGAGGAACTCCTCCTCAAGAATGGCATCGTTGTTAACCCGAATTGGGGCGCGTATCAGCTTCCTGCGGCAACTGAATTACCCGATATATCGCAGGTCATCCTCGAGACCAGGAACCCGGACGGTCCTTTCGGGGCAGTCGGCATAGGGGAGCTTACCGCGGTGCCGGGGGCGGCCTCCATCGCGAATGCGGTGTCGGCAGCTCTCGGTGTAGAGATTCAAGAGCTTCCGATTGCGCCGCACAAACTATCCGAGTTCGTGGCGCAGAGCTGGTCAAACTCACAAGAAGCGAACGTCAAGAAAGAGGCTGAATAGGTCTCAAAGATGGAAACCCTTACCTCTTTGTTATACGGTTTCAAAATAACCCTGATGCCGATAAACCTGCTCTACTGTTTTATCGGTGTTTTTATCGGCACACTCATCGGCGTATTACCGGGCATCGGACCTTCGGCCACGATTGCACTTCTGCTTCCTGCCACGTTCAAAATCAATCCGGTCTCGGCGCTAATCATGCTCTCGGGCATTTGCTACGGCGCAATGTACGGAGGTTCAACGACCTCAATCCTGCTGAACATACCGGGTGAGCCCTCATCGGTGGTGACCTGTCTCGACGGGTATCAAATGGCGAGAAAAGGGAGAGCGGGCCCTGCCTTGGGGATTTCCGCAATGGGCTCCTTTATCGCAGGGACCTTAAGTCTCTTCGGGCTTCTCTTCATGGCGCCTACGGTTGCAGACCTTGCGATAAGGCTGGGACCGGCTGAAAACTTCTCTCTCATGGTGATGGGCATCGCCATCGTCACGTTCCTTGCGCGAGGTTCGATGGTGAAGGCGCTGCTCATGGCTGCTTTCGGGCTTTTTCTCGGCAGCATCGGAACAGACCCCATCACTGCCAAAGTTCGCTTTACCTACCACATGCGAGATCTGAATGACGGTATTGCTTTGGCTCCCGTGGTAATGGGCCTCTTTGGCGTTTCGGAAGTGTTGTCGAATGTCGGTGTTGCTATACGCAGAGAAATATTTGAAGGCAAGATCAAGGGACTCTACCCCAATAAGCAAGACTGGAAAGATTCATCGAAACCGATTGCACGGGGCACGCTCATCGGATTTTTTCTCGGAGCGCTCCCGGGTGTCGGGAGTATCATTCCACAATTCATCGCGTATGTGGTCGAGAAAAAACTTTCGAAGTACCCCGAAAAATTCGGGACAGGAGTGATCGAAGGGGTGGCTTCACCGGAGGCATGCAATAATTCAGCAGTCACCTCACAGTTCATACCTCTTCTGAGCCTCGGCATCCCGTCGACAGGCTACGGCGCCCTTCTGATGGGAGCGCTGATGATCTATGGAATCCAACCCGGTCCTCTATTGATTAAGAATAATCCCGACCTGTTCTGGGGCGTTATGGCGAGCATGTATGTGGGAAATGTTCTCTTGCTGGTTTTGAATCTGCCTCTTATTCCTTTATGGGTGCGAATCCTGAAAATTCCTTATTCATTCCTTTACAGCCTTATCCTGATTCTCTGTGTGATCGGATCTTATAGTTACAACAACAATGTCACAGATGTGCTCGTTATGGCAGTCTGCAGCGTGCTCGGCTACCTCTTCAAAAAATATCGTTATGAGGGTGCGCCTCTTGTTTTGGCGCTCGTGCTGGGCCCGCTTTTGGAAACGGCCTTGAGGCGATCGCTTCTCATATCAAAGGGAAGTTTCATGATATTTCTGACGCATCCTATATCCGCGGTATTCCTGATCATCACCGCAGTTATCCTCATATTTCCCATGGTGACGATAAGGAGAATTGGCAAAGGACTGGAAGCAGAAGAGTGAATGGACTACAATCCACCCACAGGAAGGAGTCGAGAAATGAAAAAGTGGTCATGCTTGATGGTATCAATTATCGTGGTGTTCCCGATCTGCGTGCTTTGGTACGGCGGAGCGTCTGCTGAAGAGAAATACCCAACGAGATCGATAGAGATGGTTATCCCGTTCGCACCGGGAGGAGCGACCGATGTGGGGGCGCGGATAACGGCAGATGAACTGGCGAAGGTGCTCAAAGTTGCGGTGACTCCGGTCAATAAACCGGGCGCCTCCGGTACGACGGGGGGAGCATATATACTGACGAAGAAAAGCGATGGCTACGCCATATTCGCCGCCACAGGCGGACCAGTGATCAACGCGCCTCTCGTTCTGCCTGATGTCTCCTATGATGTGTTCAAGGACTTCATTCCCGTCGCCTACTTTGCTTCGGTGCCGAACGTCTTTGTGGTAAAGGGCGATTCGCCATGGAAATCGCTTAAGGATCTAATCGACTATGCGAAGAAGAACCCGGGTAAGGTCACGTGCGGTTCAGCGGGTACCGGAACAGAGAGCCACATCAACTTCGAGATACTCAAATCGCTCACCAAGGCTGACATGACCCATGTGCCCTTCAAGAGTGGAGGCGACGTGATCCCTGCGGTACTGGGCGGCCACGTCACTATGGGCGTCAATGTAATTGCAGCTGCAGGGCCTCAGATAAAAGCCGGTACATTAAAGGGTCTTGGAATTACTTCATCCAAAAGACTGCCAGACTATCCCGGTGTTCCCACCAACGCAGAACAGGGATTCCCTCAGATAAATGTTTCAACTTGGCTCGGCTATCTCGTTACAGCGGGGACGCCAGCCCCTGTGGTGAAGACTCTTGCTGCGGCTTTCGAGAAAGCGATCAAGAGTCCGGAGCTCATCCAGAAGGCGGAGAAGGCCGGATACGTTGTTGAGTATAAGAATCCTCAGGAGTTCAAAAAATACCTTGAGGAGCAGTATGCCCAAGTATCGAAAGTCGTGAAGGAAGCCGGGATAGCAGTGCCAAAGTAAACATCGGACAACAAGCGGGCATTGCGTGAATACCTGTTTATGATGAAGAAAGATTTGCGAAGCAGTCTGGTATGGCTGGCAGCAGCCATAGCTATATCGATCGAATCATCTCGCCTCGGTCTCGGAACTCTGCACAGCCCGGGACCGGGCCTTTATCCGTTTAGTATAGGAATTATCATGATATTTTTGTCAGCGATCATCGCGGGCTCTTCACTCATTGGACATAGGGAGTCAGGAGATGAAGAGGAAGCGGAAGAAAACGCAAATACTAAAGATTTGCTGCTGGTCCTTGTCGCCCTTTTTCTTTACGCTATCTTTCTCGAGCGGCTGGGGTTTCTTCTCTCGACAGGAGCATTCATTCTTTTTATTTTGAAAGTGATAGAAAAGAAAAAGTGGTACATAGCTGTCTTTTTTGCGGTGGTGGCCACCGCACTCATTTATGTCGTCTTCAATCTCTGGCTGGATTCCAACCTGCCCAGAGGAATTCTGGGGCCTTAGAGACAACAGAAAACAGCGTTCATCCGAAGGGTGCTGCCCAAATTTTTGTTGACTAATCCTTGATTGTTGTTATCATGTCGATAAACGTGTTTCGGTGTGCACACAAAAGCATCGGGGTAATGCGAGAGCACTCCGATCGGGAACATGACGAGACACAAGAATACGCAGTCATCCGACAGGGGGTAATGAGTATGAAAAGGGCTTTCCTGGTAACGGCAGTACTCGCAGTCTTGGCGCTTTCCGTATCGGCGAATCTGTACGCAGCCCCGTTTTACCAGGGGAAGGCGATACGCCTCACCGTCGGCTCTTCTGCGGGAGGAGGATTTGACTTGTGGGCACGGCTGGTTGCCCGTCACATAGGGAAAAATATTCCGGGCAATCCCACGGTGATCGTGGACAACGTCACCGGCGCGGGTGGTCTAATTATGGCAAACCAGCTCTTTAAAGCGACCAAACCCGACGGGCTCACTATCGGTCACGTCAATGGCGGGCTCGTCCTGAGCCAGATGCTGGGTCAGCCGGGGTACGACTTCGACAGCCAGAAGTTCATTTACATCGGAGCTGCAAACAAGGAGAACGATGTATTCGTCTGCAGCAAGAAGAGCGGCATCACCTCGGCCGATAAATGGCGGACATCACCGGTGCCCGTCAAGGTTGGGGGCCTTGTGCCTGGGAATTTTATCGACAACTGTGACCGCATGATGAAAGACGTGCTCGGGTTCCCCACCCAGATCATCACCGGCTACAAAGGCACGGCCGACATCCTCACCGCCGCGGAAAGTGGCGAATTAGCCGGCGGTCCCCCATCATGGGACGGCGCGAAGACGAACAGGAAGGGGGCGCTGGATAGGGGCGACCTGATCGTTGTCATCCAGTGCACGGCAAGGCCGCTCAAGGACCTCCCCAACGTTCCAAGGATGATCGATTTCGCCAAGACCGATGAGCAAAAAAAGCTCGTCCACATCGTGATCCACGATGCTAACGACTACTCGAGGCCGTTTGCACTGCCGCCGGGAACGCCGAAGGATCGTGTCGAGATACTGCGCAAGGCGTTCATGGAAACAATGAAAGACCCCGAATTCCTGGGTGAAGTCGACAGGATGAAAGTGAGTCTCGACCCGACAACGCCCGAAGAATTAACAGCCGCAGTGGCAAACTCCGCAAGGTTGGATGCTGCCATGAAGGCCAAGCTCAAGGACATCCTCTTCAAAGTAGAGGGCAAATAGACCTGCCTTAACGGGCAATACGATCGTTACGCGCGACCAGGCGATCGCTTCTTCGGTATCAGCTTCAGGGGCTCCGGGAACGAAGAACGGTCCATGAAAACAGTATATCCTAGTTTTCTGTCTCGATGAGCAAATTCATCAACTTTGTCAATAACAAAAAGCTCTGCGACTCCCACAGGCCGGGGCCCTTTACCAGAGACGATGCTATCTTCCCGATGCCGGGGGAACTCTCGGTGCAGAACTAGCCTTTCACCAGGAAGCGGAGCAGTTCCTGCTGGTAGAGCGCAGGAAATTCGAAGCGCGGGATGTGGCCTGCGTTTGGGACTTCCACCAAGGTGACGTTCGGGATCAGTTTTGCAGTTTTTCTTCCCAGCTCCGGATAGTTACCGGCCACGGGTAGAAGCTCCTTCTTCATGCGCGCCTTTCCTACCACCGTACGATCGGACTGGCCGATGATGAGAAGCGTCCTTGCGCTGACGTACGGGAACTCATGGCAGACGGGCTGTTCGTAAATCATCTGATAGGTCAGGGCTGACGAGAGTGCCTGTCGCGGATACTCTCCGCTCTTCCGCATGCGTATAGCCACGTCGGCGTATTCTTCATACTCGGGCTTCCAGGTGACGAAGTAACTTCTAATATAGTTCCTTATCCCTTCTTCGCTAGCCTTCAATTCGTTCTGGTACGCCTCCTCAAGAGAGATGTAGGGAACCAGCTCGCGGTAGTCTTCAAGCCCGATGGGGTTTTCCAGTATCAGGGCGCTTGTCGTATCAGGATAGAGGAGTGCGAACCGGGTGGCAACCATACCTCCCATGGAGTGGCCCACGATCGCCGCCTGTCGGATGCCGAGGGTATCAAGGAGCTTCTTCGTGTTGGCGGCAAAGAGGTGGAAGCTGTAATGGATGTTGGGCCGGGATGACCTGCCGAAACCCAGCTGGTCAGGAACCACCACCCGATAGCCCTCTTTTGACAGAACGTCTATAGTCTCCCGCCAGTAGGCGCCGAAGAAGTTCTTGCCATGCATAAGCACCACGCTTCTCCCATTTGGCTGCCTCGCAGGGGGAACGTCCATATAGGCCATACGCAGGCCCTGTCCTTCGATCGTCAGGGGGAGAAAGCCGACGGGATAGGGGTAAGGGTAACCTTCCATGGAGATGGAAAGCGGGGTGAGATCGCCACTGCGGACGGGTGCTGAGATGAGCAGCAGTGCGCTGCAAAGAAGACAGGGGACGAACATTTTGAGGTACACCATATGCTTTCTCCTCTTTGTGCACTGTGATCGTGCCATCAACCTGAAAAAGCTACCAGGTAAAATGAATATAATACAAGAAGCGCGTGCCGACCACTTTATATTTACATGTGGATCAGTCTGGTGAGCGATATTTCACCTACTACTCCTCAGCCTGCGATAACTCCTGTGACTACCGATTGCCAATGGAAATGTTCAAGGCCGGTTATTTGGTGACGGGCTGCATGGCTGGTTTCCCTTTTTCGATCACCCATATGGCGATTATACGAACAGGAGTATCACCCAAGACCCGAGTATAATGAACCTGTCCATAAGGGACGTGGAAGGCTTCGCCTGCAGATACTCGTCGCGGCTCACGACCCTCGACAATCAGCTCAAGGTCTCCCTGAAGAACAACAGTGTAATCATCTCCCGGGTGCGTGTGCCGAGGTAATGTAACTCCCGGGGCAAATTCGCCGGACGATATAAGCATCTCCTTCGCATCGTCTCCACTTAGCGGTGCTTGGAGAATGGATTTCATCTTGACGCCGGGTATTTGTACTTGAGCATTCGCGTCCACCAACACAAAACACACCAGAACGATGGCAAGTACGATCAAAGCGAATGTCACGAAACAGAAACGATTGCGGATCATGGTTTTCCTCCTCGGGTAGTGCGCGCATCGGCACAGTGGACGCCGCTACGCGCAGCGTGACGCCCAATGCGCAATCTAAGTGATTGCAGGGTTAGGACCCTCTATCGTCGTCCCACTTGGACCAAGAACCAAGACCCTCTGACGGAAATCTACGGCCGCTTTTCAGCCACCATACGAACAATACGCCTTTTTGCCCGGATGTTCCAATCGGGCATGGTGACGATGTCCTCGAAGTGCAATAAGCGGAAATCCTTAAACGCCGCCAACAGTTGACCGGGGTCAATGGCCACAGCCTGCCGGTCGGGAGCCGTTGCCTCGTCAGCGTAGCTCTCGATCACGATGATCCCGCCCGACTTCATGGACTTGCGCAGACGCTCGACATACGCGGCCGAGGTTACCGGAAACGGCTCGTATATGAATGCGATCAAGTCCCACTGGTGAGAGCCGTAGTCGAACGCCTCATCAGTTGTAAGGATCGCGTTCAGCTTCACACCGGCGCGTTCGGCATTCTTGCGGGCCACCGCTATACCTTCATCAGAAAGGTCGAATCCAGTGACGTCCCAGCCTTTCAAGGCAAGAAACACCGCATTGCGGCCTTGGCCTATGCCTATGTCCAAGGCGCGCCCCGGCTTGCGGCCCTCGACCGTCGCTACCAGGAGCGCGTTCGGCTGCGTCACGAATCCCGGGGTGCTGTTCGAGTAGATGTTATTGAACATGATGCGCCAGCCGTCCGACCTCACTTGCATCGCTCGCTGGATGATGCCGAGCTGGCGGTCTGCTTCTGTGGTGGGAGCGCCGTTGGAGATCAGACGGGATCGGTATTGATCGAGCAATATTCTGACCCCATCGACCGGCGGAGCGCTCGGCAGCCATTCCAGGAACTGCTGCCAGATCGCCTCGTCGGACGGCTGTGGCTGCGCCTGCGCACTGCCCAAAAGCATCAAGGCAGCAATGAGAACGACCACCACGGATACCTGACGGCTACGCGTTGCATTCATGGTCATCATGGATTCTTCTCCTTCCTCTTCCTTTCCTTTTATAGGTGAATCAAAACAAAACGGCCGAGCTTACCAAAGGTCATCCTTCGACAGCTCGGCCATCTTATCCGAAAGATCCGCCGCTTTCCGTCCCACCCTCACGGGTGGTTTGGCTTTCTTGGGTCAGCCTTTCTTACGATTGTATATCAGTCAATATGATTGTCAAGCACAAAAAGATGCGCCCTGCGGTGATAGAGAGCCTGCTTGAGACTTAGCGTCGGGAGCGTGAATCATTGTCGCTTTCCGCATGAAACTACAACACTTGAGAGAGTGCCGTCCCCGAAGAGTTCAGGAAGACATTATTGACGTATATATACACATCTGGTAATATGTATATACAGAGCAGGAGGTGACGCCATGGCAAAGACAATGACATCTATCAGGCTGGACACGCACCTGGCGGATGAAGCAGCGAAAGTATTAGGGGTAAGAAGCAGGTCCGAGGCGGTTCATGTTGCATTGCGGGAGATTGTGGCGCTGAAGAAGTTCAAGAACCTGATGACAAAGCACGCAGGCAAACTGACCTTTAGGGCGCTGGGTGAATAGCCTCGTTATTTTTGATACATCCGTATTTGTCGACCACCTGCGTACCGGGTGTCACCAGGAACGGATTGAATCCGTAACCGGCCTTATAAGGACATCGGCGGTGGTGCTGGCTGAACTCTGGCGCGGAGCGACGAAGCCTGCTGAAAGGGCATTTCTGAGAGAGTTGGAGAAAAACTATCCCATCCTGACTCCAACGGAAAAGAACTGGCTGGAGTCCGGTCGGATACTTGACAGGATCCGTGCCCACAAAGGTTTTTCGCCGGAAAAGCTCCGTGATCTGCATTGTGACGTGCTGATAGCGCTGACGGCGCGCTCGTACGGCGCGCGGCTGATCACGTCTAACCGCGCTGATTTTGAGTTGATCCGAGGTTATCGCGAGTTTCAACACGAGATATGGTGACGAGATAACGCAAGGTACGCAACGTCGCCCCCGACCACCAAAGCATAATTTCATGCCTGTCCCCTGTCACACTATTTCGACGATAGGAAATTAGTCATGCCTATCCGTCTTCTTGTGCATACGATGACCGATGAGCCATTATTCCTCGCGCTCGAAGATTTCGACGCCCACGGCCGCCCTACCCGGGAAGAACAGGCTCGATGAGATCGCGTTGGTGAACGTGAGCTTGTTGCCTTCGACGGAGTAGGTCCGAACCGTTTCGGTGCCGGTCAGGAATTCCGTCCACGAGGCATCGATATTGATGATGACCTTATTTCCGTCCGCCCGATACCGCCCCGTCCAAACCGCCATGGTTTGCAGAAGTTCCACCCGGTCTGCATCGGTCTTCGGAGGCTTGCGGCCCGCGGCCACGCGAAAGTTGGTGATGTAGCCGTTTTTCGTCAGGATCATTCTGCCGTGTGGCTTTGGTCCCAAGGCGTCCTTTGTCTCCGTGGTGTCGACCAGCTGGATCTTGAAGGAAACGAGCTTCCACACCCCGACCAGGGCCGGAGCATCATCCGCGCGGGCAGAATGCGAAAGGCTCGCTGCCAGAAGAAGGCTGGCGACCAAGACCACGAGTTTATAAGATAAATTCTTCCTATTCATTTGCTTTCCTCCTCTGTTTGGATAAAAGAAATGTAACTACTCAGGCACCGTATTTTTAATTTAACCATATTTTACCCCCCCAAAAAAACGGCAAAAGAAATTTCATTTTGCTTATGAACTTCTTTTTGGTGTAATGCTATAACGCTCCCATGAACGGAGAAGGGTATAGGGTCCATATTATTAGAAACGAGTCGAGTAGACCGGTTTCTTCCGATACTATAGGTTGATGTTTGTTTTCTCTGTTTGACACCTGGTACCGGGTGTCACCAGGAACGGATTGAATCCGTAACCGGCCTTATAAGGACATCAGCGGTGGTGCTGGCTGAACTCCGGCGGGGAGCGACCAAGCCTGCTGAAAGGGCGTTTCTGAGAGAGCTGGAGAAAAACCATCCCATCCTGACTCCAACGCAAAAGAACTGGCTGGAGTCCGGTCGGATACTTGACAGGATCCGTGCCCACAAACGTTTTTCGCCGGAAAAGCTCCGTGATCTGCATTTTGACGTGCTGATAGCGCTGACGGCGCGCTCGTACGGCGCACGGCTGATCACATCTAACCGCGCTGATTTTGAGTTGATCCGAGGTTATCGCAAGTTTCAACACGAGCTATGGTGACGAGGTAAGAACGAGGGCTCAGCTTTTTCCTCCTGAGGTGTCGATTATTACGTCGAATGGGTCTGTTCTTGAAAGTAAGGAGGAAGCACTGGTTAAGGTTTATGTTACCTACCGCTCAGTGAGTAACACCGGGACCCTGGAAAAATAACAAGGGGCACCGTGTGTTATTCTTCTAACCCTTGTTACTCAAGGGACGGTGGGCAACATGAAGAAGAAGCGCTTCTGGCCGCTTCATGCTGCCTGAAAATTTCTTCCTGTAGTCCTGTTTCTGATATACAGCCCCTGTATGCTCTGTTACAGCTGCTAATCCGGATCGCCGGAATTCGTTCGTCTGCCCCGCGTCTCAGTGGCAAAATTGGTAAAGGGGATCTACTGCATCTCTGCAAAAACGTAACGAAATTAAGTGAAGATGTTGATCCTTTTCACCTTTTCCAGTCCGAGCTGCGCTACTCGGGATTCCCCGCCGGGGCACCCGGGCACTGGCAAATGCCGGGGCCGTTGTTGCTACTCTGCTGCTGAATAGCCGTGCACTGCCTCTCCAAGCCTACGAATTCAAACATGCTCAGCGGTGTATCAGGCACTGCTACTATGGGCGAGGGCACCGATGAGGTGTACAGGCTTCTCTCGTATATTTTCAGACCCGGCGAAAGGTAGGGGTTACGAGGATCGCAGTTCGTTGACGAGACGACCTTGATTACGCCCGTCTTCGCGGCGCCGATCGTTGTATTCTGCGTGAGATCGTTCATGGACAGCGTCAGAAGGCCGTTCTCCTTCACCGGGCAGGCGCAGCACCCGATCATCGTTCCATCCGTGGTGAACAGATAGATATCCGCGCAGAGGTCGTAACTCAAACCGGTATTCGTTACGAGCAGGGACGTATCCCCGCTCCCCGTATGCGCATCCACGAAAGGAGCCACGACGAACGCAGGCGGTGTTTGCTGGGGCCAGGAGGAGTAAACGACCTGTCCCCATGCGCTGCCCGCAGGAAAGAAACTGACCAATGCAAGAGCTGCCAACAATAGTCCCAAAATCTGTTCTCGGTGGTGCATGACCTACCTCCTTTGTGATCCACGTGGACCTGCAACAAAGCCTTCCCGTGGTCCTGAGCCCTTGTTCGGCACCTTTGCCGTCCGGAGCTTTTCCTTGTTACATTCTATCAGCGGCTGAGCCGGAGTCAATCAGCCGTTGGTTTAAAAATGCCACTCCACAGGTTTTAAAACTCCGGGGTACTTCTCTGCCCCGTCTCTCAGTACGACGGGTTGCAGCGGGCAGCGCGGTAAAGGCAGTGCTCAACGTGAAGACAACGACTGCCTGCGCTGAGGCATGGCTGTTGCGGGCAATCCGGGCCCTTCCCCCCACGTGATTCAGGCCGACGTGGCCGAGACCTACGAGGACTATTACGGTCCCGGGAACCTCTCCCGAGGCTGGGTCGACGGGAAGGGATCTTGGGCAATCACGAGTCCGAGCACGTCTCCGGTATCCCCAGCCATCCCCGAACTCGCCGCCCTCCTCCTTCTGGCTTGGGTCTCATGGGTATGTTGGGATTGAGAAGGGAGGCTGAGGAATCCCTCACTTGGTAAAGAGGAAAGGCAGGGTGAGTTGCTCTGCCTTTTTTATTTTGAAGCTTTCATATGGTAATCGTGGATTTGTTTTGAGTCTCTCTTGCGTTGATTAGTACCCATCAGAGGGCCCCTGTCAAGAGAATAATATCCTCCGAACAAGAACGTACTTCTTCTTGCAGGTTTGACCCCATGTGCCGAATCCCTCCGTCCTGGCCTCTTCGTCCCTTTGTTTTTTCTCTTTGTATGGTTAGCGGTCCCTTCCGCTCCACGCACCCCTCGG
>Ga0209039_10001549_pt1 | contig 21133 bp, 16 predicted proteins | sample BogFormECP12_OM1_FD_188238 | JGI IMG/M metagenome (GOLD analysis project Ga0209039, IMG submission 188238) | Bog forest soil microbial communities from Calvert Island, British Columbia, Canada - ECP12_OM1 (SPAdes) (version 2) | ecosystem: Environmental > Aquatic > Freshwater > Wetlands > Bog ...
CTTCCTCCGCGGAGAGAATCCGGATGGCCGGCGGCAGCAGGCGGTTGATGGCGCGCCGCAGGTTGGGCGCGGGGATGGGGTTATCGAGATTGAAGGCGGCCACCTGGCAGAGCGCGTGGACGCCGGCATCGGTGCGGCCGCTGCCAGCCACGTGCACCCGGCGGCCCTCGACGCCCGAGACGATCTCTTCCAGCGTCCCCTGGATGGTGGGGAGGCCGGGCTGCACCTGCCAGCCGTGGAACCCGGCGCCGTCGTAGGCCACGTGGATGCGGATGCGCCGCATCAGGCCGCCGGCCGCGATCCCGGCTTCACCACCGGGATTCCCGCCGCGCACAACGGACACTGCTCGGGGTAATGGGCGGCAACGTGCAACGTGGCCAGCGCCACCCGCGGTGCACCGGCGTCGGCGCGGCCGCCGCTGCGGTCGATGATGCACCCGGCCGCCAGGATTCTGGCTCCGGCCGCGCCCAGGAGTTCGATCACTTCGCGGGTGCTTCCGCCGGTGGTGATGACGTCCTCCACCAGCACGCCGATCTCACCCGGCGCGATGGCGAACCCGCGGCGCAGCACCATCTTGCCGGTGACCGTGTCGCGCTCGGTGAAGATGAAGCGCACTCCCAGGGCGCGGGCCACTTCGTGCCCGATGATCAATCCCCCCATCGCCGGCGACACCACGAACGCCGCCGGCGCGTCTGCCATGGCGCGCAACTGCTCCGCCAGCAGGCCGCCCAGTTTCTCCGCGGCTCCGGGATGTTGCAGCACCAGCGCGCTCTGCAAGTACTCGGAACTGTGCAAACCGCTGGTGAGGCGGAAGTGCCCCTTCAGGTAAGCGCCTGTGGAGCGGAACAACTCGAGGATGGACTCGGGTTCGGGGTTCATTACAGGTCAATATACCGAAAACCTGGGGACAGACGGAACGTTTACCGGGTTTTCGTACCATTGTGCGCCACAAAATTGTCACGCACGTGTCAATTCGGTGTACATGGCATGGGGTGAACGGACCCTCCGTGCTGATTCTAAAGGCAATAGACTCTGGCGCGAGGATTGCTTAGGAAGGTAGCGTGACTAAGAACCTGCTGGCGAAGGGAGAGACGGTTGATCCTCAACACTGTGTCCTGCCTTACAAGTCACCTCGCACCTAAACCCCCAAGCATTTCCTCGACACCCCCACAACCGTCTCCACCCAGCCGGATTCCCGGTGCGGCGGATTTCTGAGAACGCGGTCCCGGCGGCGGCTGCGCATGGCCCTGCGCGCCCACCCGAAGCCGAAGATGCAGCCCTGATCTTTCACGCGGGCATTCGGACTGGGCGGATTCGCGAAGGCCGGCACGCGTGGGGAATTCGGGCTAGCGTTGCACGCGTCCCGACCCGCCGCCGGCCACCAGCGCCTTCACATCGTCCACCGACACGCGGTTGAAATCGCCGGGGATGGAATGCTTGAGGCAACCCGCGGCCACGGCGAATTCCAGCGCGTCGCGGTGGCTGGCGAGCGTCTGCAGGCCATAGATCAACCCGCCGGCGAAACTGTCGCCGCTGCCCACCCGGTCGACGATGTGGGTGATCTCATAGTGCCGGCTCAGCAGGAATTCTCCGCGGTCGTGGAAACAGGCCGACCAGCCGTTGTGCGAGGCGCTCCGCGATTCCCTTAGTGTGATGGCGATGGCTTTCAGATTGGGATACGCCGCCAACACGTTTTCCGTCAGCGTCCGGTACTGCTCCCGGTCGAGTTCCCCGGAATGCACGTCCACCTTCGCCTGGATGCCGAGCGACATCTGCACGTCCTCCTCGTTGGCGATGGCGATGTCGACGAACTTCACCAGTTCCCGCATCACGTCCACGGCGGGCTTGCCCCACTTCCAGAGGTTCTTGCGATAGTTGAGATCGCAGGAAACCGTGAGGCCCTTGCCGCGCGCCGCCTCGACGGCTTCGAGCGACAGAGCCGCGGCCGATTCGCTGATGGCCGGCGTGATGCCGGTGATATGAAACCAGCCGGCTCCCGCGAACGCATTATGCCAATCCACATCGCCCGGCCGGGCGAGCGAAATCGAGCTGCCGTCGCGGTCGTAGACCACGCGCGAACCCCGCTGGCTGGCGCCGGTTTCCAGGAAATAGATCCCCATGCGTCCCTTGCCCCGCACGACGGCGGAGGTATCAACGCCGAACCGCCGCAGGTCGCCGATGGCCGCGTCGGTGAGCGGATTCCTGGCGGGCAGCACGGTGACGTAAGCCGCCGGCAGGCCGAAATTCGCCAGCGAGACAGCCACGTTGGCCTCGCCGCCGCCGAACGTCGCCTGGAACTGGGGACTCTGCAGAAACCGCTCGCAGCCCGGCGGCGCGAGACGCAGCATAATTTCACCGAAGGTGACCGTTTTTGTTGCCATAGACATCCTATAGTAGCGGGTAGCGCGCGCCCCGGCGATCCGGTGGGGCCCGCCGCCGGCCTGCCGCCGGACGGCATGGTATCCTGCGGTCGGGAGGCGCAGTTGGGAATCGACCCTGGCGCCGGCCGCCCGCCGGTGGTGGTGGCCGGAGCGTACCAAACCGGCGTGAATCTGATGCGGGACCTGGTCCGCCACAAGGTGGAAGCCTGCTGCGTCGATTGCAGCCCCGGCCAGCAGGGCTTCAGAACGGTTTACGGGAAGGGCTATCTGTGTCCCAATCCCGACACCCAGCCGGCCGGCTGGGAGCGCTTCATGATCGAACTGGCGGGACGCATCGGCGGCAGGGCCGTGTTGATCCCCAGCGCCGACCAGTTCGTGACGGCCATCGCCGCCCACGCCGCCGCCCTGGAGCCGCACTACATTTTCCGGGCGGCTTCCATGACCACGCAGGCGCTCCTGGCAACCAAGACGCGGCAGTACGACATCGCGGAAGGCAACGGCTTGCCGGTCCCCAGGACCAGATTCGTTCAGTCCCTCGAAGAGGTGCGGCAGTTTGGCCGGGAAGCGCGCTTCCCGTGCCTTTTGAAGCCGGTGCATTGCCGGGAATGGGAGCGGTTTCCGCGGGGCCATCCGCTGCTGGGCCAGAAGATCGTCCTGGCGCAATCGCCGGAAGAGTTGGAGGCCAGGTACCACCTGGCCGAGAGCGTTACGCCGGCGCTGGTGATTCAGGAGATCGTCGAGGGCCCCGACACTGCCAAGCTGGTGTACCTGTCCTGCTACGGGCGGGGGGCCCGGCGCCTGGGTTCCTGCATGGTTCGCCAACTGAGAACCACGCCGATTTACTTCGGAAGCGCCAGCGTGGTGGAGCCGGTCAGCGACCCGGAAGCCGACGCGCTCTGCGACGGGTTTTTTCGCGCCATCGGATATGAGGGCATCTGCGAACTGGAACTGAAGCGCGACAGCCGCGACGGGCAGGTCAAGCTGATCGAAGCCAATCCGCGTTACAGCATCACCGCGGATGCGGCGCCGTACGCCGGCGTCGAACTGGGATGGCTGCACTACCTGGACCTGATCGGGGAACCCGTGCAGCCGGTGGAATGGAACGGCCGGCATTTCCACCACATCGTGCTGCAGCGCGACGTCTGCTGTTTCCGCAGCTACCTGAAGGCGGGGTTGACAACCTGGGGCGGCCTCGTCCGGTCTTACCAGTCTCCGGTGTTCTTCGATTTCGATCCCCGGGACTGGCGCCTGGCGGCGGCGACGGCCGTCTTCGTTCTGAAGGTTCTCCTGCACCCCACAGTGCGGCGGTTCTTTCCGAAGCGGGTCCGGCCTTGATGTCTCCACCGGATTGCCCCAGCCTGGCAGCCAGCCTGTGGTACCGTTTCCGGCGCCCTGGCGGGCGTTTGCGCATCGGAGTCCTGGCGGATGCCGCGGGCGTCGAGGCGTGGCTGGCATGCGCCATCCGTTCCCTGGCCCGGCTGCCGGAAATGGAGATTGCGGATCTCTTCCCGATCCGCCCGCCACAAGGTCTTTCCGATGCGTCCCCGCCGTGGCTGTTCCGAAAGCTGGACGCCTGGAGCCGGGCTGGCGCGGAGGATTGCTTCGATCGCTCGGATTGGCAGCCCGCGGCGGCGAGGCGCCAGGAGTTGCCCGATGGAGATGCGGCGGGTCTCGGGCCGCGGGACCGGGCCCTCATCGCCGCCAGCCGGCTGGACGTGTTGTTGTGCGCCACCCGCGCGCCCCTCAGCGGCGATTGCGCGAACCTGGCGCGGCTGGGAGTGTGGTCCCTGCTGCTCGGGGAGCCCGAGTTCACCGCTTCCAGACCGGCCTTCTGGCGCGAGGTCTACGAGGGGAACAGCGTGAGCCGGATCTCGGTGCTGGTTCACGACACGAGCTTCGAACGCGGCCGTTTCCTGGACTCCTTCGTGACGGCCACCGATGCGTCGCTGCGTTTCACCCGCAACCGCACGGCGCCGCTCGGCGCCGCGGGCGCGTTGCTGGGCCGGACCATGCTGCAGGCCGCGGAGCGGGGATCGGCGCCGCTGGGCGGCCGGGAGGTGGAACTCCGCGGCGCGCCGCCGCGATGGCCGTCCACCGCCCAGACGCTCGGATTCGTCTGCGGAAAACTGGGGCGCAGCGCCAGGCTCCGCGCCCGCGCTCACGGAAAGGAGATGACCTGGCTGGTGGCCATTCGTCCCGCCTCGGGCGGCATGGACTTCCGGAACGCGGCCCGCGGAGAACCGTTCCGGGAGGTGGCCGCGCCGCCCGGTCACTACTACGCCGACCCGTTCCTGGTGGAGCGGGATTCCCGGCACTGGCTGTTCGTGGAAGACTGGATCGAAGCCAACGGCCGCGCCTGCCTGACGTGCATGGAGATCGGGGACGGCGGCCGCGCAGGCCCGCCGGTTGTCATTCTCGACAAGCCATACCATCTCTCGTACCCACACGTCTTCCCGCACGGCGGCGACTTCTTCATGATCCCCGAGAGTTGTGGAAACTCGACCGTCCAGCTCTACCGCGCCACCCGGTTCCCATTCGAGTGGACGCTGGAGGCGGTTCTGGCGGAGGACGCCGCCCTGGTCGACACCACGGCCCTGCAGCACGACGGCAAGTGGTACTTCCTCACCAGCACGGCGCATGAACCGCAGGAAGCCTACCTGTTCACCTCCGGCCGGCTGGACGGCCCGTGGCAGTATCACCCCGCCAACCCGATCGGCGCGGACACGCGGAATCTGCGCGGCGCGGGGGCCATCGTTTCGAGGAGCGGCCAACTGGTTCGTCCGGCGCAGGACTGCTCGCTGGGCTATGGCTATGCCGTGGCGTTCAACGAAATCCGCCGCCTGTCGCCTTCCGAATACGAAACCCGCGAGGCCGGCCGGCTGCTGCCCACGTGGACGGCGGGGTTGACCGGCACGCACACGTTTAACTCGGATTCGAAATACGAAGCCGTGGACGGGCGGAAGCTCATGCCCCGAATGAAGTAAGACTGGCGGATGCGCGCCGGCCGGCGCGGCGCCAACTTACCCGGCCGTGGCGCGCCCGCGCCGCACCCGCGCTCCATCGCAATCCTGGGGGAGTTGCGCCCGAATCAGGACCTCGCGATGCCGTTTGGGCAAGGTGCTGAGGACGCGGGCGGCGGTGGTCAGAGAGCGGATGCGGTCCGCGGTTTTGCGCATCGCCCTGACACGCGCCTCGGCCAGAAGGGAGTCCGGGTCCTGCAAGAATCCATATCGAACCTGATCCACAAGTTCGCGCACGAAATCGCCGTACGCAGCCTCCGGATCGGCAAAGAGCTGGGGCGTGAAACACTGGCGAAAATCCGCCAGCCGCAGGGACAGGTCCCGGTGCGCGTCCGCCTCGCATTCGCGCGCACGCTCCACTAATGCGGACCAGACAATCTCATCGGCGCCCTCGGGACCAATCCCAAAAGAGGCTTCCGATGGTAGTGTGCAATTGTCCATTCCGCTTTCCTTCAATCTCGCATGGTGCTGAGCTCTGTCGGTGGATTTCATCCTTGGCATTCCTCCGCGTTGCACGAGTGTACCTACATCGTGTCCGAAATAGTCCCCGGCGCCACCCGGGATCAGCCGCATAAATGGATTCTACAGTAGATTCAGATACTTCCGTCTCATATATTTCACCGATTTTGGGTACTATTTGGATTAGCGGTACTCAGTACGCAAAGAGGATAGCCGCATGACTCGGGAGACCATTCGATCTAAGTCGGTAGTCCCCCACATACCTTTGGACTGGATGAAATTACCACACTCGCCACATGCCCGGCGCCCATTCGTTCTAAATGGAATCACGGGGCGTCTTTCTTGCGAGGCGGCCGGGAGCAGCGAAAATGCGACTGTCCGGCGAACGCCGGGGTCCGGCGGCCGCTGGTCCGGAGCTTCTCGGATTTGCGAGGCCGCATGGCGGCAACCCATGGCGCATCGTGGTTGGCGCCGGTACTCCGATGGCTGCGCCGGGCGCCTTTGGTACCAGTACCACTCCGCGATGGCGCCCTCCACCTTGGGCGGGGAGGACCGGGCGAGCCCGGTCCGCCGCGGATCCGGACTTCCCGAGGATAGGCTGGCGCGGGCGCGGAGCCTCCCGATCGGATAGCGTATAATAACTTGTTAAATTCCGTAGCAACCAGGCGCCTGGCTTGCCCGCGCCCTGCGCCGTCTTCGCGGTTCGCGCTCCTATCCCCGCTCCCGCCGGATGCGGCGGCGATCCGGCGGCTGGACGGCCTTCAGGCGGCCGGATCGAACACTGGAGGACTTGATGACGGTACCGAATGCGTCGCCATCCGAAAGCCCGGCTGACGCCGCTGGTCCCAGCCGTTTCGACCGCGCGGCGGCGGGATTGAACCAGTGGCTGGGGACACACCAGCGGCGGTACCTGACGGCTGCCTGCCTGCTGTGCGTGCTGGCTTTCGCGGGCTACTCCCACGCGCGCTTCATCGTGGCCGACGAATTTCTGGAACTCACCATCGCCCGCCTGGGCAGCCTTCCGCAGATCTGGAATGCCCTGATGACCGGCGTGCAGGTGGATCCGCCCATGACGGATTCGGCAATGCACTTCCTGTTCCGCGCATTTGGGTACAGCCTGTTTCTGGGCCGCCTGCCATCGATCCTCTGCTTTTGCCTGATGTGCCTGTGCCTGGCCCTGATCGTCTGGCGGTACGCGCCGCCGGTCTACGCCGCCGCGACGTTCTTCGCGCCGTTCGCCACCACGCTGCGGGGCCTGGCCTCTCTGGCCCGTCCCTACGCGCCCATGCTGGGGTTTTCCGCCCTGGCGCTGCTGTGTTGGGACAATATGCAACATGCGGATGGGCGCCGGCTGGTCCGCTGGCGGATTGCGTTTTCAATCAGCCTGGCCGTGGCGCTGTCCACGCACTTCTACGGCATCCTGATTCTGCTGCCCCTCGCTCTGGGCGAACTGGCGAAGTGGATGCTGCGCAAGCGCCTGGACTGGGCGGCCATTTTGTGCACGGCGGCGGCTCTCATCCCGTGGTGCCTGGCGAGCCCGATTCTGGTCTCCGGCTCGCGGACATTCATGCGCCATTATGCCTACAAGCCGGAACTCCAGACGCTGTACGATTTCTTCGGCTCCCTGGTCATCAGCCTGCCCTGGGCCGGATTCGTTCTGCTGCTCCTTTTCGCCGCGGCCTTCCCGCCCGGCGCGGCGCGAGCGGAGACGCCTGCCAGCGCTCCGGCCACGCCAGCACGCCGGGCGATGCTGGCGGCAACCGGCGGATTCCTGCTGATCCCCTTCTGCGGCTACCTGGGCGGCGTTCTGTTGATCGGCACCTTCGGCCCGCATTACTACGTGATCGCCGCTTTCGGCTTGATCCTCGGGCTGCCGCTGCTGCTGCAGGCTTGCGGCGCCTCGCGTGAAGCCGTGGGGTTGTGCCTTTTCCTGACCATGGCCGGCCACGGTTTGATGGTGGGAGCGCGCGGGTTGAGCGGCTTCCTCCGCGTTGAGAGGCCATACCCCGCACTCGCCGAAATCCGCCGCCTGATCCCCGGGCCCGGCGCCCACCCCGATCTCGTGGTCTCCGCACCCTTGCATTTTCTGCCGTTCTACGAGGCCACCAGGTCCGATCCGGAGAACAACCTGATCTATCTGTTCGATCCTCGAAAAGAACTGGCCGAGTACGGGAACGACACCTCGGATCTGGTTTCCAGCCTGATGGTGGGGCGCACGCCGGCAAGGATAGTTCCTTTCGATCCCTACGTGGCCACCCACCGGCACTTCTTTATTCTCAGCATGGGCGAAGTCCTGGGCGTTCAGGAGTGGCAGTTCAAGTACCTGCTGAAGAACCTGAGCGCGCACCTGCTGTGGCTGGGAAAGGCCGGCAGTTTCGACCTGTATCAGGTGGACCTTCCGGCGCTCGCTCCGTCCGGCAGATAGGGCTGGGCCGGCCCTCGCCGCCCGAATCCGGGCGGAAGAGACCTTAGAAGCGCAAAACCTCCGGATCGGCCATATTGAAATGTCCGCGGCCTTCCGATCTTACGGTCGTGAAGCGTGTCCGCGTTTTGATCGTCGATGACTCCGGCCTGCTCCGCCCGGCGCTGGCGGAAGCACTGGCTACCGATCCCCAAATCGAAGTCATGCCCGGGGCGTGCGACCTGGCGGCGGCCGCCCGGCTCATCCGCAAGGGGGCTCCGGACGTGGTGGTGCTGCATGCCGCGATGCGGCGCATGGACGGCCTGGCCCGTCTTCAGGAGGCCATGGCGCGGCGCCCCGTGCCTGCGATCGTCTGCGCCACCCTTGCCGGAATTGGGGCGGAGAGCACGCTGAAGGCGATGGAATCGTTGGCCGTGAAAGTGGTCGCCCTGCCGCGAAGCGGCGTGGAGCGGTTCCTGCGGAAATCGTTCAGCCGGCTGTGCCGCGTGGTGAAGGCGGCCGCCGGGGCGGAACCGCGGCCGGGGCTGGACGCGGCGCGGCCCGCGGGCGCCCGGCGGGTGGTCCTGATGGGCGCGTCCACGGGCGGGCCGGAAGCGCTCGGCGTGGCGCTGACGGCGCTGCCCGCGGAATCGCCCGGCCTGCTGATCGTGCAACACATGCCGGAGCCGTTCACCGAGGCCTTCGCCCGGCACCTGGACGGACAGTGCGCCATCGCGGTCAAGGAGGCCCGGAACGGCGACCCCGTCCTGCCCGGCTGCGCGTTGCTGGCGCCCGGCAATCGCCACCTGCGCCTCAAAGCGTCCGCGGGGCGCTACTACGCGGAAGTGCGCGGCGGGCCGCCGGTCTGCCGCCATCGCCCGTCGGTGGACGTGCTGTTCCGCTCGGGCGCGCGCTCGGCCGGAGGGAACGCCGTGGGCGTGCTGCTGACCGGCATGGGCAAGGACGGAGCCCGCGGGTTGCTGGAGCTGAAACAGGCCGGCGCCGCCACCATTGCGCAGGACGAATCCACCAGCGCGGCGTTCGGCATGCCGCATGCCGCCATTCAGTTGGGCGCCGCTCTCCAGGTGCACCCTATCGAGGGGATCGCCGCGGCGATTCTGGAAGCCTGCCGTTGAGGGCGGACAGGCGCTAAATCAGCGGCATGATCTGGTCCGGCGTGCGCGGCGCCAGCGCATCCAGTTCCACGAACAGCGCGATGATGGGATCGCCCGCGCGGAGCAGATCGCCGGTCAGCTTGCCCAGCCCCAGAGGATCGAGCGTGACACGCCCGATGACGGCGCTGACGGGCAGAAACCACTCCACCCGGTTGGCCGCCGACGCTTTGGCCTTCAGGATGTACTCCAGTTCCGCGCGCAGCACCATTTCCCGGCTGGCGGCGTTGGGCGCGACGCTCACCACATCGTTGTAAAGCGCGCACTTCGCGCGGAAATGCGCGGCCGCGAACGATTCACCGGGAGCCTGCCAGGCGGCCAGCGAAGCCAGGAACTGCTGGAACTGCCTGGCCCATTCCGGGGTCTCCTTGTGGGCCGCGGGGTAGGGGTTCCGTACGGAGTCGAAGAGCAGATCCTGGTACTTCTGGACGAGCGCCTTGCAGGCGTCGTCGTCGCATCCCCGCAATCCACTGGCGGCGCCCTCCAGCCTGGAAGGCGTCACTTCCTGTTCCTGTATGTCCTGCAGCGGCGGCACACGCAGGCGGAGGTTGAAGTACGCGGCCGGGTCCGGTCCCTGGCGCTCGACGGCGTTGGTGTCGGCGAAGGCGAAGGATTGCGGGTTGTTGTACATCAGGTCGTTGTCCGCGCACCGCGCCGCCGACATATTGGCGACCAGGTACAGGCGGTAGGATTCCAGCAGCGGCGCGGAAGCGGCCTGCCGCCGCTGGGCCTCCGCCACCAGGACCCGAATCGGCGGGCCGGCCTCGGCGTAGGTGAAGGACCGGTCGTCTCCCGAAATCCCGCTCACGGCTTTGGCGAAGGCGCTCATCAACTCCGCGAAGTCCCTGTCGCTCACCTTGCTCGCCGCGATCAGGCGCGCCGCCGCGGGGATCTCGACCGGTGAGTGGATGGCGGCGATGTAAGGCTGTATCAGGCGGAACGGCTCGCCCTTCTCGATTTCCTCCGGGGTGAAGGTTGCCGACGCGATGCGGGACAGCGTATCGAAGAAGCCGTCGACGTCGTACACCATGTACTCCTCGCAGGTGAGGCGCGGCAGATGGATGGGGGGAATGCGGCGGAACATCTCGCGGGCCTTCGCGGGGTCCAGCGGAATCATCGCGTTCACCGCCTTCAGCCGCAGAGACATGGCGTCCAGCCCTTGCGAATACACGCGGTTGAAAACGCCGGCCGGGCCGGGAATCTGGGTGATGGCCGCGCGGCGCCGGTAGGGCAGTTGCGCCTCGCCGGCGCGGCCGAAGGCCTCTTCCAGGAGCGCGATCCGGCGCGGTTTGTCGAGGGAGCCGGTTCCGGCGATGCGGATCAGGGCCTCGGCGGCGAACTCGCCGGAGGCCGCGCGCGCCATGGCCGTCACTCCGTCTATGGGTGGGGGCGTGGTTGCGGCCCAGCAGAATGCGGGCGCCAGGAGAAGTGCGAAGGGTTTCATAATTCGAGGTATGAGTCTCTTATTTTAGCCAATGCCGGCGCAGCGGTAAAGCGGCGCCGCCGGCCGGGCGCGCAACCGCTTTGGGGGATTCCGGCTTCACGGCTTATTCAATTCGGCGATCAGCACGTCCAAGCCCTTGCGGTAGAGTCCGGTCAACCGGAGCGTCTCGGCGGAAGGCGGCAGCACGTTGCGCAGCGCGGTTTCATCCAGGTTCTGGCGGCTGGGAACCCAGACCCTGCCATCGTCGAATTCCACCTGGCTGACGAAACCCGCCATGCCGCGGATGTCCAGCGGCTGCCCGTTGCGGGAAAGCTTCATGGCGGCGTCCTGGGCGAAGGCCGCGGTTTTGCCGGCCACCAACTGCAGGTCGGGCTGCGAGGAAGGAACCGACGCCGCCAGGTACTCGCGGCCCGAGGGATCCTTCACCAGCCATCCGATTTCCACGTGGCGCACCGCCGCCGTGCCGCGGTTGCGCACCAGGATGCGGGGGGCGCGCACCTGGTTGCCCGCCACCACGGCCGTGCCGTCCACCGCTTCGACCGGCGAATCCGGGAACGAGACAAAGGCGAACCGCTCGCTGCGCTCGCCGGCGGCCAAAGCAGCCGAGGAGGCGGCCGGGGTGCGCAGCATCATGGGCCGGTCCAGTTGCGGCCGGTCCATTTCCTGCAAGATGGCTTGTTGCAGACCGGTGCGGCCGGTGCGCGCCAGAATGCGCTTGAAATATTCGCGGTCGCGCTGGGCTTCCATCTCCCAGGCAGTCATGTCGCGGCGAGAGTGCAACTGGTCCGGACCGTAGAACGAGAGGTCCTGGAACAGCACGCCGTCCAGACTCACTTGCACCAGCGGGCCGGAGGCAAAGGCGGTGGGACGCACCAGGTGCTGCACGATGTGAACCGGGAACACCTCGCCGGGCCCGATATTCAGCCGCGGAATGCACACCGAAGCCTTGCCGCCCATGGCCACTTCCTGCGAAACCACGCGCAGGGTGATGCCGTGGATGCGGCCCGCGCCGGTATTGCGCATGGTGAGCAGGGCATCCAGATCCACCATGATGGCCCCGCCGCGCGCGGTGAAGCGGGAGTCGCGCGGGTCCAGCGTCAGCAACGCCACCGGCGAGTCCTTGGGGAGGTCGATCCTGATGGCCGTCGAGGGCAGCACCGTCTCCTGCGCCAGCCCCGCGGCGGCGCTCAACACTCCGATTCCCACCCACCGGAACGCCCTCTCACCGCAAATGGTTCTCACCATGAAACCCTCGTCACGGTCACGTCGCCGGTGAGCGGGTCCACGTAACTCTCCCCGATCGACCCCTGCGCGTTGGCCGAGTAGCTCACGTTTGTGATTGCGGCGTCGTGCTTCATGCCCAGCGCTTCGCCGCCCTGGCTCAGTTGAATGCCGTCCGCCGTGGCCTGGAGCACGGTTTGATTGCGGGCCGCCGGAGGATGCCGCAGCATCAGCCCCGCGCCCACCACCACCGTCAGGGTGGCCAGGGCCGCGGCCGCGCGCAGGCCGGTGAAACGCCTCCAGCCTACGGTTCGCGCCGCCTGAGAGCCCAGGCATTCGCCGTCCGCCAGACCCTGGCGGATGTTGGCCTGCATCTCCGCCGCCAGCCGGCTCCAGGGAATCTCCGGCATGGCCGGCAAGTCCGCCACCATCCGCCGCACTCCCTGGAACGCCGCGATCTCTTCCCGGCAGGCCTGGCACCGCTGGAGGTGGCGCGCGCAGCGCCATGCGGCGATGGGGCCGAGGTCCCCGCCGGCGTGTAACGCCAGCGCCGCTTCACTGGGGTGCTGAATGGCTCTCATCGCTTCCGTCCTTCCACGTACTTCTTCAACTTGGTCCGCGCGTTGGCGATATGCGAACGCACGGTAGCCTTGGAACAACCCAACCGGCGGGCGACTTCCTCCGCCGGCAAATCCTCCACGTCGCGCAACATCAGCGCGGCGTGCTCGCGCGGGCTCAACAGGCGCAGGCCATCGGCCAGGTAAGCCTGGTGCTCGCCCCGCAACACCAGGGTTTCGGGGCTGTCGGCGTGGCTCTGCGGGTAATCCTCAATCCCCGTGAACTGCACGCGGCCGCTGCGGCGAATGAAATCGATGGCCGTGTTGTGGGCGATTCTCGATATCCATTGGACCGCCTTCTGGTCGTCCTTCAACTGACGCTCGCGCGACAGCGCCTTGATAAACGTCTCCTGGGTCAGATCCTGGGCATCGGCGACATTCCGGACAATCCGGTAAATCTGCTGAAAAACCCGCCGCAAATGCTCAGAAACAAAGTGGTTCTGTCGATCTAGGAGCTCCAGCCCGGGCTCGACGGCGTCGCTCATCAGGCTCGCAACTTCTGCCGTTCTCACAAGTTCCTAACTCGTATGACGCGGAAACCCGGAAAACGTGCAATAGATTCACAGGTGTGGGCCAACCCCCGGTTTTCCGGGGCCTGCCGGCCCCTACGCCCACGATTATACTGAAGGCGGCGCGGAGGCGGCCGCGGGGGATGCAGGGTGCGGTGGGGATCGGGGTTAGTCTTGTGCGTTGGCACAAAATCTGACTGGCCGGCGTTCCCAAAACAAGTTGCCGGCACCGCGGCGATGTCCTGTTGCGGCAGCCTCGCGGGCCCGGTGGCCGGCCGGCTGAGGGGCGTGGGTTCGAGTCCGGACTGGGGAGGCACTCGAAATCGACGTTTCAAATCTGCGACTTGTGGGCGACCCCCAGTTGCGCGTTCGAACTTGCCGTTTGCTTTACCCAGACAAGGCGCGTGAATCCGCGTCGTTTCGAGACGGACGTTTGCGATTCTTGACAGCCGAGCGGCACGGCAGATCCCTAAGCCCCGGTAGCCAGAAAGCGCGCTCCGGACTCGACGAGGTAAGTTCCGTTTTGAGAGGGCCAGTGAGGCTTTGAAAGGGCTGGTCTGGTCGATCTCGCTGCTTGTCTCAGGACCTACCCTTTGTGAAACACGCGCGGCGAGCGGAAACAAGATTACCTTTCGTTTCTTGGGCTTGGGGTGGCCGTCTCTGCTTGACCTGACCTTCTCTCCCAGTACGTCTTGTAGGCTTCCGCGAATGTACGCCGCGTCGCAGTTTCGCGAGCTGCATCTTCTTCCGTCAAACTGTTGAATTTACGATGATTTTCCGCTATGGCTCGGGCATCTATGTAGCGACAAGCATACTCGTTCAAGGCTAGAAACGCTTCAGATAATACAGAGCCGTTACCAGCCTTCACATTGAGTCCCCACTCATTCACGATGTCTTGTGCGAGGGTGGGCGCATTTTCCAAATACTCTTCAATTGGGCGCATTCCCTGATTGTAGGTGGTCCCAACGGTTAATCGGGCGTGATGGACCCTTTTTTTGGACAGGCCGTCGCCGCCACTTGAGTGGTACGTCCTGGGGTCCTCAAACATTTGGCCGGGAGGAGGCATCACGAAACCGTGAAGTCGTTGCCTGCTGTCGTCGTCATAAGCTTCTGACCAGTACCGACGCGAGCATTCAATCTCTAACCCCCGATCGAATGGTGGCAGATTGTTTGTCGACAAGCATTCTGCACCGCGAAAATAGACCACAGCTTCGTTCCCTTCGTGGCTGGCGACCAGTGCGCAGTACGGTGCAATGACGATGTGTTTCAGTAGCCATTCAGTCAGGGGCGGCGACAGTTTCTTGAACTCTTCGACATAGCGCGTGATGTAGTGTCGGAGAAATCCACCGCTTGCATCGTTGCTTTCTTGAAGCAGGCCGCGCGCGTGTTCCTGGCACCACTCTCTTTCCTGCGGCAGAATTGCGAACTCGTACCACCGCATGTTTAAATTGTCCCGCACAGAATCTGCTTTGAGGTCGTATATTTCAGCGGGGTCCATGAGCACCCCAAATGCAGCTTGTCGCTGTGCCCGTTCGGCCCATGGATGATCGAAAAGCTTGAACATCGGACCCGTCTCGCTGGGCACATATGGCAGTGCTGCCAACCGCCCAACATCACTGTCACCATTTCCAGCAAAGACAAAAGCTTGCCCTAAATCCCCGGTGAAATCGACGATCCGCGAGGGCATCCCGTAATGCTGCAACTGGGCGGACGCCTGTGGCCACGTCAAGTCTTCGCGTTCTTGATGGAGAAGTGCCGCTACCCAGTCGCTAATCTTGGCAAGCGTCAACACATCCTCCCGAGACAAACCGCTCACTCGCGCAATGCTCGGTGTGGTCGTTGGAAACCGACCGCATTCCCCGCGGAAAATAAACGCAGGCTGCTCGCCCGGATATACGGGATGTTCCTTTTCCGCGTGCTCACGCAGGGCGTACTCGAATGCCGCGCCCAGGCTTTCAAACCTTGCGTGATCCAGCCGGAATTCCACGCCTCCATTATCCCAGCCCATTTCCGCTCCGGCAAGTTCGAGACGTATCCGGGCTGGGTACCCAGTCTGGATGGGTGCGCCGGTCCTGCGCCGATGTCATTGGCCTGAAACGCGTTGCACTGGTTCGAGCGGACTGCACTCTAAGCCGCAAAAGTTCGAAACGTGTCCAGACTGGGGAGCCAGTTGTTTTTGTTACAGATCTCCGCTATCTGACTGATTCCATTACGTGGATCTACGAGGCCTTCCCCGGCGCCACCCAGCGAATCGGTGACCCCATTTAGGACTCGAACCGGCTTCGGAATCGTGATCGACATCAGTTCGGAACGCCGATCGCCTCGGAATCCCGAGGCGATCATACGGCCAGCGGCCCAGATCAACGCAACGGCGTCAGGCAGGATATTTCCGTGTCACATGACAGCCAACTTGACCGCACACCCATACACGCTCCGTCAAGGACGAACCGGCCGTCGCGCATCGAACCCAACTTGGTATTCTTGCGGCGGCGGGCCGGAGGACGCCGTCTCTTTAGCGGATCGCCAGCGCGGCTCCATAGGGCGAGGCCGCGTTGCCAGATCGGATGATGAGCGGTAGGACGCCAGAAGCCGCATCATCCGGAATGCGAATGTTGATCTGATAGACGCCGTAAACCAGGCCCGGCGCCGGTCCTGCGTACTGGATCTCCACCGGACGGCCGTTCAGCGTGACTGTGGGGGTCTGGGCAGGCTTAGGATCGGTAGACTGGGCGACGGAGCCGTCGTCCACCGGCGAAGTAAAAACCCCAAGTCCGGTAGCGTAAAGCGCCACAACGGAGCCACGTGAGGCGGGATTGCTGGCGCTATGCAAGCTGCCATCCTGATTCAACGCGGCTGCCAGCCCGCCCCGCAGGAACACGGCTGGGCGGGCGGCAACTATCGGGACCGGCAGCGAAGCCGTCCAGACGCCCTTGTTGTCCACCATGACCGCTGTATCGGCCTTGTCCGCGAGGCCGAACGGCGCGACGGCGTTGATCTGCCCGTTCTGTACGAACAGCAGCGGCGCGGCGATGTCATCGAAGTAGACGCGCACTCCTTCGAGTTGAGAAGCAACCCGGCCGTTCTCCAGACGGAGCCCGGTGCCCGCCTCCGGACCGAGCCCGGAGCCGAAGAGAGTCACCGCTTCGCCTGGGCTGACCGCGCCTGACGAAAACGAAGCGGCGCTGGTCTCGGCGCGCAACGCCATGGCCGGCGCCTCCGCTGGGAAGAACGTGTCGAACTGGTCGCCGGCGGGCCACCGGCTCACGGCGGCAATGCCTCCCAGCACGGCGGCGAGCAGATCGTTCTCAAAGTCCGTCGGATCGTCCCCTCCCGGGTTCGTGTTCGTGAGGAAGGCGAACGTGGAGCTGTCGGCCAGACTCAGAACCACTCCGTACGTGCCTGGAATGCCTCCGTCGTGCCCCAGAGCGTAGCCTCCCCCGTTGGCCGCGAAGACTTGGATACCGAGCCCGTACCAGGCGGCCTCCAGCGGGAGTCCCGCGGGGCGCTCGATGAATTGCTGGAACGAAGCCGGCTGCAGCAGGCTGCCGCGACTGTTGTTGATGCCAGTGAACAGGCGGACTAAGTCGGTAGCAGAGGCGATCCAGCCGCCCGCCGAATCCACCAGCGTCATGGAGAATCCGCCGTACGGTTCGGGAACCTGCTGCGGGGCGGCGGAGAAGATCGAGGTGGTGAGACGCGAGAGCGAATCGTAGTAGCGGACCTCGGTGGGCGCGGTCTGGCCCTGCAACGCGCGTCCGAGCCGGGTGTGAGTAATGCCCTGAGGCCGAAGCACAAGCTGGCGGACGGCTTCCGAGTAGCTCAGCCCCGTCACTTTCTCGATCACGCGGCCGGCCAGCACGAATCCGAAATTGGAGTAATGATAGGCGGCCCCAGGGTTGTCATCGAGCGGCGTCGCGAGCCAGTAACGGATGAGGTCGTTTTGCGCTGGGGGGAAGGAGCCGCCTGCCGTCACAATGTCGCCGTACTCGGGAAACAACGGATCGCCCGAGCGTTGTGGGTCCCAACCGGCGGTGTGGTGGAGCAGTTGGCGAACCGTGACCTGACGAATGCGCTGATCCCCGATGGCATCCTTGTATTCGCTCAACAGATCGAAGACCTTGTCGTCGAGGCTCAGCTTGCCTTGCTCTTGAAGCTTCAACAGCGTCACTGCAGTTAGCGGCTTGGAGATGCTGCCGATGCGGAATAGGGAAGCGGGCTGAACCGGAATCCGGCGGTCACGGTCGGCGAAGCCGAAACCGCGGGCGTAGATCAGCTTCCCGCCGCGGGCGATCGCGAACGAAGCGCCGGGCAGTCCGTATTTCGCAATTATGCCCTCGATCGGCCGCTCGATGGCGCTGAGTTCCGGCACGCCGGCGCCGGTCTGCGCGTCCAGCAGGGATGCAACCAGGCAGGCGATCGCCAGAATCGACGCTCTTTTCCAGAGGGTGGGTTTCATAGCGAAATGTCCTCCGCGACATACACAGCCAACACGGTCCCTTGCTTGATCTCGACTTCATCCCCCGTTCTAAGAAGGCCCATAGGCCATTTGAGACGGTATGGATGGCTGTACTGGACTTCATATTCACCGGACCTTTCCTTCGAGGCCCTAAGCTTGACTTTCTTGTCGCCAACCTCCAGGTAATCGAACTGCAGGTTGAGCGCGCCCGACCTGCCGGGAATCGCCGCTGCCCTTGCGTAGGTCACTCGGCCAACGGCTTTACAGCCGGCCTTTGCCACAGTCACGCCGCCGGCGTTGATGTCGTTGACCAGCACCAGGCTCACGAGGTCGCCTTTCACCGCGGTCTTGGAACTCAAGCTTCCGGTGAAGGCGAGCACTACGGGCATGCCTTCGCGCAGAGCTGCCGCGCCACCAGAATTCGCGGCTGCGGCGTCCTCACTAATCTCCAGAGGGACGCTCCCGGCGACAAGAACCTGTGACTGTGCCCGGGCGGCGCCGAAACACAAGATGACGGCCGGCAACAGGCGGCCTATTTTTGAAATACGGGTCATTTTCCTACCTCCAGCTCAATACTAAGAGCGTTGCCTCGGGTTTTGCATGTGCCGAAAGTCTGGGCATGCCGCCATGACTTCTGGCACGTGTCACCGCAAAACGAATGTTCTATAGTTGTTGTCGGAGGCATCCACGACCGAGCCTAAACAGTTGTTCCGGTGTGCAGGCTTAGTCGCTTGCGCGATGGTGACGCTGCCCGTCATCGTCGACCAGTGGTTTACGCTACCAGCGAAACTGCGGGCGTCCGCGCCATCGGTTGCCGGGTCCCCGGTCCAGGGTGTTCCGGTAGCCTTGTGGGCTCTGGAACTCGTGCTCTCGGTTGGATTTGGCCTCGCTTTCTGGTGGAACACCCGGAGCGTCGGGACAGGGAAACCCGCAAAGTCAGGTGTGATCCTTCTGGTGTTTCAAATGGCCTTGTCCACGTTCGCGCCCGAACTCGCGTTCATTACCGCCGGCGAACTGCCCCTCATGATGCCGATCCGCCAAGCTCTCAAATGGCTTGCGGTTCAGTCCTGCGCCCTCATCGCCCTTGGGATGGTTGCCGTGGCGGCGGGGGACTTTGCCCCTACCGACACGCTGACCCACACACCTCTGGCGATCTCCGTGCCTGGCACCATCTTCTACATGCTGGCCTGGATGTCCTTCGCGTTTGGTGCCGGATACCTGGCGGCCAGCGAGGCGCGCGTCCACCGGGATCTCGCGCGCGCGAATTCGGAACTGGTGGCCACCCAAGCGCTTTTGTCCGACGGTACCCGGGCGGCCGAGCGTCTGCGCATTTCGCGCGAATTGCACGACGTGGTCGGCCATCATCTGGCGGGCTTGAGCGTCAACCTGCAACTGGCATCGCATCTCGTCGAAGGAGAAGTGGCCAAACCGGTCCGCGATGCTCATCTGGTTGCCAAACTGCTCCTGGCCGAGGTGCGCGAGGTGGTCGGCGCGCTGCGCGATCCGCGGCAGACGGATCTCCGGCGGGCTCTCGAACTCCTGGTCGGTGGCGTCGCCGCACCACGCGTCCATCTCGACTTGCCGGACGACCTCGACAGGGTTGACCCAGCATGTGCCCACGTCTTGTTTCGCTGTGTGCAGGAGGCGATTACCAATGCGATCAAGCACTCCGGAGCCTGCAATGTTTGGGTAGAGTTGGGGCGAACCGAGGCCGGCTGGGACATGCTGGTTCGCGACGATGGGCAGGGCGCGGCCAGCATCGTGACAGGCACCGGACTGAAAGGGATGGCGGAGCGGCTGGAGGAAGTGGGAGGGCAATTGAAACTTGAAGGTCAGGCGGGTGAGGGATTCACGTTGCGCGCCTGCATCCCCACGCCTGGGGCGCCATCGTGATTCGCGTTGTTCTGGTCGAGGACGAAATGCTGGTGCGGCGCGGCATCCGAGGGCTACTGAGCCTCGGGCAGGACATTGCCGTGGTGGCCGAGGCGGCCGATGGAGAGGAAGCGGTTTCCATCATCCGCGACCACAAGCCCGATGTTGTACTTTTGGACGTGCGGATGCCGAAACGTTCCGGCATCGAGGTGCTGGAGGCTCTGCGAGCAACCGGCTCGCTTCCGCCCACCATCCTTTTGACTACGTTTGACGATGATGCCGCTCTTCTGAATGGCATTCGGGCCGGGGCGAAGGGATTCCTTCTGAAAGACGTTTCGGTAGAGCGGCTCGTCGAGGCCATACGCCTGGTCGCAACCGGGGAGACGCTCATTCGGCCGGCGGTGACAGAGCACGCACTGAAGAGACTGGAGGAGACCCGGCCGGAATTTGAAAGCCTGGAATCGCCGGACCCGCTTACGAAGCGCGAACTCGAAGTCCTACGACTGATGGCGGGAGGGTATAGCAATCGGGAAATCGGCGATGCTCTCGGCGCCTCGGAAGGAACGGTTAAGAACCACATCTCGAGTATCCTCTCCAAGATGGGCGTCCGCGACCGCATCCGGGCGGTGCTGAAGGGCCTGGAATCCGGTTGTATTTGACGATTAGGTCCTTCGGCGCTTGACCAAATAGCTCTCGTCTTGTCGCCCAGCGTTCACCAAAACCGCCAATGATCTACCACCGCCTCTGGGCTGTTGGCGGCATGTCCGGCAATGATCCCATGCCTCAGTGCGGACGGCGGGTTTCTCCGGAAATCCACGGCATAGATCACGGCGCCATAAGCGTCTGAATCCGCTGGAAAGCCGCGTGTACCGCTGGCGGAGGACACGCCGCAAAAGTTCGAAACGCGTCCACGATGGGGAGCCAAATCATCAGTTCCGAAGCTCGCGCTATCTGATTGATTTCATTGTGGGCCTTTGAAGGCCTCCCTCGAATTCTTGGCGGCAGATCTGCTACCCCAGCATGGACTCGAACCGGCATGGACCCAATGGCTCGAGCAATCGCTTGAGCCCGTGCCTGCCGATGATGCGATGCTCGCCTAAGGCTGCGCGCCGAGCCTTGGGTAGCGCGAACGGCTCGCTGAAGCCAGCGAAGGTCCGCCCCAACTGGCCGGGCCAACAACCAAAGCCTCGACTTTATCGAAGGGCGACGGCGTTCTATTCGCGATACGCTTGGGCTGACAGTGGCCTTCGAGGATAGCTTCGCCGCACCATGTAAAAGTCGATTGCGCTCTTGGCCACGGCCGGCTAATTCCTCGTCAGTCTTACCCGTGCGAAGGCCTGAATCTTGCCGCCCGTCTCGTTGTCGATCGACCACTGCCAAGCGTCGGCATTCTTGTTGTAGGAGAAAGTTGTGTTGACGCTGCTGCCGTCATTGCTTGCGAACCGGAATGCGATGGCGTCGCCGCTTCGCTTCGCGCGACCGATTGCCTGGGATGTGAAGTCCCAAGCGCCAGTATTGTCAAGCCACAGACAGGTGTACTGGCTCGACTGCGGATCCCAGCCGATTAAGATAATCGCTTCA
>Ga0209039_10001550_pt1 | contig 21126 bp, 22 predicted proteins | sample BogFormECP12_OM1_FD_188238 | JGI IMG/M metagenome (GOLD analysis project Ga0209039, IMG submission 188238) | Bog forest soil microbial communities from Calvert Island, British Columbia, Canada - ECP12_OM1 (SPAdes) (version 2) | ecosystem: Environmental > Aquatic > Freshwater > Wetlands > Bog ...
AGAGACCACAAGCGCGAGGCCGAGGAGATCGCTCGCAAAGTCAATGCAGCCCTCGCGCTCGGCACCTTCGCGCCCGATCGAGACGAGCTGAAGCCCTTAGCGTGCGACGAGGAATTGCTCCGGTGGCACGAGGCGCACCGGGTCACGATGAGCCATTCGTACGAGGTGAACACACGTGGTCATATCGATAACCACTTGATCCCGTACTTTGGGTCCAAGGACATTCGGACCCTGACCGAGGAGGACCTCCTCCGGTTCGTACAGAGGAAGGTGGACGACGGTTACGCACCCAAGACCGTGGGCCTCATGCTCTCCGTGCTGCGACGTGTACTGACTCTCCTACATCGTGCGGGTCGGCTCCCGCGGAACCAGGCCACCCGCTTCGGTGAGATTCTCCGACGCGCCGACCGCAGGATGGCTGCCGAGGTTACCGTCGTGGACGCTTGGAGCCGCACGGAGGCAGAGAACCTCTTGGCTGTGGCCCGGGAGCATGAGCCGCTCTTCGCCCTGCTGATGCACTTCCTCCTCGCAACCGGCTCGCGCAAGGGGGAGGCCCTGGCACTCAAGTGGGAGGACATCGACTTCGACCGCTCCCGCATCACGATTCGTCGCTGCGCTCACGCAGCGACGGGTATCCACCCCCAAGAGCGGCCGGGCGCGCACGGTTTCGCTGGCCCCGACCCTCGCATCGGCGCTCTTTGATCTCCTCGCCGATCGGCGCAGAGAAGCCATGCACTGCGGCTGGCCCGCAATCCCTGAGTGGGTGTTCTGCTCCGAAGCAGGGACCGCCTTGGATGAGCGCAATGTCGGTCGCGCGTGGGAGCGAGTGCGGCGCCGTGCCCAGAGGCATGGCGTGCGCCCGCTGAGACTGCACGCTGCCCGGCACACCTTCGCCACTCTCGCCCTGCAAGCCGGGAAGAGCGTCCGTTGGGTCGCCGATCAGCTGGGTCACGCGGACCCGGCGCTCACGCTGCGCGTATACGCCCACTCTCTCCCGAGCGAGGGGGGCGATCTGGCGTTTGCTGACTTCGGGGGGGCCGCCGAAGCCGCTCTCGGCGGCTCTGAACGGCTCTATCCGGCTCCGACGAGAAGCTGCGAAGACGCCGAACTGCGTAACTCCGCGGAATCATTGGCGCGCCGGGAGGGATTCGAACCCCCGACCCTCAGGTTCGAAGCCTGATGCTCTATCCAGCTGAGCTACCGGCGCGAGTCCTAGAATTTCGCTGCTTTACCCCTGCCCCCGACCGCTTTCCGAGCCCCGCAGATTTTTTCTCTGCTTTTCTCCGACTTCGGGGCGGGTCGCACGATACCACGGCCGATCCCCACCTGGACCGGGTAGCCCGGCCGTCATCCGGCGCGAAACGAGTCAGGAGGCCCTCCCCATGGGATCGACCCCCGCGCCGGCCCCCCAACGTTGGCGTATATCGAGAGTTCTTGCTCGGGGGTCCTCCAGTGGCCCAAGACGAAGGCGCATGGTTGACGGGCCAGGTGCGCATGGAGCCCCTGGATCGCCTTAGTTGTTAGCCATTCTGGACCCCCTTCAGCGCGGGAATGTCCCCATTGGAGCGCCTGCAGCAGCACTTGCAGGCGCAAACGCAATGTTGGTTTGGATAGCGGCTGCTGGTCTGCTCTGATCATTGCACCTCTGGGCGCGGAGGTGCGAGGGCTGGTCGCTGTCGCAATCTCGAGTCGTCGAAGCGGCCTTGGTCATCCGCGGTCCTCTTCGTATCCGTGATGAAAAAAGATCAACCACGCTGCTGCGCGCTGACCAAAAGCACTGGAAGTGCGATCACAAAGAGATCGCAACATCCTTGCCAATGCCCAATAGCTCCGCGATCTCCCGGATCGAATGGCCATTGCGGTGAAGGCGGCTCAGGCGCGCGACTGATTCTGGCGAGAATGTGCAGCGGCGACCGAACTGCACGCCACGGCGTTTGGCTGCCACCCGTCCCGCCGCAGCCCGCTCGGCAATCAGCGACCGCTCATACTCAGCGAAGGCGCCACGGATTTGTAAGAAGACACGACCCACCGGCGTGGACGTATCAAGCCCATCGTCCAGGGAGATGAAGTCAACGCCGAGAGCCTCAATCGCGTCGATCTATTGTCGGGTCAGGGCTAGTTGTGTGCTGGGCTCCGATTCAGCGGATCTTCTTGGTCTGAGGGCTGATCGCCTTCTCGAGCTGCGAGAGGAGCCGGATGACCCGCTTGCGCGCGGGCTCGGCGAGGCGGCGCCACTGGCCTTCCCCTTGGGTCTCGAGCTGGTCGAGGCGGCGGCTCGCCACACGGATCAGGTGGGCGACCTGCTTGCGGTAGCTGGCCTGCACCCGGTCGATCTCCTTCTCGAGGCGGTTGAGCCGTGTCCGAACCTGCTTTGAGAACTCGCGCAGCGTCGGCGGAAGTTCCTTGGTCAATCGGTCTAGTCTGGAGACCGACGCCTTCCCCCTCGTGGTGCGGGAGACTTTCTTCTTCGCGGTCGTCTTGGTGCGAGCCGCCATTTCGCTTTGGGTCCTCCGAGTTCTCGGGCCGCTGCCGCGGACCCCCGCCGCAAGGGGCGTGGGAGGGGACCGCGCCTCCACTGCGGAGAGCGGCCGCCCCGGCGGCGAAGAGAATAACCGAGAAACGAAGAAAAACCGCCAGCTTGCTGCCCGACCTGCCTAGCCGTGCAATTCGGCGCGAGTAGTATCAGAAAGCGAGAGCGCCTCGAGCCAAAGGCAAGGCACCTTGGATCCGTATTACCTCAGGGCGGCTTCTTGGTGATGTCGCTTGCAGCTATCAAGTGACAGGCTGGATGGCGAAAACCGACCCCCTTTCTAACGACGAAGTTGCCGCCTTCTAGGCCCTGATATTTCGCGCCCCTACGGGCTCCAATCCAGACACCTTTCCTGCCACCCCTGCATCGGCCAGCAGTCGGCGGGCCATTGCACGGGAAGTCCCAAGCAATCGCGCGACTTCGGCTAACGAATGTCCAGCCTCGGCCGCCGCAGCAAGCTGGGATCGGGACAGGGTGGTCCGTGGTCGTCCGATTCTGGCGCCTCGTCTCTTCGCGGCACGCATACCGGCCACGGTCCGGTCACGGATCGCTCGAACTCCGCGATGCTACCCAGGACATGGAATAGGAGCCGACCAGCGGGCGTGCTCGTGTCGATAGCCTGGTCCAAGACGACGAGATCAATGCCAGCGCCTCGAACTCCCGGGCGAGGCTTGTCAGGTGATGGACGCTACGGGTCAGCCGATCGAGCTTCACGCAGGCAACGAGATCGAACCTCCGCCGGCGCGCATCGAAAAGCAGGCGATCCAGCGCGGGCCGCCGATCTTTGGCACCGCTCAACCCACGGTCCACGTATTCGCTGGCTACTTCGCAGTCGCGTGCCTGCGCGTAGATCCGGAGGGCATCGACTTGAATGCCGCTGATCTTCAGTGCTGACCCGCGCGTAAAGGGCAACTCGGGGCATCTTGGGTTCCTCTTCATGCATAGGAACTGAGGGCTCTCCGGTATTTGAGGTGGTGTGTGGTAACTCCTTCTCGCACACCGTCGGAGCCACTTTCAATCTTAATCTGCGCTCACACGCTGCAATGTCGAATCGGAGCTAGCCGTCTTATCCAATGACGGCGAGGTGCGCCCGAACAGCCAAATTCGCCACGTCGAGGCCATATCCGCAAGAAGACCTGCAGGCCTTGTGTGCGCAATGAAGGCACACTGCTGCGACGCCCTCGGTGTGGTCTCCGCCATCCTCCGTTCCCGTGAGACCTGCGGCGGGACCTATCACCCGAACACCTGTACTGCGTAGCGTGCGATACGTGCTCCGTGCGAGCTCGAGATCGTCGTAATCCTCGGCATACATCCGTACGCGCATCACATCCGCGATCGGGACCTCGAGCGGGCAGGCATCGACGCAATAGTTGCACCCGTAACGGCACTCTATTCGTCCATTCATGGCTTCATAGCGCCGAAGGATTCTGACGTCCGCCGCCGTGACTGCGTTCGTGCCCGAAGCGATGAGATATTCATCAATCCGCTCCAGGCTTTTCATAGTGACGATGAGGGTATCGACGCTTTGGTTTGCGAGCACCCAGCGAAATGCGGCCTGGGCGAAGGTTGCTCCGCCCACTTCGTAAGGCCGCATATCATTGAGGCGGGCGCCTCGCAGCGTCTTCATGGCAATGACACCGACACCCTTCTGCTTCGCTTTCGCGAGTACACGCGGGAGGTCGTTGTTCACTGCGACGAAATCAAAGTCCTTGGTGAGCTGCGCCACGAAGCCCGGATCTTGGCCAAAATTGTAACCCACCAAAATTGCGTCAACGAGATCATGGTCGAGGGCGTAGTCCAAGCATTCAACGAGGCGGCCACCGTGCCCCGACATTCCGGTGAAGCGGATCTTGCCCTGTTGCCTGGCACGTGCGGTGAACTCAAACCACTCGTCATTCTTAAGACGCGCGACGTCATTCACGGCATGGTTGAAGTAGATGTCGATGCGATCGGTCTGCAGACGGCTTAGACTTCCGTCGAGCGCTCGCATCATGTCGTCGCGACTGTCGTGAGCTCCGGCTTGCACCTTGGATGCGAGAGTGACGTGGTCGCGCTTTCCGCGGAGAGCGCGACCCAATACAAGCTCGGCCCTCCCCCCTTGGTAGCTCTCGGCCGTGTCGAAGTAGCTCACGCCACGATCAAGGGCGTGGCGCACGAGGTCTTCATCGTCGGAGAGGCTGCTTGAACCGAAGCCGATGTCGGAGATCCGCAGGCCGGTGCGGCCAAGCATGCGCGTCGCGCGGATGCGCGGTGGGCCGGGGGGCGTCGGATCGGGGGCCGCAAGCGCGCTCCAGGGTCCTAGGCCAATGCCGAGGCCCGTCGCTGCGGTCACCTTCAGAAACTCGCGCCTGTCGATGCCGGATTCCCGCTTTCGCGCCATGTCGCCCTCCCCGTCAGTTTCTCCTATTCATCCTCCCTCCCTGGGACGCTACCGCCCGCTGCGGGGTGCGAAAGCCCCTTCGGCCTGGTGCTCCGTCTGGTACTCTCTTTTCATGTGCGATTCCCTGGTGGCCGTCGCCCCCGAGACGGCTATCGGTGCGACTCTTTTCGCGAAGAACAGCGATCGCAAGGCCGAGGAGTGCCAGCCCTTCGTCCAGTTCCCCGCTGCGACTCATCCGCCTGGCTCTACCGTTCGCTGTACCCATATCGAGATCCCCCAGGTCGCGGAGACCTACCGGGTAATGGGCCACTCACCGTGGTGGATTTTCGGATTCGAGCATGGCGTGAACGAGCATGCCGTCGCGATCGGAAACGAGATCGTCTTCTCCCGGGAGCCCATCGAAGAGCAGCCGGGTCTCATCGGCATGGATCTTGTGCGCCTCGGGCTTGAGCGTGGTCGCAGCGCTCGCGAGGCGCTCGAAGTCATCGCGACGCTGCTGGAGAGCTATGGCCAAGGCGGCCCGGCGTCTGCGCCCGGTGCCGCCGGCTATCACAACGGCTTTCTCCTGGCGGATCCGGACGAAGCGTGGATTCTCCAGACCTCGGGCCGGCGCTGGGCCGCTCGTCGCGCCCGCCTCGACGCCATCTCCAACCACATCTCGCTGAAATCGGACTGGGAGATTGGCTCACGCGACCTCGACAGTTTCGCGCGCGCGGCGGGTTGGTGGACGAGTGGGGGGCGTGTCGACGTTGCCGCGGCGTACCGCAACCCTGGTGTACCCGGCAGGATCTCCGAAGGACGCCTTCGGCGCGCCAGCGAACTCCTCACGCGCGCCCGGGGGCGAATCGACCGCGGAAGCCTCGAACGCATTCTGCGTGATCACCTCGAGGGCGGTCCCTTGCGTCTCCCGGGGTCGACTCCCGAGGAGGAGCGCTACTTCACGCTCTGCATGCACAGCGAGCCGGTCGGTACGACCACGGCGAGCTTGATTGCACCTCTTCCGGGAAATCGCGAGGCGCCGTGGCCCGTCTGGATCTCGTTCGCGACGCCCTGCACGGGGATTTTCGTACCCGTCTATCTCGACGGTCTTCTGCCGCCAGCCTTTGCGCGCGGCGCTGAGATCGCGACTGCGGGTTCGGCGTGGTGGACGTTCAAGCATCTCCAAGATGTCGCCTCCACCGACTTCCCTCGCTGGACACCGTGGCTTCGGGACGCATGGGCGCCTCTCGAGTCGCAGATCGAAGGGGAGCGGCGCGAAGTCGAGCGGCACGCCCGCAGCGCACAGGGCAGCGATGCCGCTGCACAGGTGCTGAGCGAGTTCATGGCGCGCACCGCAGAGCAGGTGCTGAAGCAAGCGGAGCTCTTGCGAGAACGGATCGAATCAGGTGCTTAGCTGAGTGAGCGCTGAAACTTGGTCTTTGCGTTATGCAGTCTTTGCCGCCGCGGCGCTCGCGACCCGGCGTACGGCGCGCGCCGGCGGGAAGTAGTCATCTCGAAGCTCCCACGGCACCCCAAGAGCGGTGAGGATCCGCCGTTTCGTGGCCTGCCGGCACACGCGGTTCTTCTCGACCGCGTGGATGGTGCGGGGGGAGACGTCGGCCTTCACAGCCAACTCGTTCTGCGTCCAGCCGAGAGCCTGGCGGGCGGCGCGGATGCGGTTCATGACGGGAAGACCTCGACGCTCGCGACCCGGCCATGGTAACGCCGCACAGTGGCGGCGTGCCAGGACTTTCGGCCCGCATGGCGATGGGGGAGAGCGGCCGGGGCCGCCTAGCGGACTCCTGGCGGCAGGAAGGCGAGCTCGGGCAGGGTCGTCGAAACGACCTGGAAGGAAGGCGGGCGGCTAGGCGAGGTCCGGTGGACCGGAGGCCTCGACGAGAGCTCACCCGCCAGCACATAGTTGAAGGCCTCGCTGGTCTCGGGGATCTCCGGAGGCGCCGTGCCTGCGAAAAGCGAGAGAGACAAGGCCGCGACGCCAACCAAGGCGCCGACGGTCGGGATCCCCCACGCCTCGATCCAGCTCGCCCGAGAAGGCTTTCCCCCACTGCCCGCCCAGCGGGCGAGGAGGGCAAGCCGTCCGCTGGCTTCGCGCGTAGGAGCGAGCGGCAGGAGCGTGGCGGGCACCCTGCGGAGCAGAGCCTCGCTCGCCTCGAGGGCCCCCAGCTCGGAGCGACAGCGCGCGCAGGACTCGAGGTGAGCCCTCACCCGGAGCTCCTCCGCCTCGGTTAGAAGTCCGTCGGGAAGCGATGAGAGGAGCCGCCGCGCCTGCCAGTGCCTCATCGCGGCTGCTCGCCCAGATCACCGAGGATCGGACCGAGGGCAGCACGCAGCTCCTCCCGGCCGCGGCGAAGCCAGGTTCCGACTGTCGCGAGGGGCACGCCCTCCCGCTCGGCAATCTGCGTGTTGGATAGATCCCACACGATCCGGAGCACCAAGGCGCGCCGATGCTGCGGCTTTACCTGGAGGAGGGCCTTGGCGACGGCGCCCAGAATCTCGCCCTCGAGGACTCGTGCTTCGGGGTTGCTCGCTTCCTCAGCCGCCGCCACGGCGAGCGCCCGCCGAAGCTCGTGCTCCTGCAGCGCCTTACGACGACGGCGGGCGCGCAGCACGTTCACGGCGCCATTCAGGGTAGCGCGGTAGAGGTAGGTCCAGAGCGTCGCGGTGCCGCGGTAGGCGGCGTTGGGAAGTGCGAGAAAGATGCGCTGGACAACGTCCTCGGCATCGGAGGCGTCGCCGAGCACGCGATAGGCCACGCCTTCGAGGCGCCTGTGGTAGCGCCGATGCAGCTCGCCGAGGGCGGCGGGATCACCACCGAGCCAAAGCCGATCGACTTCTGCGTCCGCCAGTGCCGACATCGCTCCTTCCCTCGACGTCCCAACGTCGACGGAGGAAACCGCATTTAACCTGCCCGCGTATCTCGAACGACGCGAATGGCGCAGAACGCCCCCGGCCCCCCGGTCCCCCTTATCATACGACGCCTGAGCGGTGAGGCGGGTTTCAACCTCTCACTGGGTGACGATCGGCATCTCGTTGCTGGCCATCCCGCTCGGATTTTGAGCACCTGAACCGCGTGGATCCCGGCGGGGGGTGCAGGCACGAGAGTAGCGGCGACCGCAGCCTGGGCTCCGGCGCTCCCCCGGGGGCTTCTGCCCAGTGTCGAGACAGTGTGGGCGAGAAGAAGGAATGGGAATCGCTCGAGTCCAGGGCGCCCAGGTCCGAAGGGAGAAGGGAAGAACCGAACTTGCCCGGGCCCGGCCTCGCCGGGGGACTACGCGAGGTGGCGAATGTCGAAGTTTCTCGGCCTTCTTGGCGCGAGCTTGGGCGCCGCCCTTGTGTGGTGGCTCGGCGCAGACCTTGGCCCGATGACCCAACACCTTCTCAGCACCGCAGCGGGCGGTGCCGGCTTTTTCTACGGGCGAAAGCTGGCCGCGAGCCTCACCGACTAGACCCCGTAACTCTATTTCTTGCGGTCACGGGCTACGCGGGGACCGGCGTCGGCTCCTCACCCCGGCCACCGGTCTCGCGGACGAACGCCTCCGTGGGCGCGTCCACCTCCCTCGCTCTCGCGCCCTGGCGGTGCACGTAGAGCAAGCGCGGGTCGACTTTCGCCGGGCGCTCGGCTGGAGGCGGGCGCATCCCGTAGCGCACCGGCTGCGCATGGTCGGCGAGCTGGAGCTTCGGGTTGTACACACTGTTGAACTTCCAGAGCATTTTCACGAAGTTCGTCTGGCCCTCGAGGAGGCGTTTCACGGCGATCTGCGCCGTGTCCTTCAGCGCGCCGAGCCCCATGTGCTTGCGGTTTAGCACCTGCTGCGTGCGCACAAGCTCGGCGTAGAACTTCGGCAGCGGCAATCGGGTTGGCAGCACCGCATGTTGAATATCGAACAGCCGGTAGTCGCGTGAAGTCAGCTTGCGCGATTCGGTCACCCAGGTCTCGGTGCCCGGGTAGGGCGTGTTCACGCTCACGTTCACGATCTCGGGAATCCCGAGTGCCCAGTCCCGGATGACCGCGAAACGCTCCTCGTCCCAGTCAGGGTCAGCGATGATGTTCACCGCCACGATGATGCCAAGGGAGCGTGCGAACTCGAGCGCTTCGAGGTTCTGGTCGAGAGAGACACGCTTTCGGTATTTCGCGAGGCCCGCCGCATCGATCGCCTCGAGGCCAAGGAACATGTAGGAGAGACCGAGAGACTTCCAGTAGCGGAAGACGTCCTTGTTCCGAAGGAGGACGTCGCCTCGCGTCTCGAGGTAGAACTCCTTCTTGAGATTGCGACGCTCGATCTCCTGCCCGATCGCAAAGCCGTGCTTGGATTGGATGAAGGCCACGTCATCGACGATGAAGACGCCCGGCTCCCGGATGCTTGCGAGCTCCTCGCCCGCCTTCTCCGGGCTCACCGTGCGGTAGCTGCGGCCGTAGAAGGTCCACGCGCTGCAGAACGCGCAATCCCATGGGCAGCCGCGGGTGAACTCGATCGAAGCGCAAGGGTCGAGAACGCCGAGGAAATACTTCCGCCGATTCGCAAGCAGATCGCGCGCCGGTGACAGCTCGTCGAGGCTCTTCACGAAGACGGGCGGCGGTCCCTCACCGGCCTGCGTGAGCGCACCCGGCACCGAGCGGATGGCGCTCCGGTCCTCTTCAAGGATCGAGAGCAGAAGAGGCAAGCTCGCCTCGCCCTCGCCCCGCAGCACCACGTCGACGGCCCCTTCGGCGTGCTCGAGGATCTCGGCCGCGGTGAACGACGCGCTGTGCCCTCCCACGACGAACGTGGTTCGCGGAAGGGTCGCCTTGGTCGCCTTCGCGAGATCGATGATTTCCGGAATATTCGCGAGATAGTTGACGGAAACGGCGACCACCTCCGGTGCAAAGTCGTGAAGCATGCGGTAGTAGTCGGCTTGCGACCCTGCCTGGAGGTCGAGAAGGTGAACCTCGTGCCCGGCTCGGCGCGCAGCCTGCGCGACCAGTTCGAGCCCGAGCGGCTCGAGTCGCAAGAACACCTTCGAATACATGAGCGAGCTCGGATGAACGGCGAGAAGCCGCATAACGCCTCCCCGGCGAAAAGAGGCATGCAGCAGCCCCCGCCTCTTGGGGGGCAAGATGCTGCGAAGGGCTGTGAAAGAAAAGGGGGGTGGCGCCGCAAAAGGCCTGGGAGGAGCGGGAACCCCCAAGGATCGAGAGTGACCGTGCGTTTGGGAACTCCCCGAGGGCTCTCGCTACCGCAGTCCGCGCGGGGTGAAAGACTAGTCTCGACCCCGTCGCGTCGCCCGGATACCGCGAGAGCGCCGAGCCGACCTTCGCTTTCCTCGGCAAGCCCTCCTTCGCACCCGCCCTCGAGTGGGGACGAGGTCGGTATGCTCGATCCTTCGGAATCGAGAAGGGTCGCTCCCTTCACCGATGGGTGTAGGGTCTAAGCAAAGGCCTGTGGAGGTGCGCAGGACCGGGACCGGCGAGAACCTGAGAACGTCTTTCTACGGAAGCCCGCAAGTGACAAGCCAAACCTTTTGAGAAGATCGCACGATGCGAAAGAGCCGGCGCCGTAGCCCAACGACCAGCGTTCGCCTTTGGGAGGAAACGCGTGAATGGACCGCGGCGCCGGCGGCCCTGCGAAAGTGCCCCCTGATCGCAAGGCCGAAGAGAGTCTTTCTCGGAATTGCGTAGCCGGCCGTGACTGCGGTCACGGCAGAAGACACATCGTGAAAAGGCTCGTTGCGACGGCCTGAGCGACAAGGGTTGCTGTCGGTTTGTGCATCCCCGCCTCGCAGGTCCGCAGCCGCGGTGGCTTGCGGCGTCGAATCTGTGAGGTCTGTCACGGCAGGTTCGGGAGAGTGCAGGGCGCCGGCGCCCTCAGAACGTTCTCGTGCCCCCCCATGGGAACTGGTCGCTCCACGGACTCGACGGCACCGGCCGTTCCACACGAAAGCCCAGCGCGCAGAACACCCAAGAGTCTGCACCATCGGGTACTCCGAAGATCGTGACATGCAGGTGATGCAGCGAATCGTCAACAGAGCGTCGCAATCTCATGCTCGAGAGTGGAGCGGGGGGCAGAAGGGGGAGCGGTATCCGGAATCCGCCGAGCCTTCTAGCCAACTTCCCCTGCATCCGTTGAGCGGACGGCGCAACTGCGAAAGGCCTGCAGTGACACTGGGCCGGAAAGAGCCGCCGGGCAGACTTTGCCGCTCTTCACGCCGCCGTCTTGTCCGCGCAGGTCTTGGAAAGCGCTTTTCTAGGCGCGGCCATTGCGTCGTCGGCGCGCCTTTGGCTTGCGACGGGAGGGGCTGTCCTTGGCCGCCGTTCGTGCGCTCTTGGGCGACCATGTGCTGAGGTCGATGGTGTCGGCCGAGCGCAGGGGGACCGGAACCAACTCCGACAGTTCGGCAAGCGGGCTTGCGATGGTCGCTCCGCAGCCTTGAGGACACGGGAACTCGGGATGCTCAAGCAGCCACCCGACTCGCATGCGACGTACATGGCCGCAATTTATGCAGCTGATCCTGTATTCGAGTGCATCCAGCATCGCACCGTGTCGAACCCGCCTGTTCGGATCCAGAGACTCACCGACGCGAGGCGCGGCCTACCTCACGAACACGATTTCCCGCGACTTGGTCCCTGGCCCCTGGCGGAGGTCGAAAGCAATCATACAAGAGCGCGTCGTGATCGCGCTCCACCTCCAGTACGGGCCAACGCTGAGCTCCGGGTCCCCACGTGGCCCTGGTCACGGGGCAGGGTGTCAGCGAAGGGTGGCTCCCACTGACAACCGCAGAGAGCTGCGGGAGTGGCGACTCCCTCGCGCCTTGCCAAGTTCTAGCCGGCGCCCATCCGTCGGCGTCGTCCCGTGTCCCTTGCAACTAGCCCACGAAGAACGCATTCAGCTTGTTGCCGCCGAGATCTCTGAAATACGCCGCATAGCTCGAGCCAGGAGCAGCCTCGTCCTTGGCACCGAGCTGCAGCGCCTTGCGATGGATCGCATCGACTTGTGCCTTGCTGCTCGCAGCCAGTGCGACCATCACTCCATTGCCAACCGTGGCAGGCTTCCCGTCGAAGGGCCTGATCACCGAGACCATGGGTCCACCGGGCGCAGCGGCCCAGGCGATGAAGTGCTCCATCTCCATACCGCGCCTGGCGCCGAGCTCTGTGAGCAAGGCATCATAGAAGCGTGCGGCGCGGGGAAGATCGTTCGTTCCGAGTGTGGTATATCCGATCACGGTTATCCTCCTCGAGAAAGAATGGCTCCAGGTCTATCCATCGAGCATAGCGCTCTTGCCGACCCCCGATCCGACCTCAGGTGTGGAAGGGGCTCCGAATCGAGATTCTGAGGACGATGGGCGCCCCCGCGCGCATTCAATCGCAAGATCGGTTCGGTTCCATCCATTTGCTCGAGCTGCTCACCTGGTGCTTCTCACGCTCGAACTCGTTGAGCTGAAAAGTGTGAGAGACGTCCATGCCGCTATACAGAATCCAGCTGGCCACTTTTTTTCGCTGATCTCCTTCTGTCGGAAAACGTGACCTTCTGTCGACCGGCTGGCTTCGCGCGGAACCCCGAGGGTCTGATCTCTCTGGAACCGCTTCTCGCGCACCGGAATGTCCGCTTCGGTCCAAAAGATTCTCTCGTGCGCTACACACCCGACTGCGTTTCCCGAGAGTCCGGTGACGGACATGCGTACGCCACCACCGCTTGCGCTTTCAGAAAACTGGGCTATATACCGATAACCGCTTTCTCCTCTGGACGACGCGCAGTTCACGGATTCATCCGCGCCTGTTCGTGATTCCAATCGAGTCTGCCGGTGCTGCTCGAAGTGGTTCGCCATACGGCGAACCAGGTCTCAGCGGCGTTGTGTGCTCGGTACCGTGCCACTGGAGATTCCCGTGGAGGTGTGAGCGCAAGTGCGTCACCGGCGCCATCTAAAATAGAGCGCGGAACGACGAGGAAATGCAATTGTCTAAGAAGCTTTATGTTGGAAACCTCCCCTTCACTGCCACGGAAGCCGATCTGCGTCGACTTTTTGAGCCGCACGGCGGTGTTGCCTCTGTCAGCGTGGTGATGGACCGCGAGACAGGTCGCCCCCGGGGTTTTGCTTTCGTTGAAATGAACGACGACAGCGGTGCGAGCGCGGCCATCCAGACCCTGGATGGGCGCGAGCTCGGCGGACGAGCGCTGCGCGTAAACGAAGCCAACGACCGGCCCGCGCCTGGCCGGGGTGGCTTCGGTGGAGGCCGACGCTAGATCCCGCAGGAACTGAATGGGGCCGGGGCCAAGGTCCCGGCCCTATAAGTGAGGTGGGAATTTGACGGGCGTTCGCGTCTACGGCTGCTTCGATGTCCGTCACGACGGCGATCTGCTGGCTCGTCTCGCCAGAGAATCTCAGAAGCTGGACTCGCCCTTCGAAGTCACAGCCTGGTCCGCTCACCATGCCGAGAGCACGGACTGGGAGGTAGGCTTGCGCAGCACGCTCGCCAATGTGGATGAGGTTGTCGTCCTCTGCGGCGAGCACACTGACACCGCGGATGAGATGAGTGCGGAGCTTCGAATCGTCCAGGAGCTGGTCAAGCCCTACTTTCTACTCTGGGGCCGCCGCGGAGCCGAGTGTACGAAGCCCACGACGGCGAAGCACGCCGATAGCTTCTACGCATGGATCTGGGAGATCGTAAAATCTCAGATCGATATTGCGACTCGACGCCGACCCGGCGAGAGCGTTTCGACATCATGAGGTTCCGAACCGGACTCGGAGTGGCAACGGAATGACCACTCCGCGGGCGCCCGAACGCTGGATTCCTCGGGTCTCCGGGTCCAAGCGGCCCACTGCCTGGGGCCATCGCTTCGGTCCTGGCCTGCGTTGCGACCGCTGTGGCGTCGGATGGGCGGATCACACAAAAGACCCACACGAGTGTCGTGTGGGATGCCCTGAGTCGCTGCCGAGAAACGAGAACCCAGTGAGCGAGAGAGTCTTCCCGAAGATATCGCCTCAGTTGTAAGAGATCATGTTTTCGGTACGGCTAGTTGAGCCCGATCTAAGCTGCCCGCCCCTCCAACACGTTCCACCTGATGGGTGCGAACTTCCGCTCTGAGACACGGGTTGCTTGCTCTCATGGTTTGCTTCCTACCCAGAGACTCGTCCGGAATGCGCCTTGAGTGGACGGGCGGCATTACAGAGAATTTTGTGAAAGTTCCTGCCTTCTGTGGCCGGGACAAGCACCCTTGCGTGGTCAATTCGAACACGGGGGGAGCGGGACGATGGTTTCCCTGGCACCCATGCCAACGAGCTAAGGCATCCCAGGTTAGCCGCACCTTTACGAAGCTGTGTCGTGGGCTGCGTCTGCGCCGACTCCTGCCGATGTGTGCTGCCCTGTGAACTCGCCCCTACGTCTCCCGCGGAAGGAAGTGCGAGTTCACCACGCTCGCCAGCGGCGAAGAACGATCCGGTTAGAGACGAAAGCGCCCGAAGCGTTCCCATTACCGCAGCTGGCGACCCGGGACGCCTTAAGGCGGCGCCGCATGCTCTCGGGGAGCGGCGCGGCTACGCGTCACCCCCGCCACCAAACACGCAAGAGCAAGTCCTACGCAATTCATCCGCAGTTGGATATCCAAGTCTACACTGCCACACGTCAAGATCAGCTCGCATTGTGGCGATAAGACTCTACATGAGCACTCCCTACGAGTTCGAAAAGGCTCCCGCGGCCTGGACTGCGGCACAAGTGGCTGCCGTTCGGGAAGCTGCTGCTGAACTGCGCGCTGCGCGTCTGCGGGTCCAGAATCCGCCTGTCCGGCGGATTCAACGCTTCGGCCATCCGCTAGCCGGCTACGGCGCGCTCCTTGCCTGTATCCTGCTGTTCGGCCCGATCTTGACCTGCGCGGGCTTCGCCCTCCCGGTCCTTACCTGCGCGGGGATGGCCGCGACGCATGCCGGCGTCAGCGCGCCGATGGCATCGCCGCAGCACCCGGAGGCCCCCGGCCTGGATGTGACACGCGAGCCGGAAAGTGCTCCGGAGTCCTGGTACAGCTACCGCGGACGGGATGGTGTGACCGTCTACGCCTTCGGTGTGCCGCCGCTGGGTTCCACCGTCATCGGGTTGGACCAGGGTGACCATCGGCTGAGTGTGGCTGGACCCAACGCGGGTTCTGGCGCCTACACAGGCATCATGCCGCCGTCTACCTCCAGCATCGCGGCGCCGATGCGGGGCTGGAGCAGACACCGCTACCACTGACCCCGAGCGCCGTGCCGTTTCTCGCCGACCCTAAGTATCGTGTCGATATACCGACGAGAAACAAACCTATTTCGCGGAGCAAGCTCTCTCGAAGCTTGGCCTGGTCGATGAGTTGGACATGTTATCTCATGACGGGACCGAATCGAATTCTTGCAGGGGTGCCGCGATTTTATTCCAAGCCGGACGATTGCATGTGAATTAAATGAATTCCGGCTTGAACACGGACGGATCGTCGAAGCTGCCAACATAGATAGTAGCGGCATGCGGAGCCACTTCGGGCGTCCCGAAAGGGAAACTCCCGCAGACTGGAAAAAACTTTCGGATCGCCCTAGCCCGCTGCGTCCCTTCACCGCATAGCTCTTGGTCTCGCCGATCACTCTGAAGGGGACTTCGGCATACCCATGATGGGAACGTGCCCCGTTTCGGACGCGCGCTGGCAGTCGCGACAGTGACAGTGGATGGCAAACAAAGGTTCGCCCCGAGCTTCGTAACGTATCGCTCCGCCTATGCATCCACCCGTGATCACATTCGCCTCCTGTCTGATGAGCGCGGCGCAAGCACAGCTTCAGGCGCACAGTTTACGTGGGAATCTGGAGCAGCCGTGGCGGGTTTTCGGGTACAGAGCTCTTCGACCTTTTACGTAGACCCGCATGAAGAAGACCCACAGATGCTCCCGCTCTTCAACACCAAGAGCATGTTCAACCGGCAGCGCCAGCGGCACGAACTGTGGATGACGAAGTATCCCAACCGGCCTGGCCCTCTACGAAAACGACACACTCTTCGAGCCGCACATTGTCGACCTCTCCAACGAGAGGTCCAGCGCGGAGTTCAGGAAGATGGTGGCCGATCGGCAAGATGCCAGTGCTGCATGACGACGCGACGGTTCGGATAGTCCCGGAGTCGAGCATCATCATCGAGTACCTGGCGCAGCACTATCCGGGCAAGACGCAGCTCGTACCAGCAGACGCGGACCTCGCGTTGCAGACGCCCATGCGCGATCGCTTCTATGACATGTGCGTGCAAGAACCCATGGGGAAGGTTGTCACCGACAGGCTACGTCCGGCGGGGAAGAATGATCCGCACGGCGTCGAGCCAGCAAAAACGCTGTTGCAGACCGCCTACGGCATGATCGACGAGGAGATGGAAACGAGGACCTGGGCACTGGGCGATGCATTCAGCATGGCCGACTGCGCCGCCGCGCCCGCGCTGCTCTACGCAAACTTGGTGATGCCCTTCGGCGACACACACAAGAACGCGGCAGGGTATCTGGACCGCCTGAAGAAACGCCCGCCCTTCGCCAGGGCAGTCAAGGAAGCGCAGCCGTACCTCGTACTCTTTCCGAAGTAGAAGGAATCTCGACTTAAGCCCGTGGCTGTTCGTTCCGTTCTTCGCTCCGCCATTGGGCCGAGACGCATCGACAATCAAACGCCGTCGACGATGTCTGCCTCGCACGTACACCTGCGAGAGCCGCCGAGGCAAGAAAAGCCCGCGCGCCAGGCACCCCATGGCCCAGCTAACCGGCGAGAAGCGATCGGCGTGGCGCCGCGCTTCGTGAATCCCGCCGGGCGCTCGACGGACAAACGGTGGGTGGCGAACGCGGTCACGCGGACCGGGAACCGGGCCGCCAGGTCCGTCGGGCTCGCTGGCGTCAAGAACTACGAGGGCACGAAGCATTCCGCCGCCAGCGCCGTCTTCGACGATGGAATGCCGCTCGACCAGATCCAAGGCGCATGTGGCCATGCCGACGTGAAGAGCACCCGGCGTTACGCGAAACGCTCGCGTGTACCCTCTCTCGCGTCTCCGGTTGTACCCAGTTCGTACCTGGCACCCCAGAAGGTGGGCTCGGTCGTGTTACCGCTCCTCCCGAAGATCCGCGGAAGTGCTCGGGATTCTGGGAATTGTCCGAACGAGAAAGATGGGGTGAGCGACGGGGATCGAACCCGTTCAACACGCGCAACTAGTCTCCGAAGTCTGCGACTTTCCGATGACCCGCCAGCCGTTTCGCTCGTACCCAGTTCGTACCCAAGACTCGCTCGCCGGCCTGTGAGCTCCTACCAAGGCAAAGGTCCTCGAGAGACAGGCTAGGTTCAAAGGGAAGCTGGAGAGGCTCGATCCCCAACTCCGCGAGGCCTCGGGCTTCGCTTTCTACAACACATCCCGTCACGACTTCGAGAAGCTCGTGGCGGACGCGCCGCACCTCGCCGCCAACCTTCGGAACTACATCGCCGGTTTCAAGATTGCCAAACTGCGTAGCGACACTCTTTCCCCTCGAGCTTCTCCTCAATGACGACTGGGCATTTCCGATTCAAGAGTTGATTCGCCGTGCTCGACGACGGCCGACGGCATTGCGACCTTGGCCAGTTCGAGGAGATAGTCGAGCGAATTCCCCGCCCGATCGGTATTCGTCTGGAACGCCACAGCGAGACGAGATGCAGGAAAGTAGAGCATCGATCCCGTATAGCCCGGGAACCAGCCCGAGTGCCCGTACGCTTCGCCAAGTGGTGTGGCATAGACGAATAAGCCCATCCCATACGCGGTGGCAAGCCCCCCATGAAGAGGGTTGAAGGAGCCGTTCAGTAGCTCCAAGTAGTGCCACTTGAACGCTCTCCCTTCGTAGAGCTGCAGCCCCCAGGACACGAGATCACGCGGGTTCGTCGCCAGACCGCCCCCCGTCCACTCCGTTTGAGGATGGAAGAGGAGCGCCCCCTTCCCATCGGTGACCTTGCTTGGCAACGGGCTTAGCCAGCGATGGTAACCCGATACTAGTCCGGGAATCTCGAGGCGGTCGGCGGGTACGGTGAGCGTGAGCTGCAGCGGGCCGAGGATTCGTTCCCCGAGGAGATCGTAGTAGGTGCGGCCGGTTGCACGCTCAACGATTAGGCCCAGCAGGACATACTCTGTGTCGGTGTAGTTGTAGCCGCCACCCGCTGGGAACAGCGGAGCCCGGTCAAGCACGATCGCAATGAGCTGCTCCGGGGAGAAGGGAGCGCGTGGGTCTCCGAAGTAGCGCTTGAGAAGAACGGCATGCAGGAAGCGCGTCGTGAACAAATAGTCTGGAATACCACTGCTGTGATTCAGGAGCATCCGCAGCGTGACGTCATGGGCATTTGGTAGGCGGTCGAACCACGGGGCAGTGCCGAGCCATTTCTCGATCTTCTGATCGAGCGATAGATAGCCGTCATTGGCCAGATCGAGAACGAGGGCAGCGACGAACGACTTGCCGATGCTTCCCGACATGAATTTCGCATCAGGCGCGATCGGAACCCGACGCTCGACGTCCGCGAAGCCTGCAGCTGCGACGGCGATCGGACAGTCTTTCAGCCCGAACGCGGCGACCGCGCCAGGAAGAGCTTCACGTCGAGTGATCGCGTTGAGACGGGCTTGGAATGAATCTACTAGCGTTCCATACGCGGAGTCGTCGCACGCGGCGACCTTGGGGGCCGCCAGCCACAGGCTGACCGCCAACGCGAGCCGGAAGAGGCTCATTGCCGGGAGTTGCTTCCCGCGGATTGAGCGCACTCGACGCCAGGTGTTCTCGACGGGGACACTGCAGTCAAGGTCCAGCAGTCTACATCGATCTGCTGGATGTATGTCCAGGATCAAACTGTGGGTTGGGCGTCGGGGCGAGGGCTCGAACGACTCTCCGGCGCTATTTTCTGCCTCGCTGAATCGCTCGGAATTTCGGGCGCGAAGCTTGGAGCTGGTCAAGAGTGGCATAGGAGGGCACGGGAGAGGGTTTGCGCGAGGAGTGATCATCGCAGGGCACGCTCCGAGCCCCGACCCGCTCCCTGGTTGAGCTGCCAGGCGCCGGGGCTACGGTCACCACCAATCCTATGGAAAGGAGACCGGGCCGTGGGAGTCCCGAAGTCCCCTTCACAGCTGGCTGTGAATTGCAGAACGCTCGTAGAGATGCGGCACCACGGGCCTGATCCTCTGTCGCCACGATGCGCGAGGCGCCATGCGCCTCGGATGCGCCCGGTGAAGAAGAAGGTACTCAGAACTGGGCCTCGCACTCCTGGCACGGGGTTAGCTCCCCTCATGGAACCATGGCGCGAGGCCACTGTTCCGGCTCTTCCGACCCGGCAGTGAGCGAGCCGTTCGCGCGCGTCGCGATCGAGGGCGATACGGGCCGCGGCGTCGTGCGCCGCGAGCATGCGGTCGCGCTCGCCGCCGGGCACTTCCCGGGCGATCCGTTCCTGCCGGGCGCCTATCTGGTCGAGCTGATGGCCGCGCTCGCCGAGCGCGTCGCCGCGCCGGCGCGCGTGCGTGCGATCGTGCGGTGCGCGTTTGCACGTCGCGTCCGGCCCGACACCGAGATCGTCGTCACGGCGCGCGCGGCGGGCGTCCTCGTCGAAGCCCAGCTCGAGGCAAGCGGCGAGCGTGCGGCGCACGCTACCCTGCGCCTCGCGTGAGCACCCCGGCCAACCTGCGCCCCGAGCAGCTCATGCGGCACCGGCCGCCGGCGCTCCTCCTCGGGACGGTCGTCGAGTCGACCGCCACCGGCCTCGCGTGCGATGGCATCGACGACGGCCCGTGGCGATGGGCCCGACTGCTCGAGGGCGCGGCGCAGGCCGCAGGCCTGTTCTCGGGTCTGCAGCCTGGCGGCCCCGGCGCGGCGGCGGTGATCGCCGAGTACCGCGACGTCACCATCCACGCCGGCCGGCACGACGGCCGGGTACGTTTCCACGCCGCGCTCGATCGGCGCATCCTCGGCTTCTGGCGCTGCCGCGTGGACGCGCGCAGCGCCGACGGCCGGCTCCTGCTCTCGGGTCTGGTCGCCGTCGCGCGCGGGGCGCGACCGTGAATGCGCTCGATGTCGACGTCACGCCGCCCGACGCGCGTTGCTACGCCCCGCTCGCCGCGGTCGGACTGTCGCCGGATCCCTTCGACCCGATCCAGGATCGCGCCTGCAAGCTGGTCGACCTGTACACGCTCCACGTCGCGATCGATCTGCTGCGCGAGCTGGCCGACCCCGCCCTGCTGGCGCGTGGCGCGAGCGCCGACGACCTGCTCGCGAGGGGCGGCTACGTGGCAGTATTCCGCCCCGCGCTCGGCTGGCTCCTCGGGCGGGCTGCCGCGGCCGGCCTCGACGTGCGCACGCCGCTCCCCCGAACGGACCGCGCGGCGGTGCGGGCCGCGTGCCTCGCGATCGCCCCGTCCTACGTGCCCGCGTTCACGCTCATGGACGAGGCGGCGGCGCTCTATCCGCGCGTGGCACGCGGCGAGGTCAACGGCGACCGGGCGCTCTTGATGAAGGCGTCGCTGTGGGTCGCCTACTTCGACAACCGCAACGGCTACTACGCGCTCAACAACCGCGTCGTCGCCGTGGCCGCCGCGGCCCGCGCCGCGGGGGCGGGACCGGCACGCGTCCTCGAGGTAGGCGCCGGGCTTGGCAGTGCCACCGAGGCCGTGCTCGGGGGCCTTCCCGCCGTCGAGCGCTATCACGTGACCGAGCCGATCGCCTTCTTCCGGCGGCGCGCGGAGCGCACGCTGCGCGCCGCACATCCTGGCGTCGCCCTCGAATTCGGCGCCCTCGACGTGAACGGCCGATGGGCCGCGCAGGGCGTGCGACCGGCAGACCACACCTTCGTGGTCGGCGTCAACGTGTTCCACCTCGCGCGTGACTTGGTCGCGACCCTGCGCGAGGCGTTCGAGGCCCTTGAGCCCGGCGGCTGGCTCGTCGCCGGTGAAGCGATCCGTCCCCACCCCCACGCCTGCGTCGGTGCCGAGCTGCCCTTCCAGATCCTCCAGAGCTACCACGCCGTCGAGACCGACCCGGAGCTGCGGCCGACGCCCGGCTTCCTCACCGCCGAGGGGTGGACCGAGGCCCTCGGGCGCGCGGGCTTCACCGAGATTGCACTCGTCCCCGACGCCGTCCGCTTGCGTGACCTCTGGGAGAGCGCGATCACGGCGGCGGTCTGCGGCCGGCGACCTCACGCTTGACGCACGCCCGCAACCGCGGCGGCTTTGCGCTGGGCAGGAAGACGCTGCGGATGACGTTCTGCCACGGGGCGAGGAGGC
>Ga0209039_10001551_pt1 | contig 21121 bp, 17 predicted proteins | sample BogFormECP12_OM1_FD_188238 | JGI IMG/M metagenome (GOLD analysis project Ga0209039, IMG submission 188238) | Bog forest soil microbial communities from Calvert Island, British Columbia, Canada - ECP12_OM1 (SPAdes) (version 2) | ecosystem: Environmental > Aquatic > Freshwater > Wetlands > Bog ...
GGCCTCCCGTTGGTCGGCAACCAGGCGACAGAAAAAACCAGCCAAAACTGGAGTTTCTTCCCTTGACACGGGCCGGCCTTCTCATGGAAGGCGCGGAGGAGCGGAGAAGATTGAGGGAATTGGAGAGTCGTCGTAGATAATGACAGGTGTTGCGAAAGGGAAGTCTATTTCACCGCGGAGACGCAGAGACGCGGAGAAGACTGAGGAATAGGAGAGTTGTCGTAGATAATGATTACAAGCGTTGCGGAAGGGGGAGACGGTCTCAATCGAAATACTTGCTTCTCTGTTTTCTCCGCGTCTCCGCGGAGAATCCAGAGCCCTGCCGGATGACATCACCGGCGCGGCTGTGTCATACTTTTCCCATGTCCACGGCCGTGGTCAAGATGGAGCCAAAATCCGAGGGAATCGCAACCCCGCGCAAGAAGCGGCCCAAGGAACTTGCCGTCATCACCGAATGCTGCACGGGCTGCGCCGGATCGCCGGCCTGCGTGCCCTATTGCCCGGTGGCCGATTGCATGTACTGGGTGCCCGATGAAGATCATCGGCCTTTCGGCCGTATCGAGGTCGATCCCGTCCTCTGCATCGGCTGCAAAAAGTGCACCAGCAAGGGTCCCGATGGCGCTTTTCTGGACGGCTGCCCCTGGGACGCCATAGAAATGGTAGCTATAGAAGAGGTGGAGATGCGCATCGGCCTCAAGATGCCGGTCTGATCTCCCGATTCCAACCATGGCTCTCGACATTCAACAGAAGGAGCACGAGGGCGTCACCCTCCTCGAGCTCAAAGGCCGCGTCACGGTGGGCCCGGAGGCTTCCGCGCTGCGCGAAAAAGTGGCCGCGCTCACTACCGGCGGCGTGAAAAACCTGGTGCTCAACCTGGGCGCGGTGGATTACATCGATTCTACCGGCCTCGGCGCGCTGGTCATGTGCGCGACAACCTTGCGCAAGAACGCCGGCGTGGTCAAGCTGCTCAACCTCACGCGGCGCAGTATCGAGCTGCTGGTCATGACCAAGCTGGCTACGGTCTTCGAAATCTTCACCGACGAGCAGGACGCCGTCAACAGCTTCTACCCCGACCGCAAGCTCAAGACCTTCGATATCCTGAGCTTTGTACAGGACCAGAAGAATAAAAAGGAATAGCCGCCCGTGCCATTAGTGGTCATCGGAGGCGTGGCCGCTGGCCTCAGCGCCGCCGCGCGGGCCCGCCGCATCGACCCGCATCTCGAGATCGTAGTCCTCGAGAAAGGCCCTGTGATCTCTTACGGCGCCTGCGGCCTGCCGTATTTCGTGGAGGGGCGTGTCCGCCGGCCCGAGCAGTTGGTGGTCTACACGCCGGAGTATTTCCGCAAAGAGCGCCGCATCGAGGTTCGCACTTCTTCGCGCGTGGTCGCGATCTCTCATCCGCGGCGCGAAGTTTCACTCGAATCGGGCGCGCGCGTGCACTACGAGCGCCTGGTGATCGCGACCGGCGGGCGCTGCGATACGTCGGGCATCGCCGGCGCCGCGCAGCCGCACGTCTTCACGCTCCACACACTGGATGACGCCACGCGCCTGCGCGCCTTCATCGCGGAGAAACAGCCCCGCCGCGCCGTGGTGATCGGCGGCGGTTACATCGGGCTCGAAGCCGCCGACGCGCTACGGCGCAACGGTCTGCGGGTCACCGTGCTCGAGCGCTCCCCGCACGTTCTGCTGCGCGACGAAGCGCATTGGAATACGCTGGCCCGCCGCCAGCTCGAACTGCACGGCGTGGAGCTGCGCTGCGGCGTGGAAGTCCGTTCCATCGAACCCGACCGCGTCGGCGATTTCCCCGCGGACCTGGTGATGGTCTCGGCCGGCTTCAAACCCAACGTCGAACTGGCCGCCGAAGCCGGCGTAGAGATCGGCCGCACCGGCGCCATCCACACCGACGACCGCATGGAAACCTCCCTCCGCGGTGTCTTCGCCGCCGGCGATTGCACCGAAGTCAATCACCTGGTAACCGGACGTCCCACGTGGATTCCCCTCGGCACCACCGCCAACAAGACCGGCCGGGTGGCCGGCTCGAGCGCCGCCGGAGGCCGCGAGCGCTTCCCGGGCATCGTCGGCACATCCATCGTCTCGGTTTTCGGAATGGCCTTCGCGTCCACCGGCCTCTCTGTCAGCGAAGCGCGCGCCGCTAGTTTCTCGCCCGTTTCCGCGCGCATCGAAGCGCTCTCCCGCCCGGGCTATTTTCAGGGGACCAAGACTACCGTCGAGCTGATTGCGGACCGCAGTACGCGCCGCCTTCTGGGCGCGACCGTGATTGGCGAGCAGGACGCCGCCGGCCGCATCAACGTGGTCGCAACGGCGCTGCAATCGCGTTTGCGCGTGGATGAGTTCGAGCAGCTCGACCTGGCCTACTCGCCGCCCTTCTCGACCGCCTGGGACCCGTTGCTGGTGGCGGCGCAGCAGCTCATGAAGGAACTCTAACCCGCATTCTTCACCTCGGGCCCGATGAAGTGGCGCACGCACTCGTGCGTGCCGTGTCGAGACTCGTCTCGACACCTTGGTGGGGTATGGACTGTCTGTCGGGACCGAGCGTCGGCATGGGTGCCGACGCGGCACGCACGAGTGCGTGCGCCACATCGTCACCGTAGAATGTCTGTGAGAAGAGCGGGCTAGAGTCCTGTCCGAAGCAAGAGTTGACAATCAGCGCAAGAGCGCGGCCAGGGGGTCGCGCGCGGACGGGGGCGTGCGCCCTACTGCTTCAAGAGCCAGTTGCCGATTTTTTCCAACGCCATAGGCGAGATGGTCTCCTCGATTTGCGCGTATTCGGCCACAGACCCGGTCTTAGCGGTTTGGAACAGATGGTTCAGGCCAGGCAGTTCGACAGCTTCGAAGTGCTTGTTTCCGCCCTCTTCGAGCGCTTTGCGGATGGCCGGCAGGTTCTGTTGCGGCGGCACTTGCGTATCTTTAGACCCGTTGATCGCGAGCACCGGACACGTCAGTTTGCGCAGCGCGGGCGCGGGATCGTAAGTCAGGAAGTAGCGATACCAGGCCGACGTGAGCTGGCGATAGGTCGTCTCGAACTGCGCATCCGGCATGGCCGTGCCCAGCAGGGCGCGCAGTTTCTGCTTTAACACGGTTTCGTCCTTTTCCTGCTCCACCAAGTCGAGTATTCTGCGCTCCATCTGGCCGGCCTGTAGCGCCTGTTCGTGGCTCATGCCGGCGGCTTCGTTGCCCGCCACCACTTGCGCGACGATGATCTGGTCGCCGGGAACCCCGGAGCCGGCCATCATGACGATGAACGCTACGTCCTTATTTCGCGCGGCCACCATGGGGGCGATTTCCCCGCCTTCGCTGTGACCGATGAGGCCGATCTTGCGGGCGTCGACTTCGGGCCGTGTCTTCAGGTACGCGACGGCGGCTTCCGCGTCGGTCGAGAAATCGGCCGTGGTGGCCGTGGCATAGACTCCGCCGGATTTCGCTACCCCGCGCTTGTCCGTGCGCAACACCGCGATGCCCCGGCGCGTCAGATAATCGGCCAGCACCAGGAACGGCTTGTGATTCATGATGGTTTCGTCGCGATCATTCGGGCCCGAGCCAGTAATCAGCGACACCGCGGGAAACGGGCCTTTGCCCTGCGGGATGGTCAAGGTGCCCGCCAGTCGAATGCCCGCCGCCGGGTTCTCGTAGGTGACGTCTTCTTCGCGATAGGGATACGGTTTGACGGGATTCTGCGGACGGCGCGGCGGGGCGGCCGCGGCTGCCGTGCCACGCTTCAGCACCAAGGGCAGGGAAGCGCCGCCTTGCATGAAGGTGCCCTGAATGGTGGAGAGATCTTTAGAGATAGTGCCAGCGAACTTGGCACCCAAGGCGCTCATCTCGAAAGTGAACGCGTCGCCGTCGCGCTTCACCAGCGAAACCGGCAGGCCGCTCGCGCCCTGGTCGGGGCTGTCCACGGTGGCCACGAGGCCGTCTTTGGTGCTGCTTAGATGCACAACCAATCTGAGTGTGCCGGCGCCCGTATCAAGCGTGCCCTGCCAGGTTCCATCGATGTCCTGGCCCTGCGCGGCAAACGCCGCGGACAAGACCAGCGCCGCTAAGAAAGCTTTCGTCACTGTGCGGGATCTCCTTCTGACATTTTGTGGGGCAGGCCCCCTGGTCCGCAACCCGACCCTGGCCAGGGTTGGCCGCGAAGCGGCCCGGGTTGGAGGAGATTCGCGCCTATCGCGCGGTAATCGTCACGGCCGCGCTGGCGGAGCCGTCAATGGAAACCACCAGCGGCACCTGGCTGCCGCCGAAAGATTGCACGTCGGCAAACTGAATTTCGAGCACCGCGGTAGACGTCGTTTGGCCCGCAGTTGCGGCGGCGACTTGAGTGACGCCCAACACCGTCATGAGCACGCCTGAGATTCGCACCTGCACGCGGTTGGGCGCGGCTGCCACGGACGGATCCACGTTGGTCACCTGGACGGTCAGGATATCGCCGGGGTTGGCAGCGGTGCCGGCATCGAGCGCCACTCCCGCGGCATTGGTAACCCCGCCGATGACCGGCTGCGGTCCATCGATCTGGACCAAAACGGGCGCCGTCGAGCCCGATGCATCGTTCACCACCAGCGTTGCCCGCCCGGAGGCAAAACCGGCCGGGACGATGAAGTTCACCTGACTTGGCGAGGCATATGCAACCGGGACGGCCGCTCCATTCAAGGTCACTACCGTTCCGCCCGACCCGGACGCCAATCCCGAACCGAAGAGCGAGGCATAATCGCCCGCGTGCAGCATAGTAGCATAGGTGACGGCGTTATAAACCGGCAGCGCGAGGGTCGGCAACGCGCCATTGGCCGGCAGGACGGTGAAGGTGGCCGGCGGCAGCACCTGGAATCCCGAAATCACATTCACCGAAGCCGGGCCGGGCGTGGCGTTGTTGGCCACCACGATGTCGGCCACCATGTGGGTGGGACTGAGAACCCATACGCGCCGCACCGAGATGTCGCTTGTCCCGAATCCCAAGGTCACCTGGCCGCTGATGAAACTGGTGTTGGTGGTGGTGATGTCGATCTCTGAGGCCGTGCCATCCGCATTGCTGCCGGCCGCGAGGGCCGCCGGGGTGACACTGGTAATCTGCGGCGCGTTAGCCGCCGGGTAGGAGTACACCACCGAGCTCGAGGACTGCAGGAACATGGAGTTCTGGCCGTCGGCCTCGAACGCCGTGATAGTCGAGTTCTGGCTGCTCGCGCCATCGGGCGCCAGCACCGTGATGAAGCCGTTAACGGGATCGGCGGCAGTCAATGGCGTGATCAAAGAGGCTTCCAGGCCGTCGAAGAAGATGCGCGAATCGGCGGTCAGGCCGGCGCCGCCAATGGTCAGGTTGCCATCCATATTCGGGGCTACGGAGGTGATCGCCGGCGGTTGCTTCGCGACCACCGTGAAGGCGTCGGGCAGCACGTACATGTCGGAGGATGCGCCCGAGCCGAACGTCAGGACTAGGTGGCGCGGTCCCGTGACGGCGCTGTTGTTGGGGTTCGGGAAGTCCATCACCAGGTAGCCGGAGAATATCTGCATGGCTGGGTTCCCGAGATCGCCGCCCAGAACGGCGGCGGCCGCCGGCAGCGTGCTGATTGGGCCCGAGTTGGGCTGCGCGTAGACCCGCAGCTTCGTCTGGCTTGTGCTAGCGAAGGCCGGGGTCATCCATATCTGCGACGCCGCGAAAGCGTTGTTGTAGGTGTACGTGTTGGTGACGGGGTCGAGGTAACAATAGGTCACCAGGTCGTAAACGGGAACCGAAGCTCGCGCCGCCACCGCAAAGTTTTCGTTGGTGAGAGACTGCCCGGCGGCGACGGTGAAAACGGTGGCCTGCCCGGGATTGGTCGTGCCAGGATAGAAGACCGTCTGGAAATAACCGCTGCGCGGGAAAGTGGCCACGCCGCTCGAATCGACGGGTAGAGTGATGCCGGTTCCATTCGACGGAATCGCGTCGGGCGGCAGCGGGTGCACATATAACTGGTATTGGCCGGGAGGGAGCCCGTTGATGGTGTAAGTGCCGTCCGGGTTGGTTAGCGCGCTGACGGCCGGACCGATGGCCGGGATGGCAACCACAGAGGCCAGGTTCACCGCCGCGCCGCCTACAGTGACGCGTCCGGAGATCGAGCCGAAATTATTCATCCAGTTGGCGTTGCCGTAGAGCTCGGAGATCGCCGCGATGTCGTCGGCATCCACCGGACGTGAGCGCGAAGTATTACGGATGACGTCTTGCGACATGGCTGCGGCGGTCCAGGTATGCTGCAGGCCGAGCGCGTGGCCGAATTCGTGAACCGCCGTGGTGTAATACTCTTCGAGATAACTGGGACCGGGGCCGTAATCGCTCTGGCTGGTCGTGTTGTCGGTCAGGATCACCAGCCCGCGGGAAATCGGGAAGAATGGCCCGTTGGCTCCCGTCTGCACGGTGGCCAGCGTGGACACGACCGGCGTGCCCAAGCCGAGCAGGCCGGGCGGCAGCTCCGAGAAAACCACATCGCCACCGGGCGTGGTGGAGGCCGGCGTGGCGGAGTAGGTCTCGACGCCGCCGAAAGTCACTCGCAGAGCGGAACTGGCGACCGAATTCCAGGCGGCCGCGGCGCCTTTGACCTCGCTCAAAACCGAGCCCCAGGAATCGTTGAGGCCGTAAGCGGTGGGGCCGTCGCTGCTGGCGAAAAAGGTGATCGTGCTGTTCTGCAGCCTGGTCAGGTCGAAGGCTTCCGGCACGGGGACGTAAGGCGCTTTGCCGGTGAGAAAGTGGACGTAGTGGTAATAAGCTTGGGAGGGCGCGACCAGCAGGAACACCGCCGCGGCGGTGGTCAGGCAGCGGAGGATGGCCCGGCGTTTCCGCACTTAGTGGGCTCCTTTGCCAGCAATGGTCGCGGCGATCTGGGCACGCAACTGGCTCATGGTCATCACGAGGGTCTGATCCTTCACCTGTCGGGCGCTGCCGCGCTCGAGCATCACTTCACGGCTGGAGCTGCGCGTGGTGGCGGGATCGGCGGAGCCGTCCTGGGCGACCGAAAACAGACCCTGGGTGAGGCCCATGATCTGGGTGAGGCCGCTCTTGCCGGTCCACAGGAAGAAAACGAATTCATCGCCCACGCTGAATTGCGGAACGCCGGAGAAAGTCTGGCGCAGGTTGTTCGCGACGCCCCCTTGCACCACAAATTCGACGGCGACCGCGCCGGCGCCTTTGAGCGTTTCGCTCACGCGGATCTGGTAGTGGGTATAAATGATGGGGCCGGAGAACGCTGCGTAGGAACCGGTCACTTTGGCGCGGACGATGGCTGTCGAGCCGAGGATCATGTCATTGAGCGAGAGCCGCTCCAGGGTGGCGGAGTGTAGTGGCGCCAGGGAGCAGGCCACGAGCAGCGCAGATAGAACGGCACGCTTCACGGTACTGGGAAATGCACTTGCCATACCAGTCGAACTAATTGATTTAAAGCGGGTTACCATTCCATTACGAGGCCTGCATGGGTTTCTCGGACACGGGGTTGGGACAGGGTGTCCCAAAACGCCAGCGGCCGCTTACGTTCTGATAGTGCGGCTACTTAATGGTAGTACCGGACGGACGGAGTTTCAACACGGGCTGCTGCAAGGACCCCGCGCCGCCGCCGCTTGTTTCACACGATCCGGTAGAACTCGCGGATGCGGGCGGCTACCTGCTCCACGGCGGATTCCGGCATGTGGGGCCAGAGCGGCAGCGACAAAATCTGGCGGCAGGCTCGTTCGGCGATGGGTAGATCGCCGCGCTTCGCTCCGCAATCGCGGAACGCCGGCTGCAGGTGCAGTGGCACGGGATAGTGAACGCCGGTCGCGATGCCGTGTTGCGCCAGGTATTGGCGCAGGCGATCGCGGCGCGGCGCCCGGACGACATACAAATGGCAAACGGAATCCGGGGTGCGGGCGACCGGACGGAGCGGCTTGCACCCGGCAAGCGCCTGGTCGTAGAGTGCAGCGAGGCGGGCGCGCCGGACATTCCACCCGGCAAGTTTGGGCAGGAAGGCGCGCAGGTAGCAGGCCTGCATTTCGTCGAGGCGCGTGTTGAGCGCGCGGATGCGGCTGGTGTGACGGTTGCCACGGCCGCCGTCGCGCAGGAGGCGAAGCCGCTGTGCGACGGAATGCGAATCCGTGAGCACGGCGCCGCCATCGCCCAGGCACGGCAGGTTCTTGGTGGGATAGAAACTGTATGCCACCGCCCGCGAGAAGCGCGTGAAGGGGTGGCCGTCCGACTGCGCTCCATGCGCCTGGCAGGCATCCTGCAATAGAGCGATGCCGCGGCGGCGCGCCAGTTTCGAGAGCTCGGCGAGCGCGGCGGGCTGTCCGTAAAGATGGACGGCGAGGAGAGCGGCGGTGCGCTTGCGGATGCGCGATTCCGCGTCCCGAGGGTCGAGCAGCAGGGAATCGGGTAGCACGTCGGCGAAGCGCGGCCGGCATCCGGCGGCCAGCACGGCCTGCGCGGTAAAGGGCGAGGTGAGCGCGGGGACAACGATCTCCGACCGGCTTTCACCGAGGCCGGCGGCGCGCAGCGAAAGCTCGACGGCAGCCGTGCCGGAACCAACCGCCACGGCGTGGCCGGCGCCAAAAGAATCGGCCATCTCGCGCTCGAAAGCGGCCACCTGCTCGCCCAGCACAAACTGCATGCGATGGAACAGGGCTTGCAGATTGGCGCGCCAGGCCGGTTCCGTGGCCGCCAGCAGCGGCCGCAAGTCCACCATCGGGATGTTCATTGCAGGATCACCAGCCTGATCCACAACCGGAGCAGTTGCGCGAACGTGACCGCCAGCGAGCGCAGGCGGAAGAACTGCGACCTGCCATGCAGCCTGGGATAGTGGCGCACTCCAATCTCCGCCACCAGCCAGCCGCTCAATTCCAGCTTGCGGACCAGCTCGACGCAGATGGTTCCGCTGGTGGAGGTGAGGTGAATGCGATCGAGGAGCTCGCGACGAATCAGGCGGTAGTCGCAGTCGATGTCGCGGATGCGAATGCGGAAGAGCAGGCGCGCGCAGAAATTGTAGACGTTGCCGATCCAGATACGGTGGGCCGGGTCGTGCCGCTCCAGCTTGTAGCCATTGACGAGCCCGGTTTGCGGCGTGACGAGCGCGAGCAGGCCGGGCAGCTCGCCGATGTCATACTGGCCGTCGCCATCGGTATAGAAAACAAATTCGCGGGTGGCAGTGGCGAAGCCCGTGCGGAGCGCGCCGCCGTATCCGCGGTTTTCCGAATGGGTCTCGACGCGCAGGCGGGGGGCGAACTCGCGGCTCAATTGGTCGAGGACGGCGCGAGTGTCGTCGTAGCTTCCATCGTTGACCACCACCACTTCGTAATCGTCCACGTGCCGCTCCAGGACCGCGAAGGTCTTGCGGATGAGCGCCGGCAGCGATGGGGCGTCGTTATACGCCGGAAAAAATACGCTCAACGATGGAAACCTGGCCGTCTCCATTTAAGTTATCTTCTCACCAATCAAGAGCAGGGATTGACCGGCGGCGAAGCCGCGGCCGGCGCCGATCCAGGCCGATTCCAGGGCCAGTGGCGCGTGTAGCAAGCGGTCCAGCCACGGCGCCACCGGGGCCAATCCGGTGGAAGGCGATTGACGCAGCAGGGGCTCCCAGACACGAGATTTTGCAAGTGCTACGGGCATGAGGAGTGAGTTGGCGTAGGTGCAACGGCGGATGAGCAGGCCGGCGCCCTCAAACAGATCCATGAGGCGCCGGCGCGTGAAACGCTGGTGCTCCGAAATAAACTCGGAATGGCGGCTGCGCAAGACGTCGAGAGCGGCGGTTCGCAAGGCCAGCGTCCCGCCGGGAGCGAGGACGCGGGTCAGTTCGGCTGCGGCGCGCGCTTCTTCGCCGCGCGGAAGGTGAGCCAGGACGTCAACCGAAAGCACCAGGTCGAAAGTGCGGTCGGGGAAAGGGAGACTGGTGGTATCACCCTGTACCAGCCGTTCGACGCCCATTTCGCGGGCGTGGCGGAGGCCGTCCCAACTGATGTCCATGGGCACGACGGGCCAATGGCGCTGGTTCCCGATGAGCCAGGAAAGATAACCGGTGCCACAGCCGGCTTCGAGCGCGCGGCCGATTTTGCGGCCGGCCAGTTGACGGTCCAGGAAGCGAAAGAAAATCTCGCGCATTCCGCGATACCACCAGAAGTCGCGCTCGCAATTTCGAATGTTGGCGAATTCCGCCGTGTTCATGTAGCCGCTCATGCGACTGGCACGGCTTGGCCGGGGACCGGAACTTCTTGGAGGGCACACTCGGGCTTCCCATCTTCGGCCCGAAGGTAGTGAAGGAACTCGCGCTGGAAGTACTCCAGCGTCTTTTGAACTCCCTGTTCGAAAGCCACGGTGGGCTGCCAGCCGAGTTCCGCGCGGATGAGAGTGGAATCGCTCGAGTAGCTGCCGATATCGATGCCTTTTTGCTCCTCGGGAAACGGCCCGAAGACGGGACCGGCAATGCCCACCGCGGCGCTGACAATGGAGGCGATCTTTGCCACGGACAGAGTGCTCGGGCCGCCGACGTTCCAGAGGCGCGAGTGCGGAGACCGCGAGGCGCCGGCCAGCAGAAAGGCGTCGACCGCGTCATCGACATACACGGGGTCGCGCAACTGGCGGCCATCGCCGAAGACTTCGATCGGCTGGCGCAACAGAGCGCGGCGCACAAAATTGCCAAGGAAGCCCTGGCACGTGAGATGGAGCGCCAGGCGGGGGCCGTACACATTGGTGAGGCAGAGCGCGCGGCCATCGATGCGGCCCAGGGAGCTCCACAGCAGATGATAGGCGGTGGCGGCGTACTTATGGACGCCGTTGAAATCGACGGGCTGCACCGGATGGCATTCGTCCACCGGCAAATATTTCGGTGCGCCGTAAATCTGGCGCGTGCTGGCGTAGACCACGCGCACGCCGGGCGCCTGCCGGCCACATTCCTCCAGAAAACGGAGTTGGGCAGTCGCGTTCAGCGCGGCGTCGCGGCAGGGCCGGCGCATGCTGTGGATGTGGCTGACCTCGCCGGCAAGGTTGAAGATCACGGAGCAGCCGCGGATTTCGGCGGCGAAGGAAGCGGCGTCGGCGATGTCGGCCATGATGACGCGCAAATCACCGCCGGCCGCCGCGATGTTGTGGGGATTCGCACCGCAGCCCGGCACGGCAGAGTCCACCACCGTGACGCGGGCGCCTGCCCGCGCCAGCCGCAGAGCCAGGTTACTGCCAATGAAACCCAGTCCTCCGGTGACCAGAACCTTGGAATTCCTGTATGCGGAGACAAGCCTCTCCGCCGGTAAACCCGACCGTTCGATGAGCTATTTGTAACGCACGGCACAGTGATTGTGCAACACAGAAGACTTTTTTTACAGATTGGGCGGGGTAGAAGTCTCAGCAGTACCAGGCCCGCAGGAAGCTTCCGCAACCGGCGGCGCGTCCCGCGCCATGCGTTCGAAGACTCCGCGGGCGGCTCGTTGGGCGGCCACTTTCTTGGTCCGGCCGTCGGCCTGGCCGGTCCAGTCTTTGCCGACACGCACTTCCACCGTGAATGTCTTGGAGTGCTCGGGGCCGCGTTCGTGGACGACGGTATAGCGCGGTGCTGGAAGTTGGCGGGCCTGGGCCAGCTCCTGGAGTGCGCTCTTGAAGTTGGTGATGGCGGGCTGAATGTCGGTGCCTGCATCTTCGTCGCCGGAGAACGGCGCATCCAGCACATGCGCGGCCACGAAACTGCGGACGGCTTCGGCGCCGCCGTCCAGGTAGATGGCTGCGATGAGGGCTTCCAGACCATCCACCAGCAGCGTTTTCTTATCGCGACCGCCGCTCATTTCCTCACTGCGGCCCAACTCGAGATAGCTCCCGAGGTCCAGCCGCCGCGCTACCCCGTGGAGGTGGGCGGCGCTCACCAGGTGGGCTTTGAGTTGTGACAGCTCGCCTTCGCGAGATTCGGGGTAGCGGCGCACGAGGGCTTCGGAAATGAGAAACCCGAGGATCGAATCGCCCAGGAATTCCAACTGTTCGTTGTCGTTCTGCGGAGAGCTGAGGCCCCCGTGCGCTTCGTTGGCGGCGGAGCTGTGAGTCAGCGCGCGGCGCAGCAATTCCGGATCCGAGAACCGGTAGTTGATCCGGGATTCCAGCGATTTCACCTCCGCGCGCATGAAAGGAGTGGTATTACTTTTTGCCCTTAGCCGCGACGGCGGCGTTCTTAATGCTGGTGACCACGCTCTTGATCCTCGGATCCAGGTCGGGTTTGGCGAGCAGCTTGTCGCAGACGGCGATCGCCTCGTCATTCTTGCCGGCCGACAGGTAAACCGAGGCCAGGCGCGTGTAGTAAGCGTCTTGCGGGTCGCCATCGATGGCCATCTTGAATTCGGTGATGCCGGCGTTCCAGTCCTTGCGCACGATGGCCAGGAGGCCGAGGCCGTTGTGAGCCTCGGCGATGGTGTATTTCTTGTACTCGGCCCACTGGTCGTCGGTGAGTTGGGGATTCGGCTTGGCGGCGGTTTTCACGAGCTCAATGGAGTCGTTAAAATACTTGGTAGCGGCGTCGATCTTGTCCTGGCGATCGAGGTCGTGGTCGCCGATGTGGGTTTCGATGACTTCGCCCAACAGCAACATCATCTGGTAGGACTTGGGATTGATCTGGAGCGCCTGTTGGCCGTAGACCTGGGCGTGTTCCGCGTCGCCCTTCATCTGATAGGCCTTGGCTTCCATGCTGAGCGCCCATTCCTTGTAATCGGTATCGGTGAACTTCGTGAGCAGATCGTTGGCGGCGCTGATCATCGCATCGGGGTTGCCGCTTTGCCCTGCCGACTGCAATGCCATGACCGCCTTGCCTTCCGCCGGCGACTTCGGTGAGGGCTGCTTGGGTTGAGCCGGTGCTGCCTGAGCCGGTGCTGCCTGGGGAGCAGCCAGGGCCGCGAAACCGGTCGCCAAAGCCAGGATACCGGTGAGGATTATACGTTTCATTCCAAAACTCTCCTTAAATTTTCCTGATTACTTCGAGATCTGTTGCAAACCTTTTTGCGCTTCGGCGCGCGCCAAATCAGTGGCGCCTTCCACTTTTAAAGCATCCTGGAAGCAGAGGGCCGCCTTTTCGCGCTCGCCCACTTCCAATCTCAGTTTTCCCAGGTAAACCAAAGCCCAGGCGTGGATGGCCGCCTCCGGTTCCAGTTCCAGCGTCTGTTCGAGCAGCGTTTCGGCGTCGTCCGGATTGTCCTGCGCCAGCGCGATGCGCGCCAGCCCGTAATACCCGGCGGCCTGCTCCGACTTTTTCATGGCCTGCTGGATAGCCTGCTGGAAGAGCTTCTCGGCCTTTTCCAGCTCCTTGTCTTTGAGCAATTGCTCCGCGCTCTTCAGTGTTTCGAACACCGGCGGCCTAGCGGGCGGAGGCGGCGGGGCGGGCACGGCGGGTGGCGCCGCTTCCGGCTTCTTGAATTGCACCGAGGTCAGGCGCGTATCCTCTTTGTAGAGATCGATGGCCTGCACCATGCTGGTGTAGTAGAGCGCCATGGTCAGCTCCTGCTTTTCATAAGCTGGCAGGGCCTCGAAGAAGTAGGGAGCCAGAATATAGCCCTCACGCAACGCATCCTGGACGGCCTGTGGCTTGTGATCCATGCGGGCTTGGACGGCGCGCACCAGCGATCCCGTGGTGAGCAGCAGGAAATCCTGTTTGTATGCGTCGCCCAGCATGCTAGCGCGTTGGGCCTGTTCGGCCAGGGGCTTCTTGCGGTTCAAGATCTCCTGATTGCGCGTCGCCAGCGGGTCCAGCAGATAGTACAAGTAGGCCTGGCGGACTTCGACGACGCGCGGCGCGGCCGATGGCGTCACCACGATGGTGTATTCGTTGCCGTAACTGCGCGAATGAACCTGGTTGGGCGCGGCCAGCGGCTCGACGAAGATCTGAAAGTGGCGGCCGCGGAAACCGGAAGTCTGCTGCCGCAGGTATGCGTTGATCTGCAAAACCGCTTCGCTCGCGGGCGCGTGATAGGCCGCGATCATCTGGTCGATGGCGGGCTGCGCGCTGGCCCACAGTTCTTCGATGCCGGCTTCCTTATAAAACGCCGCCAGCAGGGGCGAGAGCGCGAGCAGCGGAGCGACATCGGGCGGGATGTCCACTACGCGCACTTTTATGGCGAAATCCGGCGGGCCGCCGGCGCTGAGCGCGAAAGAGATGTACTGGCTGAGTTCGGCGGTGTCGTCAGGCCGACGGTGCTGCTCATAAAAAACCTTCAGGGCGGCCAGAGAGGGAATATTGCGTTTGGCGAGCGAGGCGCGAATGGTATTGCGAAGCGGGTTGTTATTGGGAGAAGCCAGACCAGCGTCGTATCCGGCGGCATTGATGGCGGCCATCACCGTGAAAAGCGTCTGGCTGGCGTCGAGTTGTCCCTGTTCGGCGGCGGTGGCACGAGCCGACAGGCTAATCGCCAGAATGGCTGGAAGAACTAACCGATGCAACGAAATCCGCCTTCGAAAATCCCAGTTTAGCGTACTTGCGCCGATCATTGGCCGCGCTTCACCGCGGAGCCTGCCGGAGTCATAGCACGTGGTAGTAGCCGTCGCGCAGCAGCACTTCCACCGGCAACCCGAAGACCGCCGACAGCGTGGCCGAGTCCAGCACCTGCTCCTTCGGCCCGTCGCGATAAATGCGGCCGTCGCGGATCGCGACCACCCGCCCGATCTCGGGAATGATGTCGGGCAGGTGGTGCGTCACCATCAGAAGGCTGATTCCGGCGCGCGCCAGTTTGCGCAGGATCTCGCGGAGTTCCTGAGTGGCGTGGAGATCCAGGCTGGAAGTCGGCTCGTCAAAAATCAAGGCCTGGGGATCGTGCACCAGAGCGCGGCCGATCAGGATGCGGCGCGCTTCGCCGCTCGACATCTCATTGGTGTTCCGCGCGGCCAGGTGAGAGATCTCGAGCAGTTCCAGGACGCGATGCGCCTTCTCTTCCATCTGCGGCGTCACCTCGTGATTGGGCCAGATGCCGACGCTGCCGAAAAAACCCGAAAGCACGATCTCGTAGCCCGAATAGTCGCGCGTGCACATCTGCACCCAGTCGTTGGAGACGATGCCCAGGTGATGGCGGAGGTCGAAAATATGCCAGCGGTCACGGCCCAGGATGCGCAGCCGCCACGGCTCGCGCTTGATAGAGGGGTAGAGCTCGCGCGTAATCAGTTTGATGAACGTGGATTTGCCGGAGCCGTTGGGGCCGAGGATGGCGGCATGCTCACCCTGCGCGATGGTGAGCGTGACGCCGTCGAGCGCCACCCGCCCGCCGCGTTGCACGGTAATGTTCTGGAAATCGATGAGAGGAATGGAGAGAGTCAACTCTCTATCTTATCCGGCAATCCACCATCCGAGCCGAGTGCTAAAATCCGATTCAGGGCTCTGCAGGAAGAGCTGCAATCGCTATGTTACAGGTCGCCCGTCTGGTAATTGCCGCGATGCTCGCGCTCGGCGCCGGTGCACCGCTTTCCGCGGCCGATGCCGATCGCGATTTTTCCGGAAGATGGGATCTTGACCGCAACGCCAGCGATTTGCGCGCTCTCTCCCTCGAAACCTACGAATTCCTGGAGGTGGAACAGAATACCCGGATACACTGCACCGCCATTGACGCTCATGGCGCTTCCATTCAGTGGACTTACTTTCTGAACGGCGACGAAAGCAAATACCAGATCGGCGCGGAATCCATGAACAGCGTGGCGAAATGGGAAGGCGCCGCGCTGCTCATCAATACCCTGGTATCGGGTCCGCAAGACTACGTCGTGATGGACCGCTGGACTCTCTCGCGCGACCGCCGGCAACTGACCATTGAGCGCCAGATATCGCGCGGCGCTATCCAGGCGGAGGGACGCATGGTTTACGGCCACTTCTCAATGGATGCCGGCGCGCCTCTGTCCAATCCTCCGGTCATGGCCGCCGCTCCCAAGCCCGCTGCGGCGGGTCAAACGGTGCTGGCCGCGCGGCCCGCGCCGCCTCCGCCGCCGCTCGATTTTACGATTCCCGCGGGCACCCATATTCTGCTCTCTCTCACCAGCAGCATCAGCACCAAGAACTCCAACGAAGGCGACCGCGTCTATCTGCAAACCGCCGTGCCGGTGGCGCAGGACGGGCGCGTGGTGATTCCTCGCGGCAGCTATGTGCAGGGCACCGTCACCAAGACCAAGCCGGCCGGCCGCCTGTCCAGCAAGGGCGAGTTGTACCTTCTCTTCGATTCGCTGACGCTGCCCAACGGCGTGACGCGCGACTTCCGCGCGCGCCTGACGTCGGCCGACGCGTCCAAGGGCAAGGTGGATTCCGACGAAGGCAAGATCAGCGGCGACACCGCCAAAGATCCTCACAAAGTGGGCACTGACATCGGCATCGGATCGATGGGCGGCGTGATTGTGGGCGGCGCCGCCGGCCATCCCATCACCGGACTGGGCGCCGGCGCCGCGGCCGGACTGGCCGCCGTGCTGCTCTCCAAGAACCAGGATGTCGTGCTGCCGCGCGGCACTTCGGTCGAGATGGTCCTCGATCGCGACCTTTACTATACTGCCGCGGAACTGCGGCACTAGCCGGATGTTTTCTTCCCGCTTCCCTTGGGGCGCTGGCGGCAACGCCGATCTCCGGCCCAACCGCCTCACCCAGCTCCTGACCGCCAAGCGCCGCGCGGGCGCCCGCATTCTGGATCTGACGGAATCCAATCCCACGCGCGCCTCGCTCGCGTACCCGGCGGAAACCCTGAGCGCCCTGGCAGATCCGCGCGGGTTGATCTATGAGCCCGCGCCCGCCGGCGCCGCCGAGGCCCGGCAGGCGGTGGCATCCTATTACCGGACTCGCGGACACAACCTGGACGTCTCCCGAATCCTTCTCACGGCCAGCACCAGCGAGGCCTATGCCTACCTGTTCAAACTGCTGGCGAATCCCGGCGACCAGGTGCTGGTGCCGCGTCCGTCGTATCCGCTGTTTGAATTCCTCGCCCACATGGAAGCGGTCGAGGCGCGCCAGTATCCGCTGGTCTACCACGGCGCCTGGAGCATCGACCTGGATGCTCTCCGCGGAGCGATCACGGATCGCACGCGCGCCGTGGTGCTGGTGAATCCCAACAATCCCACCGGCTCCTATGTGAAGCGGCATGAACTGGAAGCGCTGGTGCGCTGGTGCGCCGAACGCGGCATCGCCCTGATCTCCGACGAAGTCTTCTCCGATTACGCGTTCGCCCGCGATGAGAGCCGCGTCGCGACGCTCGCCGGTGTCGAGGAGTGCCTGGCCTTTTCGATGAGCGGCCTTTCCAAGATCGCCGGCCTGCCGCAAATGAAGCTGGGTTGGATTGTGGCGAGCGGGCCCGAGCACTTGCGGCGCGAAGCCCTTGAAAAGTTGGAGTGGATCGCCGACACGTACCTTTCCGTGAGCACGCCGGTGCAATGCGCCGCTGTGCATCTGCTGAAGGTGGGAGACAACATCCGGGAGCAGATCCGGGAGCGCTGCGCGGCAAACCTGGCCGCCGCCCGCGAAGCCCTTGCCGGGTCGGCGGGAAACATTCTGGCGGTGGAAGGCGGATGGTACATCACGGTGCAGGCGCCGAAGATTCGCAGCGAAGAAGAATGGGTTTTGGAGTTGCTGGAGCGCGAGAACCTCCTGGTGCAACCCGGCTTCTTCTACGATTTCGAAACCGAGGCCTTCCTGATTGTGAGCCTGCTGACAGTGCCGGAGGTTTTTAACGAAGGCCTGAATCGTCTGAGAGCTTACCTGTAAGCTGCCAGAAGGCGGGGCAGGCGCTGCCGCCTGGCCCAGTCCCACTCGCGCCCCGGCGTTACAATCGTCATGTATGTTGCGCCGCCTGCTTTGCCTGCTCGCTTTTACCGCGATCGCTTTCGCTCAAAAGCGGCCCTTCGATGTCAACGCCCTCATGGAGCTCAAACGGATCGGCGATCCGCAGATCTCCCCCGATGGCAAATGGGTCACTTTCACGGTCCAGTCCGTCGACGTCGCCGCCAACCGCAAGCCGCAGCAGATCTGGATCGTGCCCATCGAAGGCGGCACGCCCCGCCAGATCTCGCACGACGGCGAAATCAATCAGCGGGCCCGCTGGTCCCCCGATTCCAAGCACATCGCCTACGTTTCCGACCGCTCCGGCTCCTCGCAACTCTGGATCATGGACCCCGATGGCGGCAACGCCAAACAGGTGACCAACCTCTCCACCGAAGCCGATGGCGTGATCTTCGCGGGCGATGGCAAGAACCTGGTCTTCACCTCCGACGTCTATCCCGAATGCGGCGCCGACGACGCCTGCAACAAGAAAAACCTGGAGGCCGACCAGTCAAGCAAGGTCCGCGCGCGCATCTACACCGACCTGCTCTATCGCCATTGGACCGCCTGGCAGACGAAGCGCCGCAGCCACCTGCTGGTGATTGCCGTGGCCGGCGGCGCGGCCAGGGACCTGACACCGGGGCCGCACGACGTCCCGCCCTTTTCGCTGGGCGGTCCCGACGATTACGATGTCTCCCCCGACGGCCAGGAAGTCTGCTTCTCCATGAATTCCGACCCCGTCCCCGCCACCAGCACCAATGCCGATCTCTACGCCGTCTCCATCAAGGGCGGCGACGCGCGCAAAATCACCACCACCCCAGGCGCCGATTCCAGCCCCCACTATTCGCCCGACGGCAAGTATATCGCCTGGCGCGCGCAGTTCCGCGCCGGATATGAAAGCGATCGCTGGCGTCTGCTGGTCCTCGAGCGCACGACCGGCAAGTTGACCAACCTGACCGAATCGCTGGACCGCTGGGTCAACAGCTTTACCTGGTCCAACGATTCCACCCGCCTCTTCTTCACCTCCACCGATCGCGGCCGCCAGGCCATCCAGTTGATCCCCGTCAACGGGGGCGCCGTGCTCCAGCCCTTGAGCGGCGATAGCGAGCTCGACGACATCGAGCTCACGCGCGATGGCAAGACAATGATCTACACCGGGCAGAGCGGTATCGCCCCCACCGAAATCTTCCGCGCTGCATCTTCCGGGGGCACGCCCGCCGCGCTCACCCACCTCAATGACGGCATCCTCAATTCGCACCAGCTCACACCGCTCGAAGAATTCAGCGTCACCGCGCAGGATGGCACGCGCATCCAGAGCTTCGTGGTCAAGCCTTACGGCTTTCAGGAAGGCCACAAGTATCCCGTGCTGATGCTGATCCACGGCGGCCCGCAGGGTTTCTGGGGCCATTCCTGGAGTTTCCGCTGGAACGCCCAAGTCTTTGCCGCCGCCGGCTACCTGGTGGTGATGCCGAATCCCCGCGGCTCAACCGGCTACGGCCAGAAATTCATCGACGAGATCAATGGCGATTGGGGCGGCAAGCCCTTCGACGACATCATGGGCGTCACCGATCACGTCGCCGCCGAGATCCCCTATGCCGACGCCAGCCAGATGGTGGCCGCCGGCGCATCCTACGGCGGCTATATGATCGATTGGATTCTCGGCCACACACAGCGCTTCAAAGCCCTGGTCACGCACGATGGCGTCTACGATCTCCCGAGCGAGTTCGGCGCGACCGAGGAGCTTTGGTTCCCGCTCTGGGAATTTGGCGGCACGCCTTGGGACAAACCGGAAGATTACGCCAAGTGGTCGCCCAGCCATTACGTCAAGGACTTTCACACTCCCACCCTGGTGATCCACGGCGAGCAGGATTTCCGCGTGCCTTATACGCAGGGCCTCCAACTCTTCACCGCGCTGCAATTGCAAAATATCAAATCCAAGCTCCTGCTTTTTCCCGATGAAGGCCACTGGGTGCTCAAGCCGCAAAACAGTCTGCTCTGGTATAAGACGGTCATCGAGTGGCTCGATTCCTGGGTGAAGAAGTGAAAGCCATCGTCGCCCTGATCGTCCTCATAGCCATTGCGATTACCGCGCTGTTTCTGATGTCCACGCACACGGCCGTGTCCGTGGCCCCGGTGAAAGTCATCGGGCTCTCCACGCCGGTTACGGTTCAGTTGTCCAACCCGCACGGCGTGCGCCATGTCGCCGCATGGCTCGAACAGAACGGCCAGCAGCTTCCACTGTTCGAAGAAAGCATTCCCGCGCGCCGCTTCTTGTGGAAGCGGCATGAGCCTTCCCGCACTCTCACCTTCGAAGCCGGCAAGAGCAAGGCCCCCACGCTGAAAGAGGGCAAGGCGCGGCTGGTGGTGGAAGCCGTCTCGAACGACCTACGCGGCCGCACCGATTCGGCGGCTGCCGATGTCATGGTAGTCCTGGCCGCGCCGCGCATCGCAGCCGACGATGCCCAGCACTACATCAACCAGGGCGGCATGGAGCTGGTCACCTTCACCCCCGGCGGATCCTGGAACGAAGCCGGCGTCCGGGTCGGCCAGTACACCTTCCGCAGCTTCCCCGTGCCCAATAACCCCGACCAGCGTTTCTCCATGTTCGCTTATCCCTGGGACCTCCCGCCGGACATCGTGCCCATCGTCTACGCCCGCAATCTGGCCGGCGCCGAAGCCACCGCCAAGTTTTGGTTCAAACTCTTCCCCAAGAAATTTCGCGTGCGCGATTTTCCCATCGACGACGCCCTCATGGCCAAGCTGGTCAATTCCGTCGACCCCAACGGCACTATCGCGCCTGGGACTGACCTGCTGGCCCGTTTCCTCAAAATCAACGGCGACCTACGCCGCGTCAACAACCAGCAGCTCGCCGACTTGCGCTTCAAGACTGAAGAAAAGATCCTGTGGAACGGCCCCTTCATTCACTGGGGCAAGGAAGAGGCCAATTTCGCCGACGTCCGCAACTACATCTACCACGGCAAGAAGATCGACCGGCAGGTGCACCTCGGCTTCGATCTCTCCGACACGCAGACCGCTCCGGTCCATGCGGCCAACGATGGCCGCGTGGTCTGGGCCGGCGACATGGGAATCTACGGCAACTGCGTTGTCCTCGACCACGGCTATTCGCTGCAATCCATCTATGGCCACATGCGTGAGATCGATGTGAAAGTCGGCGATATGATCCAGAAGGACCAGAAAATGGGGATTGCCGGCCAGACTGGTTTAGCCGGCGGTGTCCACGTGCATTTCAGCATGCAGGTCGATGGCGTGCAGATCAACCCTCGCGAGTGGTGGGACGAGCACTGGATCAAGGACCGCATTCTGGTGAAGCTGGGCGCCCCCGCGCCCGCGGCCCATTCAGCCGCCGCGGCGCCTGCGCACGCCAA
>Ga0209039_10001552_pt1 | contig 21118 bp, 15 predicted proteins | sample BogFormECP12_OM1_FD_188238 | JGI IMG/M metagenome (GOLD analysis project Ga0209039, IMG submission 188238) | Bog forest soil microbial communities from Calvert Island, British Columbia, Canada - ECP12_OM1 (SPAdes) (version 2) | ecosystem: Environmental > Aquatic > Freshwater > Wetlands > Bog ...
CTCTCCCCGGGGAGAGGGATGTTGTTCTAGGGGTGCGCGTTCGCGCCCCAAGATGATTACTACCTTCTCCCAGGGGAGAAGGTGGACCGCGACAGGCGTTTTCACCAGCCGTCGCGGGCAGGGGGCCCCACGTTCTGCTTGTCGTGGGGATGAGGGGTAACTTCCTCGCCCTCGATCACCGGTTGCCGCCACGCACAACCGCGGCTGGCGCAGAGCGAGCCCAGCTCTGCGATTCATGTCATCTAATCGCACGAGAATCGCAGGGCTGCGCTCGCCCTGCGCCAGCCCGCCATATGGACGTACAGTCTGACAATTCATGTGGTCTGCGCGGCCACTTCTACGGGGCCGATCGAGGCAACCCTCCAAATCCGAATCGCTGGCGGCGCTTATTGCTTGGCCAATTCGTCTTCGGCCGCAGCCACGCCTGCCTGATGGTGAGCTACGGACTTCTTACGCAGCTCCTGCGAGACGGCAAGGGCTTGCGCCGCCAGATCGTCCTTTCCCAACTGGCGATATGCCATCGAGAGCAAGTAGTGCAGGTCGCCTGAGTCGTCCGTGGAACTTGCTTTCTCGAGCTCGGGCACGGCGCTGGCAGGCTTGCCGACGCGCATGTAGGCTCTTCCCAGGGCCGCGCGAGCCGGCAGAAAGCTGGGATCGAACCGCAACGCCCCCTGGAAATACTCGATACTCTTGGGTACGTCGCGGTTTTGGAAACACACGCCCCCCAACAGGAAAAGACTGAGCGTACGAGTGGAATCAATTTGCAGCGCTTTCTCGATCTGCGCTTTGCCCGCGGCCGCGTTTTTGTCGAGAAGGAAGGCATTGCCGAGCTGTTCATGCAATTCGGCGGAGTCAGGATGCGCCCTGAGAGCTGCCTGGAATTCTTCGACCGCTTTTTTGTAATCGAACCGCGATTGGTAATACTCCCCTTGAATCTGGTGAACGCGCCAAGAATCCGGAGCCAACTCAACAACCTGGTTCAAGCAGGCGAGGGCGAGACGCTGGTAGGACCGCACGAGCCAATACCTGGATTGCGCGTTCGCTTTGTCACGATTCAGGGTTTCCGCAAAAGCTGCCGCCGCTGCCTGCTCATCGCCAATAGCCAATTGTGCGCTACCTAGCAGGATGTCCTGTTCTGGACTTCGCAGTTTCTGCGCCAGGAGGAGGTGGGCACATTGCGCATAGCGATGCATAGCGCAGGCGACTCCGATTTGTACATCTGGGCCGTCCGCTCCTTTTTGCGATGCGCTCCAAGCATGAACCTTTGCCAAAAACAGAGAAAATTGCTGCTCGGCATCTTGGTTTTTGCCATCCATCCGATAAATACCTGCCAGCAGGAATTCTCTGGCAGGGGAATCGGGAGCGTACGCAAGATCCTGCGCCCATGCCGAGAGCTTCGGGGTTTCAATTTTTACCGAAGGGAATTCGGTCTGCCTTGCCAGGAAGGGTGGGAAAACTTCCCAGATCTTCGTCACGTCCTCGAGGGCCAGGGCTGCGGCATTATGCCCCAGATCCGTCGCGGCCAGCCCCAATAGGGCCTCTTCGCTTTTGGCGTCACCACGCAATTCGGCGCGAAACTCCGCCTCGGCGTCTTCCAGCTTGTCTTGCCGCAGGAGCATGTTACCCAAAGCGGTGTGCAATCCCGGAATCTTTGCGTCCAAGGCAAGGGCATGACGGTATTGCGCGGCGGCGTCCACCCACTTGTGATCCTCGGCAAGCACATCGCCGGTAAGCCTCGCCTCCCAGGGCGTGCCCAAGAAGTTTATTGAGTTTTCATCGCCCAACTGCTTGGCCATCGCCATGTAATTTTGGCCAAGGACATACCAGCCTTCGATGGCGTCCGCATTGGAGGCAAAAAGCTTCAGATAAACCTTCGTTGCGTCGAGGTAATCGTCGCAATCCAAGTAGCTTGCGGCCAGGGTCCGGAGGGCTTCCTGATTTGCGGAATCCTGGCGTAAGACTTCTTCGAGGGGCGGTATTGCTTTCGTGGGTAGGCCCAACTTCAAGTAGCTCATGCCCAGAAACAGGTTGGCAGCAACCAGGTCCGGTTTTTCTTGCCGTGCTTTTTCGAGCTCATTGGACGCCTGCTGATACTGCCCCGCCATGAAATAGTCCAGACCCAGATTTACGCGCGCCTCGGTAAGATTGGGCCTTAGCCGCAACACCTCACGGTACTCGTGGATGGCGCGCTCGGCCTGGCCGGCGCGAGTGGCCTCCTCGCCTGCCCGGAAATGTACGGCCACTTCACTTTCAGAGGATTCCCCCCTGGGGTTGGATTGTCCTAAGGCTCGCTCCATGTTCAAGGTGCAAACACCGAGAAAAGACAACGCGAAGGCAATGGAAAGTAGTCTGCAAGTCCTCATCGTGCACCCCAAAGCCTCTCGATTCTAAGGGTCACGCAGCGCGAGTGTCAAGGCAGCGACTCACCAAGCAACAGGGCTGCGTCAAAGTCCCGGGTGTAGCATAGCTCCAGAGCTTTGGATATATCACCCAAGAAGGGACCCCTCACCCACCGCCTTGCGGTCCCCCCTCTCCCCCTGGGAGAGGGCTGCGATTTTGATTTCTGTCCCTCTCCGTTGGGGAGAGGGGGGACCGCAAGGCGGTGGGTGAGGGGTCTTTTTCATCCCCCGTCGGACTTTGACGGAAGCCTGTCACCAAGGAAAATCCAACTTGACAGACAACTTATCGAGGTGTAGAAACATGTCATCACTTTATTTCGTATGGGGGCTGGTTAATTCAGAAGGAGGATGAACTATGGGGAAATCAACCCATGGACTTTCTATTGGTTCCTTGTTGCGAATGTCGTTAGTAGCAAGTCTCGCACTCGGCGTAACGGTCCCTTCCAGGGCTCAGACTTTTTACGGATCCATTCTGGGAACCGTCACTGACTCCGCAGGCGCAGTCATACCGGGAGCCAACACAACATTAACCAACCAGGGCACGCATGACCGCCGGAGCGTCCAGACCGACAGCATTGGCAATTACCGGTACGTCAACTTGATCCCAGGTAACTATCGTCTTGAAGTCGAAAGAGATGGCTTCAGACGCCTGGATCGGCCGGACATTGTGGTGGAGGTCCAGACCGATGTCCGTATTGACGTAACGCTACAGGTCGGCCAGTTGGTGCAGACGGTGGAAGTGAGGGCGCAAACGCCCTTGCTGCAAACGGACACCGCAGCGCTCGGCCAAGTGATTAACCACCCCGAAGAGATGCCGCTGAACGGGCGCAACGTGCTCAATTTGGCGACCCTGGTACCGGGCGTGATCGCACAAGGCCAAGCCGCTGCAAACCCTACGCTGACCAATAACACCGCGTGGGGCAACTACCAGATTAACGGAGGTTTGGCCAACGAGAACGCGGGGTTTATGGATGGCGCTCCGCTCAATGTGAACTATATCGACATGTTCGCGCTGGTTCCGACCCAGGATGCCATTCAGGAGTTTCGAGTGCAGACCAGCGACCTGAGCGCGGAATGGGGCAGATTTTCTGGTGGCGTCATCAATCTCACCACTAAGTCCGGAAGCAACGCCTTGCACGGTGCTATTTACGAGTATGTGCGCAATACGGATCTAAACGCGAACACCTTCTTTGCCAATGAGGGTGGACTCAACGTGCCCGCTTATCAGCAGAACCAGTTTGGGGGGAACGCCGGCGGCCCGATCAGAAAGGATAAGACTTTCTTTTTTGCCAGTTACGAGGGTTACCGACAACGGGAGGGGCAAACGACCGTGCAAACCGTGCCCACCGCTGCGAACATAACAGGGGATTTCTCCGCGCCGGGTACACCCGTGATCTATGATCCCACCACCACTTGTGGCGCCCCTGCCAACCCGGGGGGAGCAACGCCCCCGGCGTGCGGTCCAGGCGTCCCTCTTTACACCCGGCAACCGTTCGCGGGTAACATCATTCCCAACGGGACCAATATCTCAGGGCTCCCCACGCGTCTCGATAACACGTCAACCATCCTGGCTAAGGACATATACCCCTTGCCGAACCAGTCGGGATTGACCAACAACTTTGTAAACAACTATTCCATCGGTGGAGACAACGACCAGGTTAACGCCAGGATCGATCAGAACGTCAGCGACAAGCAACACATCTTTGGCCGTTACACCTATTGGACGATCAAGGACCTGCCGTTCTATCCCTTGGGGAATGTGCCAGATCCGACCCAGTATAAGGCCTCAGACCTTACGCAGCAAATCGTGGTGGCCGATACTTATTCATTTAGTCCCACTACCGTGGGTGATCTTCATTTGTCTTGGATGCGGTACGATTACAACATCAACCAGCTAACCCAGGGCGTCGATCTTACCACCTATGGCTGGCCGTCCGCCCTCAACTCGATCCCCTACCGGATGGCTCCGCAGCCCTGTATCTCCGGCTTCGGCGGTGATCCCTGTTATAGCGGGATTATCATCGACCGCAACATGGATTATGACGTGGCGGCGAGTCTGACCAAGATTAGGGGTAAGCACACCCTGAAAGTCGGGTTTGAGTTCCGCAAACTTGATGATTCGTACCTGCAAACGAACGACACGACCGGAAATTTCTACTTCGATAACGGTTTCACTTCGCAAAACCCCACCACCCCAGCGGGGACGGGCTACAGTTTTGCGTCGTATATGCTCGGCAATGGGTCGAGCGGAAGCACCAATGAAGATGCGTTCACAGGTTCGCACGAGTGGTACGACGCGTTTTATGCCGACGACACTTTCCAGGTGACGAACCGATTGACCCTTAATCTGGGGTTGCGTTGGGACCTGCCCTTTGGGTGGGTCGAAAAGTACAATCGTATCAATGTTCTCCAACCCAATAACGCTAACTTTCTGGCGCAGGCAACGGGCCTGCCACTCAAGGGTGACGCGGCGTTGGTGGGCTCCACTCTCTATCCCGACCAGCATGAATTCACTAACCGTTGGAATCTTTTTGTCCCGCGGGTGGGCTTCGCCTATCGTGCTCGCCACAACTCGGTGATTCGTGGTGGTTACGGGATCTTCCATTTGCCCGCGGATGGGGTTTTTCTAAACGCGCCGTTCGCCTCTCCGGTGAACAGTTATTCAACTCCGTGGCTCTCCTCGGTCAACGGGAACCTGACACCGTACCTGCCGTTTAGCAACCCGTTCCCCAGCGGCATTATTTACCCCCTGCAGCATAATCCTGGTGCGCTCCAGCAATATTTGGCTGGAACCTATGTCGGCGCTGTGCTCCCGAGTGATTCCTACGGGTACATGCAGCAGTGGAATTTAAGCGTCGAACACGAGTTGGCGCCGGGAACCATGCTGGAAGTTGCGTACTCTGCGTCGAAGGGCACCCACCTTCCCGAGAATGGCGCGCCCTATCCGCTCCCCGATAACGATCTATCGATGGGGAATGCGCTCCTCAATCAAGTGCCCAATCCGTTCGCCGGGCTGATCACCAGCGGGCCACTTGCGCAGCCGACGGTTATCGCTGAACAGCTTCTGCTACCCCAGCCGCAGTATACCGGGTTTAGCAATACCGGAGCTCCGATCGGCGAATCCAACTATCAAGCCATGCTCGTGAAGTTTCAAAAGCGCTTCCAGTCAGGCGGAACCCTTCTCGCCTCGTACACCTGGTCCAAGTGGATGTCCAATACGGAAACCAACACCAGTTGGGAGGAGAGCAACTTAGGCCTTACGACGGGAGGGGTGCAGGACTACTACAATCTGCGCGCTGATTGGGCGCCCTCCAGTAATGACGTACCGCACAATCTGGTGGTGAGTTACTCTCTTCCCCTTCCCATCGGGCAAGGGAAGCGCTTCTTGGGCAGCGCCTCGGGAGCCGTCAACAAGCTGGTCTCGGGGTGGGGCGTCAACGGAATCTATACCTTGCAGAGCGGCCTCGCCTTGGTCATTACCAACGCGACCAACAACAGCTACTCCCTTAATAATGGCACTCAGCGCCCGAACATCGTTCCGGGCTGCACGATTAACACTACCGGATCGGCCACCTCCAGGCTCAACGAGTGGTTCAACCCTAACTGCTTCAGTCAGCCCGCGCCGTTCACTTTTGGCGACGCCCCACGCGAACTGACCAATACGCGCGGCGGCGGAATAAACAACTCTGATTTCGCCGTATTCAAAGACACCCACCTGACCGAGCGCATGAAGCTCCAGTTCCGGGCGGAGTTCTTTAACCTCTGGAACCGAGTGCAATTCGGAGAACCCGCGCAGACGTTTGGCGCTCCGGGCTTTGGGGTTGTCAGCTATCAGCTCAATCAGCCCAGGTTAGTACAGTTAGCGCTCCGGTTGGAATTCTAGTCGGGAAGAGCCGCGAAAGGTACTTGCTCCTCGCGCGATCGATCCCAACCGCAAACGCTCACCCCCCGATGCCCACAGATCTGTTGAGCGTGGGCAGAAGCATGCTACGGCACGCCAGGGTGTATGGCCAAGCAGTCCTAGGCGACGGGGTCGCCGCCGCCCGCGGTTTGAAACATGGCCGCGACCGCGGGCTTCATTACCTTTCCCATCGCATTGCGCGGTAGCGCGTCCAGCACGAGCAGCCGGGACGGGAGTTTGTGCGCCGCGAGAAACTCTTTGGCCCAGGCACGAAGGGACGGCAGATCGATTGCATCGCCGGCCTTCAGCACGAGAGCCACGGCGACGCGCTCGCCCCACTCCGCATCGGCCACGCCGACAACAGCACATTCGGCAACGGCAGGATGTCCGCGCAGCGCTTCCTCAATTTCCAGCGCGGACACCTTGTGTCCGCCCGTCTTGAGGATTTCAAGGGTCGTCCGCCCAAGAATGCGATAAGCCTCCTTCTCGACGACTGCAGTATCGCCAGTGCGAAACCAGTCATCGCGGAAGGCATCGCGCGTTGCGTCGGGCTTGCCCCAGTATTCCGCGAACACGCTCGGACCACGGACTTCGATCTGGCCCGGTGTTCCCGGCGCAACCGGCTTGCCCTCCTCGTCGACAAGCCGTACCTCGACACCCGGCAGTGGACTCCCGACGCTACCCGGCACCCGCTTGCCCCGCAGCGGATTTGACAGGGCCATGCCAATCTCCGTCATGCCGTAGCGCTCCAGCAGGGTGTGGCCGCTTATTTCCTTCCAGCGTTCGAGCGTGCCCCCCGGCAGCGCTGCCGAGCCGGACACCATCAAACGTAACTTGCCGCATGCGTGACTGAGAGCAGCGCGGCGCTCCGGCGAAGCCGCGTGCCAGGCGGCGATGAGCTTCGCATAAATGGTCGGCACCGCCATGAACAGAGTTACCCTGCCGCCATAAATGCGCTCCCACACGGCATTCGCGTCGAAGCGTGGCAGCATCTCACAGGTCGCGCCTGACCACAGCGCACAAGAAACCACGTTGATGATTCCGTGCACGTGGTGCAGCGGCAAACACAAGACAATGCGATCGTCCGCCGACCACTCCCACGCCTCCACCAAGGTCACGATTTGCGCCGTGATGTTGGCATGGGTTGTGACCACACCCTTCGGCCGGCTCGTCGTGCCGCTGGTGTAAAGAATCATGGCGTGCCGCTCGCTGGTGACCTCCGGTAATTCTGCTGGTTGGCAGGTGAGAACCTGGTCACACGACAACACTCGGATGGTACGTGCTGCGGCAAGTGGGGCCAGCAAGGTTTCCGCTACGGCGCCGAACAACAATGTCGATGCCTCGGAGTCGTCGATGATGTAATCCAGCTCAGGTCTTGTCGAGTTGAGCGGAAGCGGAACTGCAACGCCACCGGCCCGCCAAATTCCCCACTGCACCGCAACCCAGGGAAATCCCGGCGTCACAAGAAACCCCACGTGCTCTTCCTGAAGATCCTGGCGTCCAGCGAGTAGCGTCGTCGCCACGCGCGACGATGCGTCCAGCAATTCGTTGTAGGTGAAGGACCCCTGTGAATCGACAATGGCCGTGCGCTCGCGATGCTGGTCGGCGCGAGCGATGAGCGGAAGATGACGAGTGCGCTTGATCACATGCAGACTTTACGTCGTCTCTTGCGCGTTGTCCACTTGTGGCAATCCTTGATGGTCAGCGTCCGGCTTGCCACCTACCGGACTCGCGCTGGGCTGTCGTTCACCAAAGCTGGGTTGCCAGACTGCCAGAAACAGACTTGGGTTGGGGCACAGATCGCTTCGAGTCCGCTCACGAGTCAGGTCCAACGCTAGTCGAAGCGGGAGGACACAGGAGCTTTCTGGGTGAGCGCTTTCCCTTGTTCGCCTAGCTAAGCTGACTGGACAAGTATCGTTTCGGACAATTTCAAATTTGGGTCGAACCCTGACACAAGTTGGAAATTGGAGCCCAACGGCTAAGCATAATTAAACCTGCGCTCACGTGTGCCAATCCGGATGCCGGTGATCATCCTACTTAGCAGATCCGACAATTCTGGGGAGTGGTCCCACACGGAAGTTACTCGCCCGTTGTTCGCGAGGGAGTTTTAACCGCTCGTATCACCGCAAGTTGCGGCCGGCAGGATTCGGGCGGGGAAGGGCGTTTATCGGGCACAATTCTTTTTGGGATGTGCGGATTGCTGTCTTCGCCGCCCAGACGCGAAAGACTTACTTTTTCCTTCATTGGCCCCCGGACGCAGCCCAGAGGCTGAAATCAGACCGCGCCTCGACCCTGTGTAACAAGACACATCACAAGAAACCCGCCCTCGGGCGAACCCGAGGGTGCCGTTGGCAATAGAAGCCCCACCCTACTGGAGCCAAGGGACTATCTTTGCAATCCAGACTGCCCGAACCTGGCCCACCAGCAAAAATCTTGCTCCATTCGGGAATATCTGACCCCGGTGCTGGTATTACCGAGATGAAGCGCATTGGAAGCTCCACAAGCCAGGTCCCGAAGAGGGATGATTCGCGTGAAGCGGTTGGAGATGAGATCGAGGCACCCTCTGGCAATCCGTTGGTGCCACTGGGTGTAAAACTCCAAACTACAAAAGGAGAAAAAAGGATGACGAAACGAATCGCAATTCAGGTGATGACCATCGCCATGTGTATGGGGCTCGCGAACGTGATGAGCACGATTGCCCAAGCGCGGCCACAGGACGAGAAAACGCAAAGCGGCAAAAAAAAGCACGACGATAAGATGAAAAATGACAAAATGGCTGGTGGCAAGATGGCCGGGGACAAGATGACCACCAGTAAGACAACCGGCAGCAACATCACCGGGGACAGGATGACTACCGACAAGATGGCTGGCGATAAGATGACCAGCAACAGCAAGATGGCCAGCAGCAAGACGACCGGCGACAAGATGACAAGCAGCAAGATGGCCGGCGACAAAATGGCTGGCGACAAGGCGACCGACGACAAGATGGGGAATAAAACGAGCAAAATTGATAAGACGGACGATAAGGGCAAGATCGACGAGCCGAAGAACTAGGCTCATGATCCCACGCGCGGAGAGCCGGGAGCCACAGACCGCCCCCCCGACTTTCAATCGCGCCACTGGAGTCGGCGTTGTTTTTCCGTCCAAAAATGCACGTCGAGGACTTTGAAGCCGCTGCGATGCCTCATTTGGCTGACCTGTACCGGTCCGCTTCCTTGTTAATCCGGGACTCGTCAGAAGCCGAGGACCTGGTGCAAGAAGTTTACCTGGAGGCTTGGAAGTCGTTTCACCGGTTTGAGCCGGGAACGAACTGCCGGGCTTGGCTCTTCAAGATTTTGTTTCATCGGCTCCACCATGTCAGGCGCCGGTTGATCAAGGCTTCCCGGGTGGAGGCGTTCGCGAGCCCGGGGGGAGAGGACAACTTTATGGCCGAGCCTCCGGTTCCGCAGGACATTCGCGATGAGGATGTTCTGCTGGCTCTTGCCAAGGTCCCGATGGAATTTCGCGAAACCGTTCTCATGGCGGACGTGGAAGAGTTTTCGTACCGGGAAATCGCGGAAACCATGAGAATTCCATTGGGAACCGTCATGTCAAGGTTGAGCCGGGGGAGGAAGCTCTTGCGCGCCGAATTGGCGGAGGTTGCCCGGTCGTTCGGAATCAAGCAGCGGGGGAAAGGGGCGGGCCAAGGTGAATCCGCATGAATGTGCTTAATTTTGACTCCAAGCAGTGTGAACGGGTGCGGCGGCAACTGGACGCGTATCTCAGCAATGAGCTCCTCGTGGAAACGACGAGCGAAGTGTTGAGACACCTGGAGAGCTGCGAGGCCTGCTCACTCGAGTTGGATGCACGGATGCGCTTGCGGAAAGCCTTGCGGAAGGCCGCCGATCAGCGGGTTCCACCGGAGCATTTGAGAGAAGCGATTAGCCGGCGCCTGAGGAGGGAGCAACCTGGGCTTTTCGGGGAATTCCGCGTCATACCCTGGGCAGTGGCACTGGCGAGTCTGGTTTTGGTGGTGGTCGCCGCACAACAGGGGTTCCGATTGCAGCGCGGCAGACAACTCGTTTCGAGCGTCCTGGCCATTGGAGTCTCGGATCATATTCAATGCGCCATCAAGGGTCACAACTATCCGCAGGTGGCGAGTCCACCGGATCAACTCCGCAAGAAACTCGGACCCGAGTACGCCGGGCTGCTACCCATTGTCCAGGAGAAGCTTCCGGCCTTTCAGGTGCTTGAAGCGCACATTTGCCAGGTGCCGGGTAGCTCGCGAAATTACGTTCACTTCATCACGCGCGGGCAAGGGACGATTCTTTCTGTGATTCTCACACGGCGGGAGGGCGAATCGCTCCCGTCGGGGAGGTTCCTGGTGGCGAGTGCCCCCGCGGGTGTTGACCTTTACAAAGCGCAACTCGAAGGAATGAACGTCGCGGGCTTTGAATCGAATGAGTATTTTGGTTTTGTCGTATCCGACCTTGGCCAGGACGAAATGGTTCGGATTGCCACGGGGCTTGCTCCGGCGTTGCGGGACGCCTTAAACAAGGGCGCCGGAACTGAGAAGGCTGCAACTCCAGGGTTCCAGATCGACTTTGTGTCTATCGGGTATAACTCGGCGTGGGCAGCCCGAAAGTGGGATGGGCAATCGGTTGCTTGAAGATACTACAAGGGCTACATTCCGCACGTGCTGGTCCTGGATGCAGGTGGGAAAGCCCTCTACAACTCCGATGGAGAAGTGGATTCCCGGGTGATTGAGAGCATATTCGAAAAGTCCTTCGCTCAAGCAACCGGAGGATCATCCCCCAAATAAATTCCTGAAAGGAGCATGAAGTGGCGAACACGAAGTCCGCAGTAATCTATCCGCAACATAAAGGACAAGACCGATCACCACGCGGTGTAAATCGCAGGGCTTTCATCGGGGCGTCGGTCTCGGCGCTTGCCGGCCTTATGTTCTGGGATTACCGAAGCCCGAAAGCCGTAGCGGCTGGGCCTCGACCCACCGGCCAGCCGAAGATGGTTCAGATCGTGGAATTCTCCGATGCGGGGGCACGGCAAGGCGTCATAGTCGTTCCGACGATCATCAAAAGCGATGAGGAATGGCGGAAACAACTCAGCCGCTCTGCGTTCGACGTTACGCGTAAGGCGGACACGGAGATGGCCTTTACCGGCGCCTACTGGAAGCTCCACGACAAGGGACTGTTCCGCTGCATCTGCTGCGATACTGCCCTTTTTAGCTCCGAGACGAAGTTTGACTCCGGCACCGGCTGGCCCAGCTTTTGGGCGCCGATCGCCAAAGAGAATATCAAGGAACTTGCCGATAGTAGCTGGGGTATGGACCGGACGGCAGTTTCCTGCCGCCGCTGCGACGCTCATCTGGGTCACGTTTTCAAGGACGGGCCGCGGCCCACCGGGCTTCGCTATTGCATGAATTCGGTGGCCTTGCGGTTCATCAAGTCGGCGTGAACATAGTTAGTATCACGCAGGGGCATCAATCGTAGGTTGACGGGCTCCATTGAGCACCTAAAGATCACGCGCCCGCGGCTCCCGCTGCCGGCCTGGTTGAAAACCATAATGAAATTCCCCGCGGTCCTGTTCGTTTCCGCAAACACGACGTCCCAGACTGACACACTCCGAGGTGGAATTCGCACCGCAGCGATTGAAGCAAGAGTTAACAAAAAAAACCCGGCGAGCAATGCCCGCCGGGTAAGACGCAAATGAACGGAAGAGCTATTGGCTGATCGCCACCCCGTTAAAGCTGGTGACCCCGATTGAGTTCGACGTTGCCACAGGTGCGAGGTCGCCGTGGGTGTCGATGGCGAAGACGCTGACATAACCGTCGCCGCCGGCAGTGTAAATGACGGCGAGCCACTTGCGATCGTGGGATACCGTTATGTCCGTCGGTACGCCCGGCAAGGTTATCGATTTGTAGAACACCCCGCCTTGGCCGTCGCTGAAGAATATCGAGATGGCATGCCCGGGGGAATTGCCCGTATACCACGCGCTCCCCGGTCCTTTAGCCACCCAGCAGGGGGCGTTGCTGGGATACGGCGGTGTCGGCCCGGCTATCGGGAAAACATTCCGGTTCTCGTCCACGATAGCGAAGCTATCGGCACTGTGGGCCGGAGTAAATCCCAAGATGTCTCCCCAGAACGCGGCTCCCAGCGGGGTATTGTTCGCCGTGCTGGGGAGCGTTACGGTGGTACTCGCCCCGGTGAGCGCCCCATCGCCCGTGAGCGGCAGTTGAAGGACGGATCCTGACTTCAGGGTGACAGCCGCCCAACTCTTGCCGACCACGATCTGCGCAGCCGAAGGATCGCCGAGACCGACGACGCCTCCATCAACATGTCCCGATGGCCACGCATGACTCTCGGCGCAATTGGTGCCGACCACGAAGAGATGTTCCTTGGTGAGCGCGACAGAATCGGGGTTCACACAGCCAGGCGACAGCTTTATCGTAGACCCAATGCTGATGAAGTCGTCATCCCGCACCAATTGACTGACGCTATTTGATGCGTAGTTGGCTACAGCTCCGAGATCGTCCCTGAACTGTAGAACACCAGCGTTGCCGCCCGCGCCGCCATTGCCACCCGTCGGCAACATGCTCACCAAGGATAGCGAAGGCGTCCCCGTTGCATCCAGCTTGAACACGACCACATCGTTGCCGTTTGCGTTATTCGTGCTCGTGAGCACGAGCACGCTACGTCCATCCTCGGCTGCAACCGCCCACGCGGTTGCGAGAAATACGAGCGCCAGCATACCGCCGGCGCGACACAGATTGATTTTCAAGGTACTTTTCTCCTTTATTGGATTGGAATTTGCACCGCAGCGATGGAAGCAAGAGTTGACACTAACGGCGGCCAGCGTTGCCCGATAAGGCGCGCGGCCCCCGCATGGAGACACATATCCTGCTCGAAACTTCATGGTTCCTCCTTCTCCTCTTTACAGTTGGGCTCGCGTTGGCTGCCCGAGGGCCGGCCCCAAAGCAGGGTACTCCGGCACTAGGGATTTTGATTTTCCAACGCCCATTGCGGCTTTCGCCGCCGGTACCACTGCTGAATCGGTCGGCAGTGGCACCACTATGGAAATACCATTCGTGCTCGTTTCTATTCCCGAGAACAAAGAAATCTGATCCGAGCTAGTTAAAAATCACAGGAAGGTTTACAGGGTAAGAAGGATGAGGCAGAGACGGATGGCGAGTAAGAACATCATATTCGCTTTGGTGTAATCCCATTTCCGGCCGGATTTCACCGATTAAATCGATTCGTTGCAATTCATTGCAGGAGAATTAGTTACGATCCCAGATCAGGATTTGTCCTGAAAAGTCATAGGACTGTATCGGATGCGCGCCGACTGGACCATCAGCCGAGTGGCGGGGATCGAGCCCGGCGCACGTTCAAGTCGCCTTCCCGCCTATTGAGCGCCGGTCACTTGGCATATACCGCCCTACTCGCAGAATTGCAATCTCTGGCCCTCGCGAAGGCCCCTTCGAAGAAGTTTGTGGTGGCATTGCACTCACTGTGGTTGATCGCCCCCTGTGGGCTGCGCTCACCGGTTCCCAAGACGATTCACTAGATCAGCGGAGGAATCTTGATTAGATCCTGGACGAACCGCCTCATCTCTTTGTGACGGGTTTCGTCGTCCGGCGCTCGCAAAATGGAAGATGGATGTACTGTGGCCATTACCCGTGGTGCGATCGTAGACTTGATGAACTCGCCTCTATGCTGCGTCACGCGAAAATCGCGGCCTAAAAGCGCCTGTGCTGCCGTCGCTCCAAGGCACACAATCACCTTGGGACGAATGGCCGCGATTTCCGCATCAAGCCAGGGTCGGCAAGCGGCAATTGCAGCTCGGCAAGGCTGGCATTCGGCGGGACAATAAGATTGGGCACGGGATGACCTCCCTTTGGATGAAGAGCGTTTAGCCACATAATATGGATGCTTTGGGAGTCAAGAGCGGCTCAGCTTTTGAACTTTTGCCGCGCTGCAAATCTGTATTTCAGTCCCCTATTTTCCATGACGCCCATCAAGTCCTGCGGCGCCGTCTTGACAAATATCGCGGCTTCGCCCAGAATTGTCGGTAGGCGAATAAAAGGCGAAAGTCGCTCGAGCCTTTTTCCGCCCTGTGGAACCCTATGGCTCGAAATCTTACGGCTTTGCGCTCGCAAATAGAATCGGTTCTTGCCCGACGCATTCCCGCGCCCTTCATGCCTTGCAACTTCAAGGCGGTAGAGACAGTTTCCGCTGGCATTCCTGCAACGGATGGTTTGACAGGAGGGTTGCCGCGCGGCGGAATCACCGAGATTTGCGGTCCGAGCTGTTCCGGCCGAACGAGTTTACTGATGGCAGCTTTGGCTTCTCGAACCGCCGAAGCCGAAGCGTGCGCTTTCATTGATGGACGCGACGCTTTCGACCCGTATTCCGCGGAAGCGACCGGCGTGGAATTAAACCAATTACTGTGGGTGCGATGCCGGAACATCGATCAGGCCCTACGAGCCGCGGATTTGGTTTTGCACGGCGGAGGCTTCGGCCTGGTTGCTTTGGATCTGGGCGACATTCCGGCGGAAGTAGTTCGTTATGTTCCGCTCAATGTGTGGTTCCGGTTTCGTCGAGCGGTGGAGCACACGCCGACAATCTTTCTCGTAATCGAGCAGGAACCGCATGCCAAGACCTGCGCTTCGCTGGTTTTGCGGATGGAAACGGGGGCTGCGCATTGGTTAAAGACGACCCCGGATGGCCAGGAGGTTATTCGCCATCCGCATGCGTGCCTATTTGCCGGCTCATTATTGCGGGCGGAAGTGCTTCGGAATCGGGTGCAGCCGGTTAGCCGCGCGTGTTTCGATCGCGGTTCTCCGTCGGTCACTTTGGAATCGAAATACCGCCCAACAGGTCGAGGGTGAGGATTCTACGACAGTTGATGGCAAAAGGCGATTCGTATGGCATTTGTTTCCATTTTTGTTCCCAATTTTATGGTGCAGGCGGTGGTGCGTTCGGAACCGGGTCTTCGCGATCGCGCGCTTGCCCTTGTGGATGGCACTTCTTCCATCCAGACCGTTATCGGACTGAATGAGGCTGCATCGAAAGCGGGAGTCAAACTTGCCATGACCAAGTCCCAAGCGCAGCAATTCGGCGAAATCGAAGTTCGTCACCGGGCGCGGACGCAGGAAAAGATCGCCTATGCAGCATTGCTGGATCTCGGCTGGTCTGTTTCACCGAGAGTCGAAGATACGGCGGCGGATACCATCGTGCTCGATCTTGCCGGCCTCGCTGGCTTATTCGGCTCGGAGGAAAGTATCGCCGGAAAGCTTGCCGAAGGGGCAACACGCCTCGGGTTCACAACGCAAATTGCCACGGCCTCGAATCTGGATGCCGCCATTCTTGCCTCGCGGGCTTTCGCCGGAATTACCGTTATTCCTGCCGGCAAAGAATCCATCCTGATCGGGAAGGTGCCGGCTAGCGCCCTTTCGCCTTCGATGGAGGTTCGGGAAACTCTGGAGCGTTGGGGCGTGCACACGTGCGCGGCACTTGCGGCTTTGCCCGTTTTGCAGCTTTCGGAGCGGCTCGGACAAGAAGGAGTTCGCCTGCATGAATGGGCGCGGGCCCGGAGCACGCGGGCGATGGTGCTGGCGCAGCCGGCGATTTATTTTGAAGAGGCGATGGAATTGGAACATGCGGTGGCCGAGATCGAACCCCTCTCATTTTTACTGGGGCGATTGCTCGGACAGTTGTGCGCACGGCTGGCTAAGCGTTCGCTTGCTGCGGGCGTGATTCGAGTGCGATTCGAGCTCGAGCCCTCGTTGGAAGTGGATATCCCGCTAATAAACGATGATCCCCACTATTACCGGCCTGTGCCGAGCATTTACGAAAGGACTTTTTGTCTGGCCGTCCCCATGGGCGATTCCACAAAGCTCTTGAAATTGCTGATTTTGCATTTGCAGGCCGATGCGCCTCCCGCGCCGGTTTTGAAAATTATTTTGGCGGCGGAGGCGGCGCGGCCGCGCGTCTCTCAAGGAGGACTATTTTGTCCGATTTCTCCCGATCCAGAAAAAGTGGAATTGACCCTGGCGCGCCTGGCGAAATTAGTGGGAGCTGCGAACATCGGCTCTCCCGAATTGCTCGATACGCATCGGCCGGAGGGTTTTCGAATGCTCCGGTTTGTTCCCAACCGCGATTCGGTGGACACTCGCCGCCCGGTTCGCCGCTCGTCTTCGGGTAAAGAAGCGGCGATGACAGAAAAAGTCGAGATTTCAACAGAAAAAGATTGCAAAACGGCGTTTCGGGTTTTCCGGCCGGCGCTGGCCGCAAGAGTCGAAGTTCGTCAAGGCTGCCCCGCGCGCGTGGCTTTTCCTGGCGTTCGCGGCCGCGTCGTTGCCGCTTCGGGACCCTGGCGTGGTTCGGGAGATTGGTGGAGCGAAGACGCCTGGCAAACCGAGGAGTGGGATATCGAGATTCATTTTGATGCTCCTTCCCCTTCGAGATTACCCGAACAAATTGAGAATACCGGCGTAAAAGCAGGCCCGCAACGCGGGGTTTACCGCCTGTTTTACGACTTGACTCGCCAAGAGTGGTTTGTACGAGGTGCGTACGACTAAGAGCAGTGACGAGTGACAAGTGGCGAGTGACGAGCAACCGAAAGACGAAAATCGAAACTCGAAATTCGAAACTCGCCGAGATTTTCGAGCTTCGAATTTCGAATTTCGGTTCTTGCTGGCTCGTCACTCATCACTCGTCACTGCCTTAAAAGCTCTTGCTTGTCACTCGTCACTTGTCACTTGTCACTGTTTTACCATGACCTACGTTGAACTTCATGCGCGTTCGGCCTTCAGCTTTCTGGAAGGCGCTTGTGTACCCGAAGAATTGGCGAGCCTTTGCGCCGACTACCAGATGCCGGCCATGGCGCTCTTGGACCGCAATGGTTTTTACGGCTCACCCCGTTTTCATCTCGCGGCCCGAAAGGTATCGGTTTGCGCTCACGTCGGTGCCGAAGTGACGTCCCCGCAAGGCTGGCGTTATCCCTTGCTCGTCGAATCGCGCGCCGGTTATCAGAACCTTTGCCGCCTGATCACGCAGATGAAATTGCGAGGGAAAAAAGCCGAAGGTTATGCTTTTCCGGAAGAGGTGGCAGCGAAGGCGCAGGGACTGATTTGCCTGACGGGCGGAGAAGAAGGTCCCTTGGCCCATGCTTTGGCCCAAGGGGGAATCCGCGCGGCCATCGAGATGGTGCAACACCTCTGCACCATGTTTGGCCGGGATAATGTTTATGTCGAACTCCAGCGGCACTTCCATCGGGAAGAGGAAGCGCGCAATCAAGCGGCCCTGGAAATCGCGCAAAAATTGCGCTTGCCGCTGCTCGCGACGAATGGCGTGGGGTATGCCCGCCCACCACAGCGCCAACTGTTGGACGTTTTCACCTGCATACGGAACCATCGAACTCTTGCTACCGCCGGCCGTCTCCTCGCGCGGAACGCCGAGCGCTACCTCAAGTCTCCCGCCGAGATGACGCGCTTGTTCTCCGACATTCCCCAGGCGGTGGCGAATACCGAAGTCCTCTCCTCCCGATTGAAATTCACGCTCAACGATCTGGGATACCAGTTTCCGGAATATCCGGTTCCGCCCGGTGAGACCCAAATGAGTTTTCTACGGCGGCGCACCCAGGAAGGGATGATGGGCCGTTACGGGTCCCATAACCCGAAAGCGCAAAAGCAGATCGAACGCGAACTTGCCCTGATTGAAAAGCTCGATTTGCCCGGATATTTCCTGATTGTGTGGGATATCGTGCGCTTCTGCCGTGAGCAGAATATTCTGGTCCAGGGACGCGGTTCGGCGGCGAACAGCGCGGTCTGTTATTCGCTGGGCATTACCGCCGTCGATCCGGTCGCGATGGATTTACTCTTCGAGCGATTTCTTTCCGAGCAGCGCGGCGAATGGCCCGACATTGATCTTGACCTTCCCAGCGGCGCCCAGCGCGAACGCGCGATCCAATATGTTTACGAACGTTATGGCCAGTTGGGCGCGGCCATGACGGCGAACGTCATCACCTATCGCGGACGCTCCGCGGCGCGGGAAATTGGCAAGGCGCTGGCGTTTCAGCCGGAAATTCTGGACCGCCTCGCGAGCCTGGTGGGATCCTGGGGATACCACGATGCGGATCAAACCCTTGAATGCCACGTTCGCGAAGCGGGTCTGGACCAACAGAATCATCAAATCCGCAAGTTTGTTGAGCTGTGCATGATGGCGCAGGATATGCCCCGGCATTTGGGACAGCATTCCGGCGGAATGGTGGTGTGCCAGGGACAACTGGATTCGATTGTTCCGCTCGAGCCCGCCACCATGCCCGGACGCGTGGTGGTGCAATGGGACAAAGAAGATTGCGCCGACATGGGAATCGTGAAGGTGGACCTGCTGGGATTAGGCATGATGGCGGTGCTGGAGGATTCGATCAAGATTATCCGCCGGGATTATGAACAGGAAGTTGACCTGGCGCATCTGCCCGCGGATGATCCGCTGGTCTATGGAACGTTGCAGAAAGCGGACACGGTGGGAATGTTCCAGATCGAAAGCCGGGCGCAAATGGCGTTTTTGCCCCGGCTTCAACCGAAGTGCTTCTACGACATTGTGGTGCAGGTGGGCATCATCCGCCCGGGGCCGATTGTGGGGAAAATGGTCCATCCCTATCTGAAACGGCGGCAGGGCCGGGAATCGCCCCAGTGCTTGCACCCTTCGCTCGAGCCCGTGCTGGCGCGGACTCTGGGAGTGCCGCTTTTTCAGGAACAGTTGCTGCGCATGGCCATGATCGCGGCGGGATTTTCGGGAGGGGAAGCCGAGGAGTTGCGGCGCGCGTTCGGATTCAAGCGCCCCGAATATCGCATGCAGGATATTGAGAAAAAGCTGCGCGCGGGAATGGACAGAACCGGGATCGGAGGGGAGACGCAGGACAAAATCGTGCAGGCGATTACCTCCTTCGCGCTGTATGGATTTCCGGAATCGCATGCGGCGAGTTTTGCCTTGCTGGCATACGCCAGCGCTTACCTGAAGTGCCATTATCTTGCCGCTTTTACGGCGGCGCTGCTGAACAACCAGCCCATGGGATTCTATCAGCCGGCGACTGTTGTAAAGGATGCGCAGAGGCACGGGTTGAAAATCCGGCCGATCGATGTGACTTGTTCGGATTGGCTTTGCACTCTCGAAAGTGCCACGGGCGTCCCGCCCGTGAACGGTCACGGCCAAGATGGCCGTGCCACAGCAAAGGACACCATTACCCAGCAGGGTTTTGCCTTGCGTCTGGGGTTGCGGTACGTGAAGGGCTTGCGCCAGGAGATGGGATTGAAGATTGCAGAAGAGCGCGCGGTGCGAAAATTCTCCTCGGTGGACGATTTGAAGCTGCGCATTCCGCCGATACAAAAATCCGAACTCGCGGGGTTGGCGGAAATTGGCGCTTTGAATTTCATCGCGGCGAAAGAGAGCGGAATGCATCGGCGGGATGCGTTATGGCAGGTCGAGCGGGCGGCGCGACGAGCCGGGCCCTTGTTTGAGGGGTTGGCCGAATTTCCTTCGGAAGCAGACGTTTCATGGGTTCCGCACCACCCCGGCGCCATGGGCGCCACCCCTCCTCAACTGAGGAGGGGAGCCGCGAAGACTCCCCTCCTGAATCAGGAGGGGTGGCGCGTTAGCGCCGGGGTGGTTTCGGGCACCCAAGGCGCGGGGCTACCCGCGTCATCGGAGGCGGAGCATTCACCCTTGGCGGCGATGACTTCCGAGGAGAGGCTGGTGGCGGATTTCCGGGGCACGGGACTGACCATCGGACCTCATCCCATGGCCTATAAGCGGCAGGAAATGAAAAAGCGGCACGTTCGAGCCGTTGCCGACCTGGCTCGTCTGCGCGATGGATTGCGAGTGCGAATCGCCGGAGCCGTCATCGCCCGGCAGCGTCCCGGAACGGCCAATGGCTTCGTGTTTCTCAGCCTGGAAGATGAAACGGGCATCACCAATGCGATCATTACTCCCCAATTGTTCAAGGAAGCGCATGCGACGCTGGTACAGCAGCAGTTTTTGCTGATCGAAGGCAAGCTACAGAATCAAGAAGGCGTAATTTCCATAAAAGCCGAACGTGTTCAGCCCCTGACGATCACCCAGGCGGAAACGACGTCGCATGATTTTCATTGAGGGGCGACGGAAGGGCGGGGCTTATGGTTTTTGAATTAAAGCGTTGTAAGAAAAATTTCCCTTCCCTCTCCCGTGGGGAGAGGGTGCCCGAGAAACGAGGGCGGGTGAGGGGTTACTTGCAAGATCGAGGCGCCGGTACACGACAATGTGGATTATTCTGGGGGTACTTCCACTGCCTGCCAGCAGGTGACGAGTTCGCATCATACGGTTGCATCCACCGTGGATCGGGGTTACGATAGGCATATGGGTAAGGTAAAGGAATCGGAGTTTCAGAAGCCCGCTCCCGCCCTTGATGACGAGGACGAGGAAACGCTCGCGGCCATTGACGAAGGCATTCGCGATGCCGACGCGGGCCGAACCATACCCGCGGAAGAAGTCCGTAAGCTCTTGCCCCAGTGGATTACCGCCTCCTCTACTCGCAAAGGTCGCTGAACGATCTCGACGAAATTCTCGGGCACATCGCCGAGGAAGACGCTGAGGCCGCTTCCCGATTTGGTGCTTCCTTGCTGGATCATGTTGATCTACTCAGTCGATTTCCCCGCCTGGGCGGCGCCATCCGAAAGCGATCACGGGTGCGCAAATTACTGCACAGCCCTTTGCTGGTTTACTATCGAGTCGACGAAGATAAACGGCTGATCGAGATCCTTCACGTCCGCCATGGGGCGCGG
>Ga0209039_10001553_pt1 | contig 21106 bp, 17 predicted proteins | sample BogFormECP12_OM1_FD_188238 | JGI IMG/M metagenome (GOLD analysis project Ga0209039, IMG submission 188238) | Bog forest soil microbial communities from Calvert Island, British Columbia, Canada - ECP12_OM1 (SPAdes) (version 2) | ecosystem: Environmental > Aquatic > Freshwater > Wetlands > Bog ...
CCTTCGTCTGGACCGCTAAGGCGTCCGACGTTCTGGAAAAGGTCAAGCGTGCTCGTGCTGTGCTGGATAATCGTTGATCTGCTTGCCGCAGACCACTAGACTCGGGCAATGGCCACCAGCATCCGGCAGGCGGCGCTCGACAAATCCGCCGGCCCTATCCGCCGCATGCGGCAGTATGCCTTCTACGACTGGACCCGCGAGATGCCGAGGTCCAAACGCCTCATCACATGGGCGGGGTTCCTGATCCAGGGATACGCCATCTATTCCCTGGCGGTGCGGTCCCTGATATGGCCTGCGATGTGGCCGACGGGGATATATCTTTACGGAAGTGCGTGGGCGCTTTACGTCCTGGGCAGCGGGCTGATGAACGGGATGCTGACTTCGGAATTTGTCCGCAAGACCGAACTGGAGGCCGACCAGACAGCCGCACGGCAGATCCAGCAGACGCTCATCCCCGGAAAGTTGCCGGAGCTTCCAGGCTACGTGGTGGAGACCTTTTACAAGCCTTTACGCGAAGTTGGCGGCGACTACTTCGACGCGATCGATCTTCCGGGAAACCGGGCGCTGTTCGCGATTGCGGATGTGTCCGGGAAAGGGATGCCGGCGGCGCTGCTGGCGGCAAACATACAGGCCCTGGTCAGAAGCATGGCGAGTGCCGACGCGAATCCCTTGACGCTGGCGCGGCAGATCAACAGGCACCTGAGCCAGTATACGCCGAGCGACCGCTTTGCGACAGCGGTGTTCATCGCGCTGAACCGCGATTCCGGAGAACTGACCTATGTAAATGCCGGCCACAACCCCCCGATGGTGTCGGGCAGGGGATCGACGACGACGCTGGAGGCCACCGGCATGCCGCTCGGACTTTTTCCCGAAGCGGTGTATGAAGCGCGTACAGCGCTTCTTTGCCCTGGCGGCGCACTGCTCCTCTTCACCGACGGATTGACCGATTCGATTCCCGGAGAGAATGCCGAGGCCCGCTTGCGCGATGCTTTGGCCGATCGCCCGGGAAGAACGATGTCTAATCTCAGATCCTTAGTGGACGCGAAGTTCAATGACGACGATGTCACCATATTGCTCGTGAAACGGGATGCAGATACCAGGCCCGATCAGGAATGAGAAGCGCGCCGGGCCCGGGGAGTCCACGGGGCCTTGCCGCCGCCGGGCCGCACGGGCGGCTGGCGAACGGAGGCTACCTGGGCGGCCGGGGCCTCTCCGGCTCCGGGGGCTTCGAGTAATCCGGGCGGGGCGCCGATCGGGATTCCGGACGCGGGATCAATCCCCGGTTGCAGGGGGGTTGTAACTGCGCGATCTCCCGCGCGTTTCGCCGTTCGTCGAGGGGCATGGCATCCAGCAGCTCACGGAACTTACGAGCGGGCATTAGCTTCTTACGGGTTTAATCGTAAACAGAAATACTTCAACAAACCTCAAGTCAAGCTGCCTCAAGTAGTTGGATGATGTTGCGGATGGATGCGTCAGCTTTGTGGTACGCGGCTTCCAGTTTACTGTTGGGCTGGGCGCCGCTGTTGGGTTGGTGGTGAAAGAGGCTGTTTGCAAGGGGACCGCATAACCGCTGGTGGAACAGCACAAAGGCGAGAGAGACCTTGGTTCCCTTGCCGGTCAGTCGATAAGCGTAGCGTTTGCCGTCCCGCTCGATCAGACCGTGCGCCTTCATTTTGCGCAGATCATAGCGGAGTTGATTCAAGCCGTAGCGCGCAGCGGAGAGTTCGAAGGCGGCCAGGAGGGCGGCGTGGATCTGCTTGGCAGTCCACCCGCCGACCGTGGTGCCGCCATGCAGTAGAACTTCCATGAACCGGATCATGCGCGTGTCGTGGATCTTGATGCCGGGAAACTTTGCGGTTCCCACCGTGATGGGTAACGCGAGTCGTTGCAAGAGCGGGAACTCGACGTGAACGTTCAAGGACTGCGCCTGGAAGGTGGCGAAGCGGTCGGTGATCGCCACGAAGTGGTCGCGCACGGCGGCCAGATGGTCCAACCCCTTCTTCAACCTGAAATCGGACAGATTATTGGAGCAGATCTCATTGCGCAAGAAGGTGGAGAACTTCTCGTACTGCTTCACAAAGGCATGTTTGAAGTAGGCCCGGAAGATATGACGCCCGTGCTCAATCTGCTCCAGCGTGGTGTTGAGTTTCCCCTGCACCTTCTTGGTGACGCGGACGCCGAAGATCTCGCTGATCTTGTGCGCGGTCAGCCGCCACCGCCCAATCTCGCAGGAGCGTTCGAAGATGCGGTGGATGGGGAAGTGGCGCTTGAAGATGAAATTGCGGCAGTACTCGATCTGGTTGACGGCGTAGAACCGGTGCAGATTCATCGCGCCCTGCTCGCGCTTGGAGAACTTCGGTCCCAGCACCAGCGTCCAGCGGTCCAAGCGCTCGCGGATCACCTCACCGGTGAGCCGATCGGCAGCCCCTTGCAGGGCTGCAACATCGTCGACGGCCAGGAACGCATTGTCATTTTTGCGGAAGCCGATTTTGTTGCGGTTCAATTCCTGTTCGATGAAGGAGTGGCCGTTGAGATAGTAGGTAGTCTGGAAAGGGAAGAACGACGCCACGCGCATCACCATCGGCCCCAGCGTTTCATCCCGCAGGTAGAAATAGTAGTGCGTGAAGCGGCTCCGCTGCGCTCGCAGAATGCGGTGGTTGGGATCCTGGGTGGGGAACTTGGGCATGGAACAGCGAAAGGTCGGTCCTTGCTCCATGCTTTGGAAGATGAAATAGACGCCATACTGGCCGGCCCGCTCCATGCGGCGCAACCAGGGCCGCACATAGTCTTCTTTCCGGACACCTTTTTGGGCCCACTCCACGGGGATCTTGTGATTGCGGGCGAACGCCTCCACCCAACCCCGATACTCGCCCGTCCGTTTGCTCAACACCGCCTTGTCCACCACGGGAACCCCGATCACGTCACGGAAAAAGTAGACCACTTGTTCCGGGCGCGACAGCCCGCTCAAATATCCGTGGATGACTATGCGGTCGAAGCAGTGGTATACAAAAACCAGCAGGCTGGAAAACAGCTTTGCGAAAAATTCCATCGGTCGTCGGTCCTCCGATCTTGTCTCGACAACTCGATCTTCGGACAGGCGGCCGGTGGAATCAAAATTTCAAATATTTTTGGCTAGAACTTACTCTCGAAGCGAAAGGGCGGGCTTTCCGCTGAGGCGCTCCGCGAGGTGTTCTCCCAAGCGGTCGGCGAAGCTTCCGGATTGGTCGATCGTGGTATTGAAGAGCACCACCACTGCATAGTCATCCCGCGGATTGAAGAGCGAATAAGCGCTATATCCGCCCGTTCCCCCGTTGTGCCAGAACGCGCCGGACTTGGTGTCGAAGAGCCAGGCCAATCCGACCTTCATTCCAGGGAGCGAATCGCCGCGCAGTTGATGGCACAATGCGAGCGCGCCGGCGATGGTTGCGGAGGGCGAGCCGGCGGCGGCCGCGGCTGGCGGATGCGGGATGCGATCGGGGTGCAGTTGGGCCTCCAAGTAAGTCAGCATGTCGGCGGCGGTGGAGCGGATGGCGCCGGCGCCGGCGAGCGCGTCCAAATGCCAGGGGTGCGCGGGCTTGTGGGATGCACTGTAGCCTTGTGCGAACCGCTTTTCCTGTTCCGGCGACAGATTCACTACCGTGTCCTTCAGCCCCAGAGGTCCGGTGACTTCCGCGGCCAGCAATTCCGGATAGGCCACGGCCGCGCGATTGGCAAGCGCCTGGCCCAGCAGACCCAGGCCCAGGTTGCTGTAGTTGAACCGCGCGCCGGCCGGCTTACTTACGCCGAGTTTGGCGAGGCATTCGTAGAGGTTCGCCGGGCGGTAATCGGCGTAAGGATCCTGCGGGTCGGCAGGCTTAAAGTTGTCGGGCATGCGGGGCAGGCCGGAACTCTGCGTGGCCAGATCCAGCAGAGTTATCTCGGCTCCCTCGGGTTTTGCCACGGTCCCGGGAGGCAGCAACTCCCGCACAGGCTCATCCAGCTTCACTTTGTTTTGCGCCACCATTTGCGCCAGGATGAGGGCGGTGAAGGTCTTGGAGATCGAGCCAATCTCGAAGAGGGAATCCTCCTTTGCCGGGCCGTATGAAAAGATCCGGCGGGTTCCGCGTTGTTCGACGCCAATCACCACGCCGCCGTTCGTGGAGGGCGCCAGTGCGCCGTCCTTCAGCGCCGCGGCCAGGTCGCGATCGAGGACCGCTTTCAGATCGGCCACGGGCACCGGAGGCAGAGCAGCGTCATACTTGGGCGGCTCGGGCGCCTTCGGCGCCAGCGCGGCCGGCTGGCGTGTCAAGCGTAGCGGGAAGTCCTGCCCTTGCGACCACACGCCGTTCAGCTCGTTGGCGTCCGGCGCGAGCGTTCCCGTCCAGTGGCCATTCGCCACGGGGACGTCGAACGAAAAACGGCCGCCGTCGAGCCGTACGTTATCGCAAGGAAGCCCCGCCGCCCCTTGATCCAGGCTGTCAAGCGAGCAGTACTCCTTCCCGGCGCGGTCGCTCTTCACCTGAATCTGGACGCGAAGTTTGGCGCCGCCCGCCTCGATCGTTCCCAGCCAGATTCCATCCACGCGCGACGGCTTTTCAGCGGCCGCGAACGGCTCATCGCGGCGAAACACGAGCGGAATTTCCGAGCCCTGCGACCAGATGCCGTCGAGCGTCGCTCCATCGGCGGAAACCTTGCCGCGCCACCGGCCGCCGACGCTGGGGACATCGAAGGACAACGCGCCCTCCGCCAGGCGGAAGTTGGCGCATGCCAGGCCGTTGGCGCCCTGATCGACGCTGTCCAGCGTTCCGTCCACGGCTCCGCCGGAGACCTTCAAGTGCAGCTTGAGATGAAGCGGGCCGAGCGCGCCCGAATAGTCGCCGCCGATCTTCGGCGTCTGCGCCACGGCCGCGCCGATAGACACGAGTATAGTCATCCAACGTAGAATCGTCATGGAACGCTCCCCCCAAACCCTTAGTTACTAACCTCTCCATTACTCTTTATGGCCGCATCCAGTGCATCGATGCGGCTCTTAAGCTTCCGCGCCGCCCGAAGATGCACCAGGGGTAAAGCCACTGTAAACCAGGCCAGCATGAGCCCGCAACCGAAGCACACGAACGGCGCGATGAAGGGCGAGTGTTTCGCATACATCCGGGCAAGATCGAGCTCGAAAAGGATGAAAGGCAGTGGAAGAAGCAGCCATCGCCACAGCAATTGGCGATGCCAGCCGCGGGTGCGCTCCAGTTCAGCCCGGTAGAAACGAAGGCCGCCGGTCTCGCCCAGATCGGGTTGGGTTCGCGCCCGCTCCGCCAGGATCTGGACGAGCCAGTACCCGAAACCGAAAACCCCCAGGATGGACCCGATACGCGTCAAGGCGCTGTGAAAGAGGAAGAAGAGCAGCGCGAAGTATGCCACAAAAATCGCCAAGCAGGCACCCAATATGGCGTGGGCTCCACGCCGCCGCGCCTGCAATCTTCCGGCATAATTACGAAGCTGATCCGGCGAAAACACGGGTCGATCCGTGCCGGCCTGCTTCCAGAGAACGTTCAGATCATCGGGCAAATCGTCACAGGGCATTTCGGCCTCCTCGATGAAATTGGCGGACCAGCAAGTCCTTAATGCGATGAATCCTGCTCCAGACATTCGCCGCGGAGAGGCCGGTAATCCCGGCGATCGATTCCGCGTCCAGGTCATCGAGATACGCCAGAATCACCTGGCGGTCGAGCGGATCGAGGCGCTGGATGAGCGAGAACAAACGTGTGAGCGCCTGGCTGCGGTCCGCGGAGATCTCAACGTTATCGCCGCCAACCTGAGCCTGGGCCTCTTCCAAGGTCAGGAAGGCAGGGGCATTCCGTTTGCCTCTGGTTTGCCAGACGACGTGCGACGCCGCCACGTTGTGCGCCACGCGGTAGATCCAGGTTCGCAGGGAGCACCGCCCATTGAACTTCGCGAAGCTGCGCCACAGGGCCAGATGGATCTCCTGCGAGAGGTCGCGCCGCAGGTCCGGATCGGCTTCGTAGGCATAGGCCAGGCGGGCAAGAGCCGCGCCGTACTCCTCTGCGACTTTCCGGTACAACTCGTCCTGACTTTCGAGTTGGTCCACCTTGGTTTCCACTTTGCCCTACATTCAGGGTAGTCGGCGCAAACGGGAACTCCTTGCAGATTTCCCGCTGATTTTTGCTACGGTACGCCTGGAGCGCTCAGGATCGGCGCCGCGGCGAGGCCGGGTTACACGTAGCGCACCAGCAGCAGATCGGCGGCATTGGCGGCGGGCGGAGTTGGGACGGCGCGGCGCCCGGCCGGGCGCGGGTGTCCGTTTTCGAGACTAGCTGTCCGAATGCGCGGGGCCGGGCTCGCCGGTCTACCGTTTGCGCCATGCCTGGAACAGCGTTTCCCGTTCGGCGGAGCTGAGCGGGGTGGGGTTGGGGCTGGGCTGGTCCTCGAGACAGCGGTTGTTGACGTAGCAGTCCAGCTTCTGGCGCATGGCCAGGCGGCCGCGATGGAGGCGCGTCTTGACCACGTCGGGGCTGAGGTCCAGAATCTGGGCGGTGTCCTCGGTGGACAGCTCCTCGATATCGCGGAGGACCACCACGGGGCGGTAGGCCGGAGGCAGTTCCATGATGACGCGGTCCAGCACGGCGCGCAGCTCGGCGCGCAGCATGCCGGTGTCCGGCGGGGCGGCGTCATCGGCGGTTTCGGCGGAGGGGGGCAGTTCGTCGAGCGACAACTCGCGCGGAGGGGCGAAGACGCTCTTGCGGCGGTGCATCAGGCAGGCGTTCCTGGCGATGCGGAAAACCCAGGGCCGCACGCGTTCCGGCTCGCGCAGGGTGGCGAAGCTCTCGAAGACTTTCAGCAGGGTTTCCTGGGCCACTTCCTCGGCGTCCTCCGGCTGGCCGCACATGAGCCAACTGTAATGGAAAATGCGGGAGCGGAAGTGTTCGACGAAGCGGTCGAAGGCGCCGGTTTCGCCGGCCAGCAACGCGCGCGCGAGCGTGGTTTCTTCAGAAGGATCCAAACCGCGATTGTAACCGGTCTACACGGCGGCCAGCGTGCGGACCACGGTTTCGATGGTGGGCGTGGCGGTGAGGGTGTTGTGGACCAGGCACTTGTGGACGGCCCGCGAGAGGCCTTGCTCATGGCGCGGATCGAGCCCCGGCATGGTGACTTCGATGCGAAACGCGTCCAGGCGCGCCGGTTGCAGGGCCTTTTCGGCCGACACCTTGATTTCCAGGCCGGCGGTGGGGATGGAGCGGGCCTTGAGGTACTCCGCCGCATAGTAGGCGGCGCAGGTACCGAGGGAGACCAGCAGAAACTCCGGCGGCGTCATGCCCGAATCGGCGCCGCCGCCGGATGGCGGCTGGTCGCACAGCACGCGGTGCCCGCGCGTGGTGGCCTCAAACTGAACGTTTCCGAGGTGATGAACGGTGACTTCCATATTCACCAGCAGAGATGCAGTTGGCGGCGAAAGGTGACACGCGGGCAGGGGCGGCCGGGGTGGGCTGTTCTACTTGACGGTGAGCGTGTAGGGTCCGGCGGACCCCGCTCTTCCCCAAACCTGCAGGTAGTAGACGGTTTTCTCCGCGACGTCGATGGACCGGACGATCCTCTGACCCTGCTCGGTGGCATCGACCGCGAATCCGACCGGTTGGCCGTCGGGGCCGAAGATGGCCAGGGCGGGGCGCAGAGCATCGGACCCGGCTTGCAGCGTGACCACCAACTGGCCGGCGCTCTCGGTCGTGAAGGAGTAGAAGTCGGTGTCCTCGGAGGTCATGATATTGGCGTCGATCGCCTGGCCGACCTCGATGGCGTAGGCGGAGGCCATGTCATCGTTGGGCTCGTACCTGTCGAAGGCATGGGTAGCCGTCACCTTGACCGAATAGCGGCCGGTAGAACCGTGTTTTCCCATCACCTGCAGATACCCGGTGGAGTTCGGTTTGGGCGAGATGAGCAGGCTCAGGCTGTTTCCCGGATCGGCGCTCTCGGCGGTCTCGCCGGTGGGATGGCCCGCGCCGTCGCAAACGCTGAGGTGAAGAGCCAGGGCCGGCGACAGGTTGCCGATCTCGACCCGCAGGACATCGCGGGGGGCGCGCGGAGCGCTGAAGCGGTAGTAATCCAGGTCGTGGGGGGTGGAGATTTCGCCCACGACGACGGTGTCGAGCGAGATCAAGTTGGCGGCGAGATAGGTGTCGTTGGGTTCCACTTCGGAAGCGACGGGGTCGGCCTCGTGCACGTTGAAGCCCGGCAGGCTGCTCAAGCTCAGGTGCACGGGCGCATAGTTGGGATCGCGCGCCAAAGCCTCGCGGAAGGCGTTGAGGGCACGGCGGTGGTCGTTCAGTTGCGCGTACAACACGCCCAGGTCCTGAAAGACGACGGGCACGGCGCACTGTTTGGCGATGCCCTCGAGGAGGGCGATGGCGCCCTTGAAATCGCCTCTGCCGGCGAGGATAGCGGCGTGGTCGAACTGCTGCTGCAACCCCAGGTCGCGCAGGGACTTTCCTTCGAACTGGAAGTACTCCTGGTTGAGGACCTGCGAGCTGGCGATGTAGCCGGCGAGTTTTGCCGGGGTGGTGAGGCGGGAAAGATAGCGGACGCCGAAGATGGCGGCGACGGCGGTCAGCAGCAGCAGTGGCAGCAACAGATCCTGGAAAACGCGATGCACTCCATGGCGCCGCCGCTTCCTGCGGACACGGACGCTCCTGCGGGGCGTTCCTTCATTCGGGGTTGGCGGAGCGTCGGGGGTCATTGGGTGTCTTTGCTACAATCCATATTCTATGCGCTTGCGGCGCGGTTGGCGCTGTTGGGGGATCGCCTGGGGCGCCGCGGTCTGCCCCTGGTTGGCGGTGGCCGCCGGCGGGGCGCTGGCTGCGCCCTTCCAGAAGGCCAAGAAGGAAGACCAGACGCAGACGCTGCAACTCCCCCGGGAACTTCCAGGAGCGGTGGAGGGGGACACCCGGCGGCTGGCATTTTATGTTACCCCGCTTTCCGCCAAGGGCCTCCTGTCGCAACAGATCCGGAACGCCATCAAGGCGTTGGAGCGCCGGGCGGGAAACGGCACCATCCTCAAAATCCGTGCTTTCGTGGCCGGGCCGGGGGATGTCCGGCGGGTGCGCGACCTGGTGAGCGAGATCTTCACGGAACGGCGGAAGCCACTGCCGTCGTTGAGCCTGATTCGCTCCGGGGGGCTGCCGCTGGAGGGCGCGCAGGTCGTGATGGAGGCCATTGGACTATCCAGCAGGCCATTGAATCCAAATGGGCTGGCGTTTTTGTCCGGGCAGGTGGCAGTGTCCTCGAACCCGCTCGAGGCGGTGGAACCGCTGATGGCGCAATCGCTAGGGAGCTTGCGCCAGGCGGTTCACGCCGCGGGAGCAGCGCCGGGGGACGTGGTGCGGGTCACCTGCTTCGTGAGCTCGCTGGGGAACGCGGTGGCATTGCGCGCCCTGGTGGAGCGGGAATATCCCCGCGCCGCGGTTAACTACGTTCAACCGCAGCGCACTCCGGGGCGGGGGATGGCGGCTTGCGAGGCGGTGGCGCGTCTCTCCGCCGATCCGGGACCGTTGCGGACGATGCCGGCCGGCGGGGGGGCGGAACCGGGCCAGTCGCAGATGGCGCTGGTGGGGGCGCGGAGCGTGGTCCTGACGGGCACGCAGGTATCCTTCGGATTCGAACCGGAGGACGCCCGCCTGGCATTCGAGCGCTTGCGGAAGCAGTTGGAGCAGTCGGGCAGTTCCATGCAAAACGTGGCCTTTGTGCATTACTACCCGCTGGCTCAATCCATGGCCGCGCAGATCCGCGTGGCGCGGCAGGGCTTCTTCGACGCGGATCGTCCGCCGGCCGGGAGCATGATCCTGTTCGAAGGGCTGACCTCGATGGATGCGGGTTTCGCGGTGGACGTGGTGGCCGTGAAATAGGGGCCCACATCGCGGGGCGGCCGCGCGCGGTAAAATGGGAGTCAAGCAGCAATGGTCACGTATCGTCCTCTCCGGCGCCTTCTTCCGATAGCCGTTTCCGGCGGCATCCTCCTGTGCGTGTTGGCGGCGGCCCAACAGAAGGGCGAGCCGCCCAAACCGGCGGCTCCGGCGGCGGCGCAAGAGAAGGAGGGGCGGAAGGCCGGCGAGCCAGCGGCGAAGCCGGACGACATTCTGACCCTCCGGACGCAGGCGGAGGAAGTCATCCTCCCGGTCACGGTGAGGGACGAAAAAGGGCGCTTCATTTCCAACCTGGTGGCCGGCGATTTCCGGGTGCTGGACGAGGGGCGTCCGCAGCGCATCACCTTTTTCAGCCACACCGAGAAGCAGCCCATCGTGGTGGGGTTCCTGGTGGAACAGAGCAGCAACGTGCGCATCCACTGGGACAAGTTCCGCGAGGCCGTGCGCGAGCTGGTGTGGAACCTGCTGCCGGGCGATCCCAGGTACACCGGCTACCTGATCCAGTACGCCAATAAGGCGGAGCTGCTGGTGAACACCACCACGGACTCCGACAAGATCGCGGAGCAGGTGGCCAAGATGAAGCCCAGCGGGGGCAGCGCGCTCTTCGACGCGATTTACCGGGCGTGCACCGACCGCGCCCTGATTCGGGGCGAGCCTTACGAACCGCGCCGCGTGATCATCGTGGTGGGCGACGGGCACGACACGGCCAGTTCCAAGACGCAGGCCGAGGTGCTGGAACTTGCCAAGCGGAACCAGGTGACGATCTTCGCCATCAGCACGATGAACTACGGGTTCGAGAATACCGACCAGGGTGTGCTGGAGCGGCTGACGACGGAGACGGGGGGACACGTGGAATATCCGCTGCTCAATCTTTACAAGAACGTGTCCGGGTACCTGTCGACTCCATCCGACGATGGGAACTATGCGCTGACGGTGGGAACGGGCGGGTATGCGTCGGAGATTTCGTCGCACATCATCCAGGCCATCAGCGGCATTTCGGCGGAGATCACCACGCAGTACGTGCTGCGCTACACGCCGGATTTCGACCGGGACGCCAAGGCGAAGGAGTACCGTCACATCAAGGTGGACATCCCGTCGCTGCCGGGCATCAAGCCGCTGACGCGCGACGGATACTATCCGGAGCGTGCGGGCGCGCCGACGGCGGCCGCGCGGTAGAGGCGCCGGCCGCCTTCCGGGATCAGGGGGTGGGATCGGCTCCACCGGGCTTCAAGATATCGTTGATCCGTTCCAGCAACTTCTTGAGCACGATCGGTTTGGTTTCGTAGGAGCGGCAGCCCGCGGCCAGCGCCTGGTGCACGTCCTCCGAGGAGGAATGCGCGGAGAGCACGACGATGGGGATCTTGAAGGTGCGGGGGTCGTTCTGCAGGGCGCGGATGGCGCTGTGGCCGTCCATGACCGGCATATCCAGGTCCATGACGATCAGGTCGGGGCGGTGAATGCGCGCGGCCTGCACGCCCTCGCGTCCATCGGCCGCCACCACCATTTCGAAGCCCTGGCGTTCCAGGCGGCGCGACAGCATATCGCGGCTGAACTCGTCGTCCTCCACCAGGAGAAGTTTGCTCATGGAAGCCTCAGGCGACGATCCGGCCGGAGACGGGCAGCCCGAGGGAGGCGGCGCGTTCGGGCCGCGGCAGGATGCGGCCGGCGAGCAACTCCCGCAGGGCGGCCAGGCCGACGGGGCGCGAATACCAGAACCCCTGGCCGTATTCGCAACCCATGGAGAGCAGCATCTCGGCCTGGCGCGCGGTTTCCACGCCTTCGGCCACCACCTCGATCTGCAGCGACCGGGCGAGCGTCAGGATGGCCCGAACGATGGCCACGCTCTCCGCCGCCGAGGGCAGCCCCATCACGAAGGAGCGGTCGATCTTGAGCGTGTCTATGGGGAAGCGGTGCAGGTAGGTGAGCGAGGAATAGCCGGTGCCGAAATCGTCGAGTTTCAACCCCACGCCCATCTGCCGCAGGCGCCGCAGCATGGCGAGAGCGCCGTCGGGGTCCTGCATGACCGCCGTCTCAGTGATCTCCAGGCGCAGCGCGGCGGGCGGCAATCCGGAGGCATCCAGGGCGTCCCGCACGTGATCCACCAGTTGCGGCTCGGCGAACTGCCGGCCGGAGACGTTGACGCTGACGGTGACATGGGGGAACTGGCGGCGCAGTTCGGCGGTGTCGCGGCAGGCGCGCTCGAGCACCTGCTGGCCGATGGGGACGATCAGCCCGGTGCGCTCCGCCCGGGGGATGAAGTGCTCGGGCTGGACCAGCCCGGCGGCGGAGCGGCGCCATCGCAGGAGCGCCTCGAAACCGCGGATGGCGCCGTCTTCGAGCGAGACCTTGGGCTGGTAGTGGAGGAGGAAAGCGTGTTCGTCCAGGCTGCGGCGCAGGTCGGCATCCAGCCGGAGATCTTCGAGATCCTGCACTCGCATGGCGGAGTCGAAGACCTCGACCCGGTGGTCCCCGCGATGGCGGGCGTGGCGCATGGCGGCTTGCGCATTGAGGATGAGCGCGGAGGCCGGCTCGCCGGGCGAGGTGGCGGCAATGCCGGCATGCGCCCCGGCCAGCAGGCTATGGCCGTCCAGGACCACGGGTTCGTTCAATGCCGCCTGAATCCGCATGGCCAGGCGCTGGGAGTACTCGGGCGGCCGGACGCCGCCCAGCAGCACGGCGAACTCGTGGTCGGCCGAGCGCACGAGCGAGCCCGCGGAATCCGCCGTTCCGGGCAACTCGCGCAACCTGCCGGCCAGGGCGGCCAGGAAGGGCCCGGCGCCTCCGGCGGGCAGGCTCTCCTCGACGCGTTCGAACCCATCCAGTTCGAAGAGCAGGAGCGCGGCCGGCTGGCGGTTGCACTCCAGTTCGCGCAGCTCATCTTCCAGCCATGCGCGGTTGAAGAGCGAAGTCAGCGGATCGACGGTTTTGCGGGCGGCGATATCGGTGTGGCATCCGGCCAGGCGGATGGGCTTGCCCTGGCCGTCGCGCGCCGCGCCGGCGCGGTTCTCGAACCAGCGCCAGCTCCCGTCGCGGTGGCGCATGCGGTATTCCGAGACCAGGCGATCGGCCCGGCCCTCGAGGTGGATGCGCACTTCGCGCTCCACCCGCGGCCGGTCGGCGGGGTGGATGCGGCCGAACCATTCCTCCGGGGCGCCGGAGATCTCGCGGGGGGCGAAACCGAGCATGGCCTTCCAGCGCGCGGAGTACTCGATTACGCCGGCCCCGAGGTCCCAGTCCCACAGGCCCTGGTCGCTGGCCACCGACGCCAGGCGGTAGAGCTCCATCTGGCGCCGCTGCTCGCGGTCGTTGGCGGCCAACCGGAGTCCGGCTTCGATGCGCGCCTGGGCCACGGCGAAGTCCACGGGTTTCACGATGTAGTCGTTGGCGCCGGCGCGCAGTGCGGCGACCACTTCCTGGCTCTCGTGGTTGGCGGACACCATGACGACCGGAAACTCGGACGCCGGGCGGACCTTGCGAATCTCCCGCAGAACTTCGAGGCCGCTCATTCCGGGCATCATGGCGTCCAGGAGGACCAGGTCGATGGGTTGGCTCGCCAACATGGCCAGGGCCTCTTCCCCGCTGCCGGCCTGGAGGACGGCGTAGCCGCTGCGGAGCAGCCTGCGCCCCAGCATGTCGCGGTTCAGCTCGTCGTCATCGACCACCAGCAACCGCTTCTGAAGCGGCATGGGCCTCCTCTCCGGGCTGGCGCGGGAGATGCGCCGGCAGCCGCATGGTGAAACGGGAGCCCTTCCCCGGCTGGCTTTCGACGGTAATGTCTCCGCCCATGAGGCGGCACAGCTTGCGGCTGATGGCCAGTCCCAACCCGGTGCCGCCGTACTTGCGGGTGGTGGAGGCGTCGGCCTGCGAGAACGCCTGGAACAGCCGGGCCTGCTGCTCCTGGCTGATGCCGATCCCGGTGTCCCGCACGCTCACGGCGACCCACCCGTCCGGGGGCGGCGGCTCGCGCCGCAGTTCCACCGAGACCTCGCCGTCCTCGGTGAATTTGCAGGCATTGGCCACCAGGTTCAGGAGGCTCTGACGGAACCGCAGCGGGTCGGTGGAAACCGGAAACGGCCCGGGCTCGCCGGCGGCCTGCAGGCGGTTGCGATTCCTGGCGGCCAGCGGAGCGACGCTCGAGATCACTTCTTCGACGGCCGCGCGCGCATCGAACGATTCGGCGCGCAACTCCACGCGCTCGGCCTCGGTGCGGGAATATTCGAGAACCTGGTTCACCAGTTCGAGCAGCATGGCGCCGGAGCGCTCGATTTTTTCCAGGTCAGGGACAAGGCCGCCGAGGGCGCGGTCCTGGCAGGTTTCCTGCAGCAACTGGCTGTAGCCGATGACGGCGTTGAGCGGGGTCCGCAGCTCATGGCTCATGGTGGCCAGAAACCGCCCCTTGGCGGCATTGGCGGCCTCGGCTTCCCGCTTGGAAACCAGGGTGGCCCCCAAGCGCTCGACCATGTTGTTGAAGGCCATCGCCAGGCGGCCGACCTCGTCCATCCGCTCCACCTTCACCCGGCCCTCGAGACCACCCTCGGCCACGCGGCCGGTAAAGTCGGTCAGCGTGCGCAGCGGGCCGAGCAGGGCGCGCAATTGGAGGGTCTGCACCCCCGCGCCGAACATCAGGCAGGCGGCCGCCATGGCGCCGGTGACCCAGGCGACGCGCGTCCGCGCGGCGAGGTGCCGCCCGGTGGAAAACAGAATGCGCACGGTTCCCAGTTCGGCCGGCGCGCCGCTGGGGGCTTCCCACCCGATATGTTCCACCGCTTCCGGCCTCTCCACCCGCTCGGACGCCTCCACCCAGGCGCCCGCGGAGCGCCGGAAGCCCGGCCGCGCGGCGGAAACCGGCTGGGGGCTTTGGCGGTCCGTCAGTTCAACCAGCAGGACTTCGTCGGTGGCCACCGCGTTGCGGGCGATCCGCTCCATCTCGGCGCGGTCGCCCACCAGCATGGCGAAGCGGCTCTGTCCCGCCAGGAACCCGGCCAGAGCCTGTGCCCGCCCGGCGATCTGGTATTCCATGTCGCGGCTGTAGGTCCACAGGAACAGCCCGGTCAGGCCGGCCACCAGGACGGCGTTCAGCGCCAGGTTGGCGGACAGCATGCGGAGCCACAGGCTGCCGCGGAAGGCGCCCATCATCGGAATACCTCCACGCCCGCCGGAATTCGCAGGTCCAGGCCGAGCAACCGCGCCACCCGCTGGTTGACCGCGACCTGTAGTCTGGAGGGGCCTTCCTCGCCGCCGGCGCTTTCCCCACGCGCGATGCGCAGGGCCATTTCGGCCGCCTGCCGGCCGAGCGCCCGGTAGTCGGGATAGACCCCCGCGGCGGCGCCGGCGCGCACGAACGCGGGCGAGAATCCGACGATGGGGAGCCGGTATTCGATGGCCGCCAGCACCAGCGGCTGAATGGTCACCGCGTTATAGAGGTCCGGGTCGGGCAGGCACAGCAGGAAGTCCACTTTGCCCTTCAGCGAACCGACCACCTTGAGCAAATGGCCGGGCCCGTCGCAATCCGCCACCACCAGGGTGTAGCCCAGCTTGCGGCCCTGGCTTTCGAGGGCCTCGGCGGAGAAGCGCGAACGGTCCGGGTTGCGGATGACTCCCGCCCGCACGGCGCGCGGCAGCAACCCCCGCACGGCCGCCAGTTGGGCGCCCAGCGGCACGTCCAGGTCGATCTGCCCGGCGCCTTCCGGCTGGGGGCCGCGCAGCACCATGGTGGCCACCACCGGCAGGGCAGTGCGGCGCGCCCGCAACTCCGCCAGGGCGCGGCTTCCCACCGCCACCACCACGCGCGTTTCGCGGGCTTCGAGCGACCGCCGCAGGTCACCCTCCGCGCCGGCGCGGCGGAGATCCACCACCCGCGCGACGCCGGGGCCCAGTCCGCCCGTCAACCCCTCCACCGCTTCGCCGTAGGCGGGCACGCCGCTCTCGGCGACCACCACCACCGAGCCCGCGCCCGGCTCGGCAAGGGCCGCCGCCAGCAGCACCCGCGCGAAGACGGTGGTGGCCCAGGCAGCCGTCATTCCCACACCCGCAGAATCAGTTTGAGGAACACCGACCGGCCATCTCCCGGGACCCGGTCCACGGTGAGATAGATGGGATCCTGGTAGCGCCGGCCGAAGACGTTGTGCACCCCCGCCGCCAGGTCGAATCGCCGGCTGAGGCGCACGGTGGCGGCCGCATCGGCGAGCAGGAAGCCGCCCAGACGGCCGCCCAGGACGGCCGCGCGCGCGGCGGTGTACTGGCAATCGGCCGAGGCGAACAGGCGCCGCCCGGCGGGAATGCCCAGGCGGAGTTTGGCCAACTCGCGGGGAGAATTGGGGAGCCACGCCGCGGGCTGGCCGCCGGCGGCATTCTGCCAGACCGCGCTGGCGGTGGTTTCGATGCCGGAGGGCAACTTGCCGGATACCTCGACTTCGCCGCCGGTGGAGCGGATCTCGCCGGAATTCCGATACTGCTGCACGCCGTCCGCGTTGCTCACGGCGTCGATGACGTGCTGAATCAGATAGTGGAACCCGGTGGCCGTCAGCGTCCAGCCGCGCCCCACGCGGCGCTCCATGGAGCCCTGAAAGGTGTGCGCGCTTTCGGGGTGGAGCGGCGGGGCCGGGAGGTAGGACAGGCCGCCGTCGTTGTAGTACTGCTCGAAGGCGCTGGGGTTGCGGAAGGGATGCCCGTACACCAGTTTGTAGACGGTCCGCGGGGAAACCTGGCAGACCGCCGCCAGGCGGGGCGAAAGGAAGCGGCCGAAGTTGCGCGTCCGGTCCAGGCGCAGGCCGCCGTGCAATGCCCAGCGGGACGTGAGCTTCCATTCCTGCTGGGCGAACAGCGCTCCGCCGCGGTTGGTGCGGGCGGCGACGTCCTGGCGGACGCCGTCCACCAGGTTGTACTGCAGGCTGCGCAGGTCCAGAAACCCCTCCGCCCCGGCGGTGAGCGTGCCCACCCGCGGCAGGGGAGCCGCATACGTGAACTGCGAATCGAGCTGGTCTCCCAGGTTGTAGTCGCGCATGCCTTCCACCGCGCCCGGGGTGTCCAACGGGTAGTCGTACAGGTCGCGGTAGCGGTAGCGGTCGTAGAACGCCTGCCAGCGGATTTCGCCTCCCCAAGCCTGGCGCGTATAGGTAGCTCCCACCAGGCCGCGGCTGTCGACGGCGTGCTGCGCGGGGTCCCCGGAGAGACTGGTTCCCACGCCGATGGGCGGCCGCTTGTCGCGGTTATTGAAGTACGCGGTGAAGCTCCAGTGTCGCCAGATGAGATTGGCGAAGGTGTGGTAGCCGCGCTCGCCATCCACGCCCGGCACCACTCCCGAAGGCGGCGCGCCGGGCGGCAATGCCATGCCGGAGAGCGGCAGCGAGATGCCGGTATCCTGGAACAGCGAGCCGGCCAGCAGCAGGTTGGCGCCTTTGCCCAGGTACAGGGAAGACGAGGCCGCCAGTTTGCGCTCGCCCGCCGAATCCACCTCCGTCGCCAGGCGCAGGGGTTGGCCGTCCACCGGCGACCGCGTCACCACGTTGATATTGGCCAGCATGCCGTTGGAGCCATAGAGCGCCGAGGTGGGGCCGCGAACGATCTCGATGCGCTCCACCAGGTCCATGTCCAGCCCGAAGTCCTGGGCGAAAAAGCCGTTGGAATCGTAGATGTTGTCGGTCAACGGATGGCCGTTCAGCATCACCAGGAAACGGGTGTTGAAGTCGCCGGGGAGCGAGATACCACTCACGCCAACGTAGTGGTACTCATGATCGTACGTCACATAGAACCCGCGTACTGAAGCCAGCGCCTCGGCCAGCGTCCGGTACCCATACTTGCGGATCTCGGCGGCGGTGATCACGGTAACGTTGGCGGGAGCCTCGGCGAGCGTCTGCGCATGCAGCGAGACGGCCTCCACCGTGGGGAGATCGCCGAACAGGACCTGGTCGCCGGCCGGCCCGGAACCAGCGCCGGTCTGCGCGGAGGCCAGGACGGCGGCCATCCCTCCGCCCAGGGTCAGGAATAGGACACGAAGCCTCATGGTTGTCATGCGCCAGTGAGAGCACGCCTCAAGACCCTTATCGGCCTCCCCACCCGGAACCGTGAGCCCGCCCTTTGCGGGGAGCCGGGGGACGCCGCCCGGGCTCTCCGCCGCCGGGACGGCGATCGCGCGCGGCGGTTCCCTGGCCGGCCGCGGTTCCGTATAGAATGGCTTCTTAACGGAGAATCCAGATGAAACGGTTATCTACTCTGATTTGCGCGGCCGTCTGCGCGTTTGCCCAGACGCCGCCGTCCACCGCTCCGGTTCCGCCAGCCGCCCCGCCCCAGCTTCCGGATGGCCTATACGCCATCCTCAATACCCAGATGGGCGCCATCACCGCCCGGCTGTTCGAGAAGGAGACGCCCCTGACGGTGAAGAACTTCGTGGGCCTGGCCACCGGCGCCAAGGCGTGGAAGGACCCGAAGACCGGGCTGATGGTGCGGCGGCCGCTGTACGCCAACATCGGTTTCCACCGCATCATGATGGACCAGATGATCCAGACGGGCAGCGCGGTGGCCAACGGGGAACACAATTGCGGGTTTACGATCAAAGGCGAAGTCCGTCCGGACATCAAGTTCGATCAGCCCGGGCGGCTGGCCATGGCCAACACCAGTTCCATCGATTCGGGCGCCTGCCAGTTCTTCATCACGGCGGTGGCCGCGCCGCCATGGAACGGCGCGTACACGGTTTTCGGCCAGGTGGTGGACGGCCAGAACGTGGTGAAGGAGATCTCGCGCGTTCCGGTAATCGATCGCGTGGACTTCCTGGCGAAGAACCCGCCCAAGCTGATCGGCGTGACCATCAAGCGGGTGGGTGCGGAGCCGGCGGCCGCGGCGGCGCCGGCCCCCGCCAAGAAGAGTGCGGCCCCGCCCGCCGCGCCGGCCAAGAAGTGAGGCAGGGCCGCGGCTACGGGCCGCCTCCGCCATGAGCCGGATGAAAGATTAGCGGCCGGGTCTAAAGCCGGCCGCGCGGCCTGCCGATGTAAGGGGCGTGCCTGCTCTGTCTACCACAGACACCGCCGCCAGTCTGACCGCGCTGATGCGCAACTTCGATCGCGACGGCGTCACCAGCCGCCGCCTCATCGACGAACTGCTGCAGGCGGCTCCCGAAGTGTTCCGCGACGCTGCGGTGCAGGTTTTGAGGAACGCCGACGATTCGCGCGCGGTGCAGTGCCTGATCGGCGTGCTGGTGGCGCACGGCCTGCTGCTGGCGGTGCTGTGCCATCCGGCGCTGGCGCGCGAACAGGTGCTGGTGGTGGCGCGCATCGCGCAACGCGTGGATGGCACGGCGGAATCCACCATCGCCAAGGGTCTGGCCGACAGCGTCATTTCCAGGGACCCGGATGTGCGGCCCAAGGATGCCGGCCGCCTGCTGGAAGTGCTGAGCGAGATCTCCGACGGGAGCCGCATCCTGCCCTCGCTGATGCGCCTGTTGCGCCATCCCGACCCGCATCTCCGGTCCAAGGCCGTGAAGATGATCGGCAGCGGCACGCGCAACGCGAAATGGGTGCAGGGCCGGCTGGTTGAGGCCGACCCGCGAGTGCGCGCCAACGCCATCGAATCGCTGTGGGGGGTGGATTCGCCGGAGGCGCGCGAGCTGCTGCAGACCTCCGTGCACGATGGCGACAACCGGGTGGCGGGGAACGCCCTGGTAGCCCTCCACCGCATCGGCGACAGCGGGGTGATCGCGGACTTCTTCCGCATGGCCGCGCACGAATCGCAGCGCTTTCGCGTCACCGCCGCCTGGGCGATGGGGGAAGCCGCCGACCCGCGGTTCTCGGAGGCCCTGGCCCGGATGTTGCGCGACACCCACCCGCCGGTGCGGACGCGCGCGCTGGGCGGCCTGGGGCGAATCAAGGCATTTCTGGCCAAAACGCGCCAGACCCGCCCGTGGCACATGGCCGGCATGGTTCTGGACAACCCGCGGCGGAACCTCCGCCGGCTGCGGCTGGCGATAGCCGCCGAAGATGGCGGCGAATATCCCGCCGCGCTGGGCACGCATTTCCTGGTCAGCGAGGACGGCCAGCCGGTGATTTCCTACCGCACCGGCGACTGGCAGGCCCCGCGGCCCATGTCCGTGGTGTTCGTGTTTCCGAGCGGCGGCGACCCCTCCGCCGAGGGGTGGGTGCGCGGCGCGCTGAGCTGCCGGAACTGGAAACGGAGGTCCGATTTCTGGGGCCTGGAATCCTACATCCCGCCCGGGGAGGCGGGGGGCGGCGACCGTCCCGCCGAAGAGCCTGCCCGGCTGACATCCAACCCGGACGCCATCGAAGAGACGTTTCTGCAGGTTCCCGCCAGCACGCGCTGCGCGGGATTCTGGAGTGCTCTGACGCAAGCCATCCTCTCCGAGTACGGGGGCTCGTTCGGCCAGCGCCAGGTGATCGTCTTCAACCGCTCCGGGACGGTTACGCCGCCGCCGATGGAACTGAAGCCGGCGGTGGTCACCGGAACCCAGGTCCGGGTGCAGGTGGTCTCGGCGGCGCCCAATCCGGTGCTGGAGGATTTCTGCCGCCTGATAGGGGGGGTGTTCCGGATGGTGGGCTCTCTCGACGAGGTTGACGATCTCATCCGCTGCTGTTACCTGGATCTGCTGACGCCGTACGAAATCGCCTACGCCCCGGTTTCTCCAGGGGCCCGCGCCGTGAAAGTCCGCGTGCAAACCGCCGAAGGGTGGGGAGAAGGCTCTTTTCCGGTTGCCGACGAAGCTCTGGCGCGCTGGCAGATCGCGGAACGGGGGTGACCGGTTCGCGGCGGGCGGCGGGGATCACCTGCGCTTCCCGAAGAACTCGCGCAGCAGTTCCACACACTCCGCCCCCAGAATGCCTTCCACCACTTCCACACGGTGGTTGAGCGCATCGGAGTCGGCAACCCGGAACTTGCTGCGCACGCCTCCGAAGCGCAGGTCGCGGGCGCCGAAAACCAGGCGGCGGACGCGCGCCGCCACCAGCGCTCCGGCGCACATCACGCAGGGTTCCAGAGTGCAGTACAGGGTGGCGTCTTCCAGGCGGTAGTTGGCGATGGCGGAGGCGGCCTGGCGCAACGCCAGAATCTCGGCATGGGCGGTGGGATCGTGGCGCGCAACCGGAGCGTTCCACGCGCGGCCGGCGATTTCCCCGCCGATGGTCACCACCGCACCCACCGGCACCTCGCCCTGGCGTTCGCCCTGCCGCGCGGCTTCCAGCGCCCGGTGCATGAAGCGCTCG
>Ga0209039_10001554_pt1 | contig 21100 bp, 20 predicted proteins | sample BogFormECP12_OM1_FD_188238 | JGI IMG/M metagenome (GOLD analysis project Ga0209039, IMG submission 188238) | Bog forest soil microbial communities from Calvert Island, British Columbia, Canada - ECP12_OM1 (SPAdes) (version 2) | ecosystem: Environmental > Aquatic > Freshwater > Wetlands > Bog ...
GCTCATGCCCATCAGCATGGCCGTCATGTTTGTGGTTTTTCCGTTTTCCAGCGGCCTGGCGTTGTATATTCTCACCAGCAGCTTGGTGGGTATCCTGCAGCAGTGGTACCTGAACCGGACGCACCCTCTTCCTGCCCCGGTCAAACCCATCCGCGCCAAGAAGTAAGAAGTAAGGGACGGTGTGATGGCGCAGTCCGTTGGGTATAACCAGTAGTTTCGAGAAACTTATGACGAAAGAATTCGTACGCGATGGCAAGCTGGACCGCGTCGCCGCAGCCGATGCCCTGCGCGATTTTCTGCCCAGGATTGTGCGCGCTGCTGGCTTGGAACTCTCCGTGAACGTGCGCGTCGCCGAAGCCGGCGACGGTTCAGAGGAAGGCGCGGCGGAGATTTTCGCCGACCTCGACGGCAAAGACAATGAGCTTCTCATGGCGCGAAGCGGAGAAGTTTTGAAGGCTCTGGAACACATCGCATTTCGCGCCCTCGGCCTTGAGCCGATCTTCCATGAAAAGATTCACCTCGATTGCGGCGGCTTCCGCGCTTTGCGTTTCGAGGAACTACGCATGACCGCCCGCGTGGCCGCGGAAAGGGTTCAGGCTACGCATCAGCCCTTCCGGCTCAATCCCATGTCTTCGCGGGAGCGGCGCATTGTGCATCTTGCACTGAAGGATCTGCCCGGCGTGCGCACCGAAAGCGTCGGCGCTGGCGAAGAGCGTCAGGTGGTTATTCACCCCGCGAAGAAGGACTCGAATCTGTAGCTCAGGCCTTCAGGCCTGAGGGTTTTCACACGGTCGGCACAATCTCAACATCAGATCGAACCGTCAAATCTCACAGGATACCTGCGGTCTGAAAATCCTCACCCCTGAAGGGGCGAGCTACAGACACTTGCGCCGGCCCTGCTTTACCGGCGCACCCAACCCTGCGCGATCACCGTTCCGTCATCAGAAAACCGCACGCGATATGTGAACGATGCCGGCCGGTCTGGCCGTATTTGCGGAAAACGCAAGTCCGAAAACTCCACTACCGCTTCAGCGTTTTCCTTGTGAAAGCGCGTCACGGGAAACCGCGCGAACCACAAAACTTTCTGAACTTCCGGCAACTGTCTTGCTCGATCAATCCAGGGATTCGGAAACGCGTCAGGATAATACGTGTGCTCAATCATGTCGGAGCCGACATAGCCAGCGTTTTGCGCGTTTTTTTGGAATAAGCCTTCACTTAAATCCATGCGCATCTCGTAGACGCCGCGCGGCGCTCGTACCAACCCATCCCAGTGCCACAACGATGGCGGCAGGGGCAGCGCGCCAATCGCTTCAACCTGCAGATTCTCTTGCGCGGCGAACTGCCGGACGCGCCCCAATGCCACGTGGTGAGCAAAGGTGGCCGCAACGAGATAGCCCACCGCCAGAATCAGGCCAGCGCGATTCCAGTTGGCGTAGGCCACGCGCAAGCCCCAGCCCCGCACCGCCGGGAGCAGGAAGAGCACCGCAAACAGGATAGTGGCCACAAGAATCGCGACATTGGATATCGGCGCGCCGACAATTTGCCCAATTTTGGCGATCAGGAACGGCGCCGGCGTGAACACCAGCCACATCAGAATGGCGCGCCACTGGATTCGTGCCGGGTCTTCGTAGGTCCAGGAGAGGAGTTGCGGAATCAACAGGATGGCCGTGAAGCTGAAATCCACGATGAAAAGAATGTCCCAGGCGGGCCGCGACCATGCTACCGGCGACCAGATCATTGTGCCAAACGTGGTCACCAGATCCAGGAAAATGTGACTCAGGATTCCGATTGCCCAGATGCCGCACAGTGCAAGGTAGGAGGGCGCTTCCCATTTTTTCCCCTTCGCCACGACGCGCGTCAGTCCTGCCAGGATCACAGCCCAGATCGGCAGGCAGATCAGCGAATGCGTGATGCTGCGATGCCAGGTGAGCATCAGCATTTCATCGTGCGAAAAAAGATCTCGCAAGACATCACTGTCCGGGAAAATCGCGCCCAGCATCAAGGACCAGGTAATGAGGCGCTGCTTGCTCAGGGACCGCGGTGAAAACAGATCTCGCCCGCCAAACCCCGCTTTGCTGATCAACGCCCCCGCGATCCCGTGTGTGATTGTGTCCACTTTGTGCTCGTCGTCTTCGCTCTCAGACCACCATCAGCAATCCAGATGTCTTCGCCACGACGCGGCCGACCCGCTTGCCGCTCACGCCATGACGCTGGAGACTTTCCCGCGCCGGTTCCTCATGCTCAGGAGCGAGTGCTATCAAAAGGCCGCCAGACGTCTGCGGGTCAAAGAGCAACGTGCGATTTTCCTCAGGCACACTCGCGGCGAAGCTGACACAATCCCCTAGAAACTCACGATTGTTATTTAGTCCTCCGGAAATCATGCCTTGGCGCGCGGCATCGAGCGCACCCGGAAGCAACGGCACATCCGCGGCGACAATCTCCAGTGCCACCCCCTGAATCCCCGTAGCTGCGTCTCCCAACGCCATTTCCCGTGCGTGCCCTAGCAATCCGAATCCGGTGATATCTGTTACGGCATGCACGCAGCGCATCCCTGCTTTCGCCTCCAGTTCGCGCAAAGCGTCGGCCGCCGCGCGATTCAATTGCGTCATCGAAGCGATGGCCGCGTCCAGCGAAGCTTTTTCTGCGCGTTCATTCTTCAGTGCCGTGGAGATCACGCCGGTGCCCAAAGCTTTCGTCAGCAGAAGTGCATCATTTGTCTGCGCGCCGACATTTCGCCAGACTTGCAATGGATTGATCACACCGGTCACGGCGTAGCCGAACTGGATGTCCTCGTTTCGAATGGAGTGCCCGCCAATCACGCTGCATTTCGCTTCGTCCATCTTGTTGAGCCCGCCGCGCAAAATCTGCTCCAGAATTGCAGCATCTCCTTTTTCGGGAAATCCCACGATCGACAGCGCCGATACCGGAAGCCCTCCCATCGCGTACACGTCGCTTAACGAGTTGGCCGCCGCGATTTGCCCGAACGTGAACGGGTCATCCACAATTGGCGTGAAGAAATCGACTGTCTGTACCAGCGCCAATCCTTCAGCGAGCAGATACACTCCCGCATCGTCGTTGGTGCTGAACCCAACGAGCACGTTTGGATCAGTTGGCAGTGGCAGGCGCCGTAGTATTGAGTCCAGCGTCCCGGGACTCAGCTTGGCCGCTCAACCTGCTGCCTTGACCATCGCCGTGAGCTTCACGGAATCGGTCAAGCCACACCTCGCTATACTGCGCCTTGATTATAACGATGCCGCGCTGTTCTTGCTTGCTGCCGCATAAAAACACAGCCTTCAAGACAACTTGCGCGCCTTGCCCTGAAAGTGTTCTCATCAAGCGATGCCTTGGGACTTCTGGTTGATCTTTCTTTTCCTTGGGATTGTCGTGCCCTGGCGCGGCGCTGTGCGGCTGAAGAAACTCCTCGCGCTTCCCTCCGTCAGCACCAAGGAAAAGCTCGTACTTTATGGCTCGACCATCGCCGGGCAGTGGGTGATTACAGGCGTTGTCGCTTGGCGTGCTCTTGTGCGGGGATTGTCTTCGGGCGCCTTGGGCTTGGCCAACTTCGGCGGCGCAAGCGCGATTCTGGGAAGCTTGGCCCTGGCTGCAATCATTGGCGCTTTGCACTGGCTAAATCTCCGACGGGTCGGCAAGTCTCCCGGTAAGGCTTCAGAGTTAATGCGCTTGCTTGCGCGACGGATTCTTCCCGCTAATTCCGTGGAATTCCTCCCCTACTGCGCACTCGCCGTGACCGCCGGAGTCTGTGAGGAATTCCTTTATCGGGGATTTGCGATGGCCGCTCTTTCTCGCGTGGGATTCCCCGCATGGTCCGTTGTGATTCTGACCGCAGTTCTCTTCGGCTTAGCCCATGCCTATCAGGGCCGCAGCGGAATGCTGGGCACTTTTGTAATGGGCATCCTTTTTGGCTGCGTGCGTCAGGCGTACGATACGCTAATACCGGTCATGATGATGCACATAGTGGTGGATCTTGTAGCGGGAATCGCTGGCCCGCGGTACCTGATTCCAAAGCTCATGGAAGAGCAGAAGTGATTTAAAGTCAAAGCGTCACTGGATAATTACTATTATGGCAACAGAAGATGCAAAGCCCGTCTCAGAAGAAACGATCCGGCGCGCGCTGGGTGAATTCCAGGTAACGTTAACTGAGAGACAAGTCACGTCTATTCAGCAATATATAAGGATTTTGCGGCGCTGGAATGAGAAGCTGAATTTGACCGCTATCCGCGACCCCCTGGAGATACTATATCGTCACTTTTGCGAGTCCATGTTTGCGGCCGTTGCCGTGCCTACGGAAAACGGTCGACTCGCCGACATCGGGTCCGGCCCCGGGTTTCCTGGTATTCCATTGAAAATTTTGCGTCCAGAGTTGGAGCTCTTCTTGGTGGAATCGAATATCAAGAAGGGCACCTTTCTTGCGGAGGTCATCCGCGAACTGGGACTTGCGAATACTCGTGTGTTGATCAGCCGCTATGAAGAATTGGGGGAGGAACTGGCCCCACTGGACTTTGTCTGTTCCCGCGCCCTCGGAGAGTTTGGCACATTCCTCGAATGGGCCGCGTCGGACAGTGTCGCTGCCTCGCGCGTACTTCTTTGGATCGGCGGCCGTGATTTGGAGGTGGTTCGCAAGTCAGATCGCTGGAAGTGGCAAGAACCGATTGCCATGCCGCACTCGTTGCAGCGCTATCTCCTGGTCGGTAAGAAAATAGCTCCTCTATCGGCGTAACGACATAATAACAAAGGACTTTTTACAATGTACCTTCGGCACGTTCTGATTTGTCCGCGATTTTCTCCGTCGCGGCGTTTCACGTGAAACATTCAGCCCATTGCCCGGATCCCAAGCCGATTTGTTCGCGTAAGACTCTTCATTCTGTGCCCGTCGCATTGTGTCGCACGAGACATTTTTGAGACTCGTTTAGGTTTCTTGTTCCACGTGAAACATAGGGTCCGCCCAAGGACGCAATGTATCCGGCAAACTCTGCCCGAGATTGTTCCACGTGAAACATCACTTTCCAACAGAATTTCCGCAGTTCACTTCCTGTTCCACGTGAAACATCTTGCGTCCAAATGATAGCTCTGCTAGTTTCTACACGTTGGGGAGACCGTCTTGGCCCGGGTCATTGCTGTTGCTAACCAAAAGGGTGGGGTAGGTAAGACCACAACCGCAGTTAACCTCGCAGCCTGCCTTGCGGCTGCCGAGCAATCAACTCTTCTCATTGATTGCGATTCTCAAGCCAATGCAACGGCCGCCATCGGGTTTCCTAAGGATCCTGCCCGCCGAACCATCTATCACGCCCTGATCTTGAACGAATCTTTTGAGAAACTGGTGCAAAAGTCCCAAGTGGACGGATTAGATGTCGTCCCTGCCGATAAGAACCTTGCGGGAGCTGCCGTTGAACTCGTCCTTGCTGAAAGCCGCGAATACAAGCTGCAATCATTCCTGCAAAATGTGCGGCCGAATTATAGGTTTATTGTGTTGGATTGTCCGCCTGCCTTGGATCTGCTAACCCTGAATGCGCTGGTTGCTGCTGATTCGGTAATGATACCCATTCAATGCGAATACCTGGCCTTGGAAGGCGTATCGGAATTATTGGATACCCTGATGCGTATTCGCCGCACGCTCAATCCCGGCCTTGAAATCGAAGGTATCCTATTGACGATGTACGATGAACGCACAACTCTCTCTAGGCAAGTGGCCACGGATTTACGCAGTTTCTTCGGCACTCAGGTCTTTCAGAGCCTGATACCCCGCAATGTGCGCCTTGCCGAAGCCCCAAGTTTTGGTAAGCCTATTATTTTCTATGATATACATAGCAAGGGCGCTGAGGGCTATACGCAGCTCGCCCAGGAGGTTATTAGCAATGTCGAGAAACGCATTGGGGCGAGGACTCGGAGCGCTCATTCGGGAGCCTGAATCGACAGCTCCAGCAATGCCAGCCACATCGACGACTTCGCACGCCGCTCCCGTCGCGCGCAGCTCTGAAGGAGCTGCTGCAGCCGCGGCCCCGGCCTTGAATCCCGCAGCATCGGGTCCTTTGTACATCGACATTGATCTGATTGACCCCAGTCCCTATCAGCCACGCACTAGGTTCCGTGAAGAAGCACTCGATGAGCTGGCCCGTTCAATTCGGACCAGCGGCATAATCCAGCCGCTCGTCGTGCGGCCGATCGGCCAACGCTTCCAATTGATCGCCGGCGAACGCCGGTGGCGTGCTGCACAGCGGGCCGGCCTCGACAAGGTCCCCTCCATCATTCGCCAGGTTCCCGACGAGCTGGCTCTGGAAATGACACTGGTCGAGAACATCCAACGCGAAGATCTCAATGCCATGGAAGCGGCGCGCGCGTTTGAACGATTGATGGATGAATTCCAGCTTACTCAGGAATCGGTGGCCGAGCGCACGGGCAAGGATCGCGCGACCGTCGCCAATGCTATCCGGTTGCTGAAGCTTGAGCCGACGATTCAGGAATGGATCGAAGAAGGGAAGCTGAGCGCGGGACATGGGCGGGCGCTGCTGGCTGTTGCCGAGCCACAACTGCGCATGCGTTATGCGCAACGCGCTGCTCGCGGCGGGCTCACCGTACGTCAGATTGAACGATTGGCTTCGCGGCGCGCTCGCGGGGCAAAACTGCCCACGGAAGTCCATCTTGATCCCAACATCCGCGATGCCATGGCAGAACTTCAGCGGCATCTCGGCACAAAGGTTCTCCTGCGGCAGAAAACGAAATTGCGGCCGGGCCAACTCGTCTTGGAATTTTATGACGACGCGCAACTCATGGGCATCTACGACAGGCTGATGAAGTAGCGCCGCCTTGCCAAGGACGTGCTGCAACTACACCATCGTTCAGGCATTTCATTCGACAACTCGCTCCGCAACACGGGTTGACTTCTCGCCGCGTCACGCTACATTGGAATCAGTACTCACAGGGAGTTTAAACATGGCTTGGAAGTGGCCCGGTACATCGAAGGATGGTGGCGGTGAGGAATGGACTGGCTTCATTGATCAGGGCGTGTCGCTCGAAGGCACGCTGACCCTGACAGGAACGTTTCGCATTGACGGACACATCAAAGGCAACATCATCTCGGAGCAAACTGTGATCCTCGGCGAAAACGCGAAAGTCGAAGGACAAATTGAAGGAAATCGCGTGGTGATTGCTGGCCGATTTGATGGCGTCATTTTCGCCAGAGGGCGCGTGGAGATTCAGCCCAAGGGAGTCGTGACAGGAGAAGTTCACTCACCCTGCATGGTCATTGAACCTGGCGGCATTTTTGACGGCCGTTGCCACATGCTGGCGTCCTCGGAGGCAGCGGCGGGTGTGACGATTCCAATTCGAGCCGTAAATCAAGCATAGAGCTGCAGGTATTGCCCCCAAGGCGGGACTGCCCTACTAACTTGAATAATAAAATAAATAGGTTAGTACGCGAACTACATTTCTTCCGCAAAGCTTCGCGTTTCAACGACAAAAACAACCGTTCAATGGGCCGCCTCAGTCGGGACTGAGGTCAAAGCTCGTTCGGCGTCCTGCAAGCCAGCCTGGATGTTTGCGTCCCAATCCAAATGCGGGACTTTGGAAGCTGCCGCAGCTTTGTAGAACTTCAACGCATCTTCGGGGCGATTCAGCTTTTTCAAACACAAACGCCCGGCCGCCAATAACGCCAGGAGCGATTGTTTTTCGGTGGGGTAGTTTTCGGCAAGGCGCTCGTATTCAGAAACGGCCCGATCGAAATGCTGCTGCGATTCGATGGAGCGGATGATCTCCAGCCAGGTTGCCGCGGGCATCTTGTCACCGCCAGCACTGTGGTATTCCTCAAAGGCACGCCAGGCAGCATCCACATCCTGATTCTTGAGGTAGACCTGGCAAAGCTGAATCGTAACCTGCTGGTAGGCCGGCATGTCGCTGCGGCGCCAGTGCGCTTGTTGCAAGAGATTCAGAGCGTCGGCAGAGTTCGGATTTGCGGCAACATGCTTCTGGAGAATCGATGCGGCTTCATCCAGCTTGTTTTGCTCCATGGCTTCTGAAGCGCGGACGACTTCCGGATCGCCGCTCCAGCTCAATTTGGATTCGATGGCATCATTGGCTTTCTGCTCCAGGCCCGATTGCTGCAACGCAAATGCTCCGGCCATGCCGAAGAGGAACCCGCCAACGTGGGCCCAATGGGCGACCGGGGAAGAGGTGCCAAAAGCCGAGCCATAGAAAAACTCCATGGCCAGCCACAAGGGAAGCAACCAGTAAGCGGCAGCTTTGAAGCGGCGGCGATAGAAAATGGTGAAAAACATCATCTCAATTTTCATCTTTGGAAAGCGCACGAGAAACGCGCCCATCAACGCTGCAACGGCGCCGGAAGCGCCGATGAGTGGAACATAGCTTCCATGGGCGCACCAGCCGTAAAATTGCAGCGCCGCGGCGCCTGCGACGAGATAGAAAAGCGGATAGATCACCCGGCCCCAGGTATCTTCCAGAATGAACCCCGCCAGCCACAGGAACCACATATTGCCGATCAGATGGATCCAGCCGCCATGCAGGAAATTCGCGCTGAAGTAGGAAAGCAGCCGGGGATGCGCGGGGACATACGCGTACTTATCCAGAATCGAGGCCTGCTCGATAGTGTCAAATTCCTGGCAAAGGTTATCCATGTCCTGCTGGAGTTCGAAGGGATCCTGGACTTGACGAATCTCGGCATCCCACTGATCTTCCGCTTTCCGCGAAGGCTCCGCGATGGAATCCCACTTATCGCCAAAGGACTCCTTTAAACCACCGATAAAGTCCATGGCTGGGCCAGTGGTTTTGAGTTCGGGATGCAGAGCCGCAAGGATGATCAGGTGGACGCGGACTTCCGTGCGTTGCGGGGCTTGGTCTTCGATGGGACCGTGGGTGATCACGAAAATCAGGATGTTCAAGCCGATAAGAACAAACGTGATCACGGGCCATCGTCGGCCGCGCATGCTCTCGTGACGTATAGGGATCAGCATCGTGTTCTCCGGGAGGCCAGCCTCCGCTCCAATCCCAGGAATCTGTTGTTTCAGGTTAAAGGTGCACCGGGCAAAGCGAAGAAAACCGAAGTACAGGTGCAGCTAAAAAGTTAGCTTGACGAATACGTTACACGCTGACGCGTGCAATCAGCCTTGGTGCAGCGTCATTTTGGAAGGAAGCGCCAAGTAACATTGCAGCCCAATTGACACACCCTGACTAGCAGACTATCGTTCGGAAGGCATGCTTATGAGGCGAAATTCATGAACGTGTTGGTGATTGGCGCTGGCGGGCGCGAACATGCGCTGGCATGGAAACTCCGGCAAAGCGCGCATGTCGAAAAGGTCTGGTGTGCACCGGGCAACGGCGGAATATCTGCTGAGGCGGGATGCGTGGCCGCCGACACAGGGGATGTCTCGGCTTTGGTGGCGCTGGCGGCGAAGCTCTCCCCGGATTTGACGGTCGTCGGGCCGGAACTTCCGTTGGTAAACGGTCTGACGGACGCCTTCCGGCAACGCAACTACGCGGTGGTTGGCCCGTCGCAGCAGGCGGCACAACTCGAAGGCAGTAAAATCTTCGCAAAGGAGTTCCTGCAGCGGCACAACATTCCCACGGCTGCGATGTATGGCTCCTATGATTCACCCGGGGCCGCATATTCGGCGCTCTGCTCTGTGGATTGGCCGGTGGTTATCAAGGCTGACGGCCTTTGTGCGGGAAAAGGCGTGTTTTTGGCGGACGATCCCGACGCCGCGACGGGATTCATCGAGCGCGTCATGGAAAAGGACGAATTAGGCGCTGGAGGCAGGCGCATTCTTCTGGAAGAAACGCTGGAAGGCGATGAGCTATCGTTTATCCTGCTGACCGATGGTGAACATTCCGCTTCACTCGTGCCCACACGGGACCACAAGCGCGCCCTCGACAATGACGAGGGGCCAAACACGGGCGGTATGGGCGCGTATTCCTCGGACGAGCTTTTGCCCGAGACTTTGCGCCAGACAATTCAGACCACCATCGTGGAGCCCACCTTGCGCGGCCTAGCCAAAGACGGCCTGTGCTATCAGGGGTTCCTCTATGTGGGCCTGATGCTGACCAAACAAGGGCCCAAGGTATTGGAGTTCAATTGCCGACTGGGCGATCCGGAAACCCAGGCGATTGCCGCGCGCATGGATTTTGATTTGGCCGAGGTGCTTGCTGACGTTGCGGCAGAGAGACTGGAGCCCTCCAAGCTGAAGTGGAAGTGCGGCGCCAGTGCTTGCGTGGTGCTGGCATCCGGCGGGTACCCGGGAAAATTTGAAAGCGGCAAAGAAATTGAGGGGCTTGCCGAGGCGGAGCAAATTCCCGACGTGAAGGTGTTGCACGCAGGAACGCGCCGCCAGGGCAACGCGATTGTTACGAGTGGCGGGCGAGTCTTGGGCGTCACCGCAACTGGCGCTACTCTTGCCACAGCTCTTCAGAAAGCCTACCAGGCTGCCGCAATGATTCATTTTGACGGCATGCATTACCGCAAGGACATCGGCCGGCACCATCAACAAAGCACGGCTGCGGGAGACTGACGCCTCTGTCAAAAATCCTGCACCTTTTCCGCCAAGGGGATGCGGTCGTAGTGCAGGCACCACCAAACAAATCATCCTCTGGCACAGAACCTTAAGGCGTCGGCTTGCGCCGCAGTGTAGGCGCATCTGGAGGCCGGTTTTTGTCCTCGGCTTGCTTTTCCTTCTCGATCGGCTCTTCCGGCGGAACGATCCACTCGAATCCGCCATTTTCGCCCATGGTTCCCTCGAAGAAGTTCGCTCCGCCCGCCAGCAGCGGCAAAAGAACTCGCATGAAATCGGCCGAATCTTTGCTGTCGGCCTTCTGCGCCTGGCCGCGCTCGATCAACTCGATCACTTTCGCAAAACGTTGCTCGGAGGATTTCAAACGCGCGATGCGGGGATCGTTTTGCTGGATTAGTCCTAAGAGAGGTACATCCTGGGAATCGTTGGGAAAGCGCACTTCGACCAGTGTATGCGCTTCGTGCTTTTCCGGGGGATAGAGCTGTGTAAACCGGGGACGTAGCGGGCGCGTCTGCAGGTAATCGGCTTGCGAGCCGATGGATTCCTGCTCCACGCGATATTCAATCAGCCAGACTTCCGGACCGTACTGCTTTGGGGCGTAGCCAATCAACACGATTTCCAGGAGCGGTTCGTCGGGTTTCAAGTCGATTGTGTGGTGGAGTTGGGAAACGAGCGGCCGCAGCTTTTCGAGGAATATCACGCCAAGCTGTTCCAAATCAGTTTCGCTGTCGGTAGGCTGCTGGTAGCGCGGGTCGGCCCGGCCTACGCGCTCGATATCACGATCCAAGCGGATGGGCCGCGGCTGGGCAGGTACCTGCCATTCCTCGGCGCCAAAGAAAATGCCGATATGCCCCGTGTCAATCGTGGCCACGCGCGGAGGGGCGCCCTTAGCTTCCATCGGGCGATCGATTGCGCCAAAGATGATGGAGTCGCGCGCCACGTGGACAATGACGCGACCCCCGGACAGGTCGGCGACAATCTCGTCCTCCTGTGCCCACGCGGGCGCAGCGGCCAGAACCATTGCGCCAAAGAGCAAAAACCCTCGCATCGCTTTCCTTTCGATCGCAGGCCAGGCGCTTGCTGCCCCTAGCATACTCCGCAGCCCACTTGGGCGTTCAAGCAAACCTAGCTGCCTGCGCATCAGCGTTTACCGCACGGCATTCCTTCCGGTAAAATAGAAGAACACTCACAAGACAAGAGAAAACAACAGCCTATGGGACTTCGCAAGCTCAAAAGCATCCAGCATAACGGTAAGAGCGTGACAGCCATCCTGGAGGCGCACGAACGCTTCTTCAGTGGGAAAGCTGGCGGAGCGCGCGCCGATCTCACCGGTGCGGACCTTTCCCGCGCGGATTTGGCGAAGATTAATCTTACGGGAGCCATTCTGCGCAATGCCAATTTCGAGGGCAGCGACCTTCGAGGTGCGCGCCTGCCCGGAGCGGATCTCAGCGGGGCGCGGCTGCGCAAAGCCGATTTGCGCAACACGGACATGACGGAGGCGATGCTTCCGGGGACGGACCTGAGCGAAGCCCAGGCCAGCGGAGTGGAATTTTTCCGCTGCGACCTGACCGGCGCTAATTTCCAGAAGGCCTTGCTGCGAAACGCCAACTTCCGCGATGCGCGTGTGGATGGCGCGAAATTTTCCGGCGCGGATATGGGCATTGCTATCCTGCGCGAGACGGATCTGAGCAAGGTGGATTTGACCGGCGTCGATCTGTCCACGGCGCTGCTGCCCCCAAGGTACGGGGCGAAGTCACGCGGAGCCTAAAAGAAGCGCTGCGGGGCCTGCAAACTCGCTCTGCCCTGCGGGTCCCATCGGCAGGGATGGCAAATCGCCGGAGTGCGTGTTAGCCTCTCGCGAAGCCCACATTTCAGGGGAAACCTTGGCGACAACCTCCGCACAATTGGACCTGCCGGGCGTACGCGAGCGCGTGCTGGAGGTGCTGCGCGCGCTCCTCGAAGAACTCGGCAGCCACGGGGCTGTTGCCGAACTCTCCATTACCTCCAATCTCGATCGTGATTTGGGACTCGGCAGCCTGGAGCGCGTGGAACTCCTCACGCGACTGGAAAATGCCTTCGACGTGCGGCTTCCTGACACGCTCGCGGCGGAAGCGAGCACACCCGAAGAACTCATCCGGGCCATCCTGACGGCTCCAGGCACGCCTGCGAGCGAGGATGAAGAGCCCTCTGCGTTGTGCGCTTCCGTGGCGGCGCAGAGATTACATGAGGGAGCCACGGAATCTATTGTCGAAAAGGCGGAGACCCTAATTGAGGTGATCCGCTACCGCGGAATTCACGACGCCGATCGCGCACACCTGCTGATCACCGAAGACGACGAGCAGGGCGAGCATCACTACACCCTGACGTTCGGCGAACTCTACACCGCGGCACAAAAGTGCGCTGAAGAACTGGCGCGGAGAGGCGTTCCTGCGGGAGGGCGCGTGTCCCTGATGCTGCCCACTTCGCGGCAGTTTTTCATTTGTTATGCCGGCATTTTGCTGGCGGGCGCCGTTCCTGTGCCCATCTACCCGCCGTATCGCGCTGACCGCATCGAGGAATATGCGCAGCGGCAGTCGGCTATTTTGAACAACGCGCGCGTATGCCTGCTGCTGACCTTCCGCCGCGCGGAAGCCGTCGCCAAACTGCTGAAGCCGCGCGTGAAATCGCTGCTGGGAGTTGTGGACGCGCGGAAATTGCTGGAAGCCGCTGAAAAGGAGCCACCGCCGGCGCCTGGTGCCCTGCCCGCATTCCTGTCGGGCAGTCGCATGCGCAAGGGCAGCGACATCGCCCTGCTGCAATACACTTCGGGTTCCACGGGCAATCCGAAGGGCGTGGTGCTGACGCACGCGAATCTTCTGGCGAACATGCGCGCGCTTGCGCAAGCCGTGCAGCTCGGCCCCGGAGACGTCGCCGTGAGCTGGCTGCCCCTCTATCACGACATGGGATTAATTGGCGCGTGGCTCACGCTGTATTTGTACGGCGTTCCACTCGTGGTGATGTCGCCACTCGCTTTTCTGACGCGCCCGGAGCGCTGGCTTCAGGCATTCTGCAAACATAAAGGTACCATCGCCGCAGCGCCGAATTTTGCCTACGAACTGTGCGTGCGCAAAATATCCGATAAGGCGATGGAAGGGATTGACCTCAGCTCCTGGCGCGCGGCGCTGAATGGCGCGGAGCCCGTCAATCCGGAAACGCTCGAGCGTTTTGTCCAGCGTTTCGGGAGGTACGGCTTCCGGCGGGAATCGCTGTTGCCTGTTTATGGGCTCGCGGAGGCGTCTTTGGGAGTAACTGTGCCGCCGCTCGATCGCGGGCCGCTGGTGGATTGCGTGGAGCGCGATACTTTCACGATGCAGGGGCGCGCCATTCCCGCCTCATCGGACGATGAGGGGAGCATCTCGTTTGTCTCGTCGGGGAAGCCGCTGGCAGGCCATGAAGTGCTCATCGTGGACGCCGAGGGAAACGAACTGCCGGACCGCACGGAAGGTTTTCTGTGGTTCCGCGGGCCTTCGGCGACGAGCGGCTATTACCGTAATCCGGAAGCGACCGCAAAGCTCTTTCCGCGCGGACCGGCATCGCCGCCGGACGAATATCCTTGGCTGAATTCCGGCGACCGCGCCTATCGCGCCGATGGCGAGATCTATGTCACCGGCCGCGTGAAAGACATCATCATCAAAGGTGGACGGAATCTTTACCCGCACGAAGTGGAAGAGTTGGCGTCAAGCGTCGAGGGAATCCGCAAAGGTTGCGTGGTGGCGTTTGGATTGAAGGATGAGGATAGCGGGACGGAGAAGCTGGTGATCGTCGCCGAATCGCGCGAAACCCAAGCCTCTAGCCGCGCCGCGATGGCCGCGAAGATTACGGACCAGGTTTCGCGCGGCCTGGGCCTTCCGCCCGATCGCGTGGAACTGATTCCTCCCGGCAGCATCCCAAAAACGTCCAGTGGCAAATTGCGCCGCGACGAAACGAAGCAGCTTTACCTGGCAGGCACGCTAACGGCGGCAAAACCTCCGGCGTGGCTGCAGATCGCGCGTCTCGGCCTTGGCTCCTCCGTGAAAGGGGCGCTGCGCGCCATTGGGGGCGGCCTGCGCAAGGCATTTGAGAAGGTCTATGGCGTCTATTTCCTTGTTGTGTTTGTTTTGTGGATTGTGCCGGCATGGCTATTGGTCAGGCAATTCAAGGATCAAAAGGCGGCGGGGCGCTTCACTTCGGCAGCGCTTAAGGTCCTGTTTGTGCTGGTGGGAATTCGCGTGAAGGTCGTCGGGAAAGAGTACATGAATACGCCGGGGGCAAAGGTCTACGCTTCAAACCACGCCAGCTATTTCGACGTGTTGCCGTTGATGATGGGTCTGGGCGTATCGTATCGCTTCGTGGCCAAAGGCGAAGTGAATGCCATGCCGCTCATCGGAACTTTTCTCAACAAGATGGGGCATCTTTCCTTCGATCGCCATGACGCGGGTTCGCGGCTGCGCCAGGTGCACGAGATCGAGCAGTACTTGCGGCAGGGCGACTCTGTGTTTGTTTTTCCCGAGGGCACTTTCGTGCCGGAAGAAGGCGTGCGGCCTTTTCAGCTCGGAGCATTCCGCGGAGCCGTGGCCACCGGTGCGCCGGTTGTGCCGGTATCGCTGACCGGCACGCGGAAGTTTTTGCGTGACCGGACGTTTCTGCCGCGTCCCACAAGCGTCACGATTACGATTTCACCGCCGATTTATCCTTCGGCAGCGATGCCCAGCGGCGGTCCTCGCCATTTGCCGGAGATTGTGCGGCTGCGTGATCTTTCCCGCGAAGCGATTGCGCGGCACTCCGGCGAGCCAATTACTTAAGCTGCGTATCCATCCGATCCCGCCATCGCCAAATAATCCGAACAAACTCCAGCCCGAGCCCCACTTGCATTTGAGTGGGCCTCGGGCTATTGATGCGTTGCCGTTTCCCCGCAGCCGGCTGCGCATGGCGGCGAGGACATGCGCTCAGTGATTCAGTATGTAGAGCACGCTGATTTGCGTGTCGACCTCGACGGCCTGTCCATCCAGGAAAGTGGGCCGGTAACGCCACTCGCGAACCGCAGCGAGCGCCGAGGCATAGAAGAGCGGATCGCCGGACACAACTTCCAGCGCTTGAATCGAGCCATCCGTTGCAATGATGGCGTGAAGCTCCACGCGGCCTTCGCGGTGCATCTGCAAAGGCAGTTTCGGATAAATCGGCTCCACGCGATGGACCAATGCGGCTGCTTCGATGTGCCCAAGGCTGATGCGCGGTTTCTTTACTGGGGTCAGCGGTTCTCGCGGAGGCTCAGGACCTCTGCTGGGTCCCGTGACGAGCGGGGCACCCGGGATGTTCGGTCCAACCGGCGCGCCTGGAATCCCCGGGCCGGTGGGCTCATCGTTGCCAGCCGCCGGATTTCCATGATCAACGGTCACGATTGTTGGCGGGATATGGGGCGGCACACAAAACCGGCAGGCCGTTGGAGTCTTCCCCGGTTGCGTGTTGTTATCCATCGGGCGTGCGGGCCCTCCGGAATAGGAGTAGGGAGGCACGATCGTGCAGACGGTGGCCGCGAGGCGTTCGCCGCGGCTTAGAATCGGGTACATCACCAGTGTGGCGAGTACGAGTATCTGTACGATGATCGACGCAATCAGTGCCCGGCGGCGAACTTTGCGTGCGCCCTTCTGCTCATTCGCGCTGCCTTCCATCAGGCAACTTCTCAGGGAACCCAGACCTTCTTTGGAGACACTCGTTCGCTCTTGGCTCATTACACACCTCCGTAGTCTGGCCCGCGAGCGGCGGGGAAGTTCTGCGGCACCAGCCTCCTGCGGTTGTCTACAGGAGGCCGGCGCCGCGCTCGCAGGGATGTGAGGTGCGCGCGTCCTCTATTCCATTGGACACCGTGGCGCGACACAAGTTCCCCGGGGAAGTCAGGTCCTTCGCTGCTTTTTGCCAGCGGCCGCTTTTACAGGCGCCGAATTCTTCAAACGATTCGCTAGCCAGCAGGATGTTCCGCGGTGCATCTAGCCTTGTCCCCCACGCATCTAAGTTGTTGGACATGGATCTGAGGAGAGACCCAATGGACAGGCATATTCCCGAGGTAGTCGGTGTGCGCCGCACAGGCTGGGCGGCTCTGGACCGCGATCCGCAGTTGGATCTTATTGAATTTATCTGTCCTCATTGCGGCGCGGAAAGCCAGAAAAAGGCGCGGCGCGAGCGCGCCGAGTATCGCTTCACGGATGGCTTCATGCAGGATCTGCAGGGCGAAGGGGTGCAGTGCCTACACTGCCGGCAGTCGCTGCGCATCGTGCCGGTGGTGCTGCTGCACGATCAGGAAGAGATTAAGCGGTTTGAGGCTGTGCGCGCAGAAGAGTACGTACCGGCGTAATAATTCGCTCCGCATGGAAAGGGCGCTCCGATCAGGTCGGGGCGCCCTTTTTGGTCTATCAGCAAGTATCAACACGTAGACTGTGAGCTAGGGATGAGAAATCAGTAGGCTTGCAAAAACGGGTCCACGGGCAGGTGGTATTTTTCGAGGGCGCCGCGAACCGTTTCAAACGCCTCGTCAACATTATCCGCGAAGCGCAACTGGCCGAACTCCTCCTGGTTGATGGTGCCCCAGCGCACCATGGCCTTTAGGTTCAAAACGTCATCCCAATATTTGCGCCCGTAGATCAGGATCAGTGTGTTCTTGTACATTTTCCCCGTTTGCGAAAGAGTCATCATCTCCCACATTTCATCCATGGTGCCGAAGCCGCCGGGGAAAACGATCAGGGCTTTGGCAATCTGCGCAAACCACAATTTGCGCATAAAGAAATAGTGGAAATTAAGGCTCAATTCGGGGCTGATGTACGGGTTGGCGAACTGCTCGTGAGGGAGCTCGATCGATAGTCCGATGGATTTTCCTCCCGCTTCGTAGGCCCCGCGATTCGCCGCTTCCATGATGCCGGGACCACCGCCGGAGCAAATTACAAAGCGCCGCGGCTTGGGCCCCAAGGAAAGAGCCCAGGTGGTTATTTTGTGCGAAAGCTGGCGCGCCTCTTCGTAATAGCGGGACATCTCCAGGGCGCTCTTGGCCCCGCGCAAGGCCGCGCGATGATTTTGCATCTTCTTTTCGCTGAAGCTGTCGGTTTTCTCTCTTTTCAAGCGTGTGTAGCGCGCCGCCGCGGTTTCGTGTGATTCGATGCGCGCCGAACCAAACATCACGATGGTGTCGCCAATGCCTTCCTTTTTGAGTTGCGCCAGGGGATGAATGTATTCCGCCAGGATGCGTATCGGCCGCGCGGGGGTGCTGGCCATGAACTGGCGATCTTCGTGCGGCGCTTTGGGGGCGTGTTGCGGCTTCAGGCGTTTACCGTCGGGCATGAGCGGTTCTCCAATTCAGACGAACTTTGATTGTAGGCAGCCTGCATGGCCTACGGCAACGTCTTTGGCTCCCACTGCGTCGAATCAAGTACGCGGGGAACACAAGAGGGAATCTGTTTGCATGCGGGTTTTCCTTTCGGAATGTGCTAGCGTGAATCCGTAACATGGGGAAATCACATCACTCCTTGAGCCTTCCTTTCATTGCCGTACTGGGCTTATGCGGCACGACGCTTCACGCCCAGGCGCCTGAAGGCCCCATGACGCCGCAGCCGGGTGTCGTAATTCAGCAAGCCCCGCCGCAGACAAAATTCAAGCTACAAAGCATTCTGGTGAACACGCCCGTAACCGTGCGCGATGCCAAGGGCGAAATGGTCCACGACCTGGAGAGCCGGGAATTTCGCATCACGGATAATGGTGTCGAGCAGAAAATCTCGCACTTCGATTTGGGCAGTGATCCCCTTTCCCTGGTAGTGGTTGTCGAAACCAGCTCGCGCCTGGACGCCATTCTTCCCGAAGTCCGCAAAACGGGAATTCTGCTGACGCAAACGGTCATGGGCCCGAATGGCGAGGCAGCGCTTGTGGGCTTTAATGATTCCGTGGACAAGTTGCAGGACTTCACCGCGAACTCCGACGCCATCGAAACGGCGATGACGCGCCTCAAGGAAGGAACGTCCGGGGCGAAACTCTACGATGCCATGGGGCTTGGCGTCGAAATGCTCAGTGGCAGGCCTATGGCCACGCCAACGCAACCCGGGCGCCGCCGCGTGATGTTGGTGCTCGCGGAAGCGCACGATGAGGGAAGTAATGCGAAGCTCGGTGAGGTCCTCCGTCGCGCGCAATTGGCCAACGTGACGATTTACAGCGTGGGGATTTCCTCGACGCGGGCCGCGTTGCAGAAAAAGGCAGAGTACAAGCGCCCGCCCAATCCCGCGCCGGATGGCACTTTTGGCCTGCCGCCCATTCCCGGCACCGTGCAGACGCCCACAACGGAAAACGACCGCTACGGGAACATTGACCTGATGGCGCTGGCCGTTTGGGCCGTGCAGCACATCAAGGATCAGATAACAGACCACGCGCTAGAAATCGCCGCCACGGCCACCGGCGGCGCGCACTTGGCCACATGGAAAGACCGCTCGATTGAAAGCGCCATTGACGAAATCGGCGGGGAGCTGCACTCGCAATATTCCCTGACGTACTCGCCCAGCGACACGCAAGCCACCGGCTATCACGAAATCAAAGTGGATGTGGATCGCGCGGGACTAAAGGTCCGCGCCCGCCCGGGGTATTACCTCGCGGGCCCGGAGAGTTAAGCGATACTACTCAGTTTCTGGGGCACAACGAAGAGTCTTCTCAGGGACTGAAGCCCGAATTGTTGCGAGCTAATGTGTCGGAGCTAAAGCTCTGGTTCCTAAATAAGACTTGCGAATAGAAGCTTAGGCGATCTGCTGCCAGAAGGTGGCTTCGCGCGCGGCCAGCAGCGCATCCTTGCGCGCGTTCCAGCGGAGAAAATGCGGCGTACGCGTGTGTGCAGTGTGATGTTCGCGCGATTGCCACACTTCATGCAGGAAAAATTGTCCCGCCAGGTCCGTCGAGCGGTGCAAATCGTATTGCAGGCAGCCTTCTTCCCGGCGGGTTGGCGCCACCAGCGCGCGCAACTCCGCTTCCAGCAGCAACTCCTGCCCTTCCTTGGCGCGAACGATCACGGTGAGCGTCACCGCATGCTTCGGGAGCTTCACGACCCTCGCGCCTTTGGACCTTCTGCGGCTCGGTCGGCGCCGCGCGCTCTTCTTCGCTTTTCGTTTGGCCATGTCGCCGGGGATTGTACTCTATCTGGGGGCCGGAGCAACGGGGATTCCTGAACGGAATTGGAAGGGCGCATCGCTACCTCTCTTCCCAAGCTAATACCTCGCCAATTCTTTCGCCGTGGCGAACACCTTCTGCGCATTCGGCAGAAACGCTGCTTCCAACGTTGGCGCGTATGGCACCGGCGAATCCAGCGACGTCACGCGCAGCACCGGCCCGTCCAGTTCTTGAAAAGCCTTTTCGCACAGCAACGCGGCAATTTCCCCGGCAATCCCTCCCGTTTTCGTGTCTTCGTGCACGACTAGGCATTTGTTCGTCTTCTTCACCGACTGCAGAATTGTCTCTTCGTCCAGCGGCAGCAGCGTCCGCAAGTCGATCACTTCCGCCTCGATCCCTTCTTTCGCCAGCGCCTCCGCGGCTTCCAGAGAGGTGTGCATCATGGCCGCGTAAGAAAGAATCGTCAGATGCTTCCCCTCGCGCCGCACCACGGCCTTTCCGAGCGGCACCGTGTAATCCCCCGCGGGAATTTCCTCCTTCAGACGGCGGTACAGAAATTTGTGCTCAAAGAACAGCACCGGATTGTTGTCGCGGATGCTGGCCTTCAGCAACCCCTTTGCATCGTACGGCGTCGAGGGATACACAACCTTCAGCCCCGGCGTGTGCACGAAGTACATCTCCGGATTTGCCGAATGAAATGGTCCGCCATGCACCCCGCCGCCCGACGGGCCGCGAATCACCATGGGCGTCGGCGCATTCCACAAATAATGTCCCTTGGCCACGAAATTCGTGATCTGGTTGAACGCGCACACAATGAAATCGATGAATTGCATCTCCGCGATCGGCCGCAGCCCCAAATAGCTCATCCCGCAGGCCGCGCCGATGATCGCGCTTTCGCTGATCGGCGTATCGATCACGCGCTCCCAGCCGAATTTCTCCAGCAATCCTTCGCTGGTCTTGAACGCCCCGCCGTAAACCCCCACATCTTCCCCGATCAGCACCACGCTCGGGTCCGCGGCCATCTCTTCAAACATGGCCTGTTTGATCGCTTCCAGAAATGTGATCACGGCCATGGTCAGCGCCCGCCTTTCTTTGCGCTCTTCGTTGCCGACTTCTTGTCGGACTTCTTAACGCCCCGCCCCTTAAGCTCCCGTGCCTGGTGTTCTGGTTGCACATCGCCGAAATGAATCGGCGCATTCTTGCTGAAGGAACTCTTTCCCTGCCCAAATCCTTCCACCGTCCATACGGGTTCGACGCTGCTCTGCGGGGGCATCACCTCCGCAATCGGCCGTTCCCATTTCGGGCGAATCTTGTGGCAATCATCACCGCTGCAGTAAACCCCTCCGTGGACGGTCTCTTCCGGCGGCATCGGCGAATTCTCCGCAAACTCGCGCTCCTTCTCCAGGAGGCTCGTCAGCTTCGCT
>Ga0209039_10001555_pt1 | contig 21090 bp, 18 predicted proteins | sample BogFormECP12_OM1_FD_188238 | JGI IMG/M metagenome (GOLD analysis project Ga0209039, IMG submission 188238) | Bog forest soil microbial communities from Calvert Island, British Columbia, Canada - ECP12_OM1 (SPAdes) (version 2) | ecosystem: Environmental > Aquatic > Freshwater > Wetlands > Bog ...
CGGTGGTCTAGCATGCTTCCGAAAACAGAAATGGATGAAACAGAAAACTTCGGTTGGCAAAAGAAGTCTACTGCCAATTTAGGGTATGATTTCGCAACCATTAAGTGTGGAGATGTCGCCATTCCTGCGCGCAACTCCCTCTTTTTCTCTTTGTTGTATTTATCGTGGTAGAGTTTTTCATTTTGGTTTGTGTATGGCATTTAGCTGGCCTCTACTTCGCCAACTCTTCTTCTGTTGCTACTCGAAGTTCTACGTCTTGTCAGTAGAAATCCATGGGATGGGCATATGACGCGAGTCAGGGGCAGCCCTGTCAGGGAAAGCCGCGAAACAGTCATAGGAGACGATGAGCTACGCAGAGCATTGGAACGAGCTAGTGCCATTGATAACGAGTATTTTCGGCTGCGAGCAGTTGCCGTCCTTTCCTTGTTGCGACTTTCTGGTAAGCGGAGAACTGAAATCGTTTGGGTCCTGCTTGAAAACTTCAAAGTAGAAAACGACTTGCTGACTGTAATGTTTACGCTCGAAAAGAAGAAACGGAAACATAAGAAGTGCACCAACTGCAATATCAAGAACTCGAGCACCTCTTTATTCTGCAAGAACTGTGGTTCAGATCTATCAAAGAACTCAGCGACCTTCACTTCCAAACAAGCCAAATCTCTCAAAGCTTTTCCACTCATGGACCCTTTGACCCAAAATATTATGAAATATTTGGATTATCTGCAATCTTTGAACCCCGTCCCCAAGTTTTGGTTACCATCTGGCAGAAGCGTCTTCGGGAATTACATTATCATTCCAAATCAGCATTTGAGCGACCGGGAAATCTTCAAGATCGTGAGAGATTCAAGCGAAACTATATGGCCTCACCTGTTCCGAGAAACCGTGGCCAGTGACATCGTCAAACAAGACAACAGTATCATCGCGGCTTTCAAGGTTCAAAAAAGGCTGGATCTGGAAGATATGCGAACTGGGTTCAACTATTTGCAGCGGTTTGCGAAAGATATTATTAAACGTGAGTGACAATGATTTCGTCTCACTTCTACTTATTCCTGCCAGCGTGCGCTGCTTTGCAGTAAACGGCTACGAAAATCATTTGATACCCCAAAAGAAAAAAGCGAGTTTTTCATCAATATAATGCCGTTTGAGGCTTTCGTTCAAATCAATTATTGCTTTGGATAGGTCTGTGTGTTCGTCGAATAACACTTCTGAAAGAAGGCAGTCATTCAAATTCGTGTTAAGATTGGCCCCCCGCAGGTCAGTGTGTCTGAGATTTGCTCCACGGAGATTTGCATCCTCAAGATTGGCTTTACTGAGATTCGCACCTTGCATGTTCGCTCCTTCGAGGTTTGCGGAAGTCAAAACAGCATTGGAAAGGTTAGCTTCAATCAGGCTTGTCTCTTTCATCTCAGTCTTCTCAAATCGCTGGCCCCGCAAATCGACTTTATCAAGTTTCGCCTTATTGAGAAAGACACTAGCGAAGCTTGTCCCGCTTAGTTTTGCATGCAAGAGTTGAGCTCCAAAAAGACTTGCTCGTCCCAGGATTGCATTCGTCAATCTAACGCCTTCTAAGTTTGCGAATTGCATATTAGCTTCAGTCAAATCTGATCCGTTCAAATTCGCATGGGAAATGTCTGCATCTTCAAGATTGCAACCTTGAAACTTCGCAAAGCTGCAATCCGCTTGGGAAAGGTTACATGACGAAAGGTCAGCATAGCTGAAATCTGCGTTTCTCATTTTCACGCCTTCCAGATTTACCTTTTCCAACTTAGCGCGTCTGAGATGGGCTTTTGAGAGATCCCTGCCTTTGAAACTGAATCCATTTTTGCTCAGTATCGATATCGCGTTTCCGCCAAGAAAAGAGTTTTGCCTTTGTGATGTTGGCTTTCCCTTAGTTGAATCGATCCACTTCAGTAGAATATCAGTCTTGATTTCACGCTCGGCAAGAAAATCTATTACAGGTTTTGATAACTCATTTTTGTCGAAATCAGAGGTCTGATCATTTTGAAGCTTCTCGTGTAACGTTTCTGAGACTAAGAATTCCCTAAACGTTGCATGGGAGAAGCCAAATCTGTTTTCCACGCGTCTCAGAAATGAGCAAGTCAGAAAATCGGAAATGTGGCCCTCCAGTTCCTGTTGTTGTGGTTCAGTCAGATGCCCTTGAACCATTTTCATGATCTCAGAGGGCGACACACCGTTGAGCTTCTTACGGAATAATTCAAACGCCAATAATGCCATAAGCTCCCAACGTTTCTCGGTCTTGAGCATGAGGGTTCGACTTTTCTCAATGGTCTGTCTCCTGAGTTCGTTCATTAAATATTGCTGATACAATGAAATGCGGTTAATCGGTTTGCCTTCCTCTATAAGATGGGGCAAGGTCTGAGCGATCATTTCCAAAAATACAGGTCTTCTGGAGAGATCTGGTAGATCATAAATCTTGCGAATATTGTCAAAGTAATATTCCCATTTGTGTTTTGCGGTTTTGATAAGCGGAATCCGTTTCTTAAGAAAGAGTTTGATCTGCTCGTCAGAAAATGGCGAGAGACTCACCCTGATATAAGTTGATCTCTGCTCGAATTCCTTCGGTTTGAATGTCTCTTCTTCCTCTTGTTTGCTCCAAAAATACTCAGGTCTGCTGGTCAAGATTACCCTACTTAACTCAGAACTTGCCAGTTTTTCAATCTCACTCATATCCTTTAGCAAGATTTCTCTACTTGTCCTTATAGCCATTTCGTCTAGTCCATCGAATATCAAAAGAAAGAGACCCGCTTCGTTCATTCTCATGAATGCCGTCCAACTTGGGTTTCTGACTTTGCATTCTCGTGTGAGATGATCAATTATAGCTGCTTCCAGATCTATTGCCACTTTAGGAAATCGACCTAAATCGATTAGTATTGGAATCCGTTTTTCCGTGCCATTGAGATGGTCTTTGGCCGTCTCGTAAGCCAATTTCTTGCAGAAAACCGTCTTGCCAAATCCATATTCCCCCAGTATGGCTAATCTTGAGCCTCCGAACAGAAGCCATTTTTCGACATATTGCATAAGGCTGATTTGTTCTGTTTCTTGCCACGGCCTATTTCCGACTGAGTCTAACGGTGTTTGCTCGAAATGATCAATCAAGGAAGAATCTTGGTTGTCATATGTGGAGAATTTGTCTCCTGACGAATCATCTTCTAAAAGATCTTCGGAGAAATCTTCGGGGATCATATCTTCGTCAGAACCCCTATCAACGACAAAGACATCTACAACTGGGTCAACGTAGAACTTATTCAGCGGTGGCGATCTCGGAAGAGCAGGGTCACCTCTCTCGAATTTGGCGATTATGTCTGTTAGGTAAGGTTCTAAGTTCATCAAATCACGTATCAGGTCGCTTCCAGTTTTGTAATCAGCGATCATGCTAGTTTGTATCTTCTTGCTGAGCGTAGGATGAACTCGGTTGCGACTGACCAAAACACCTCTATCTATTAGTCTTCGGCCGCGCCAATTCTCAATAGATCTTAAGAATTGGTCTATATGCCGCTCCGTAATCTTGATCTCTTTGTTGTCAAGGGCCATTACTCCAATTTTGGATTTATGAAGCCCAACTGCATGCTCTGCCACGAAGATCCATGATGATTCAGGAAAAATCGATATTTCGGATCCGTCAATTTCAAAGATCTGCTGGATCTCCTCAGTGAAAACGTTGGAGGTAATTTTGAATAGAGGGTTTTTGGAAATCAATGTGCTCGGGCTAGTGAGATGCGCCGATATTTCAATCGTCTGCATTCCGTTTGAGCGCATCTCTTGTTCTATGAAGCTCAGAAGTTGATTGAGAGTAATCCATTCGCCTTCCGTAGGCAATTGGTTTAAGCCGTCCAAGAAATAGGAAGTGAAGACCCCATGTTTCAACAGTTGTGTTTCGGCTGATACTTGATCGGAGTGGCACGCTCCGACGAAAACAACGTTTGCATCATTTCTATATCTGATTCTGCCCAGAGCCTTCCCAAATGCGCCACTGAAGCATGCATCCGCGATGAAAACAATGGTTCCAGCTTTCGTATTGTCCAAAGCAACCTCAAGTTCCTTTATGTGTACGCAACTAGAAATTTCAACTTCTCCTATTGAATTTGGTTTAGAGTCACTGGCAACAAGATAAAGATTGGAGTTCGCATCTAGTCCTCCATGCCCTGAGTAATAGATAAGAACAAAGTCATCTTTCTGCAAGTTTTGGTTCGTTAGCAGATTCTGAAGACCAGTCACGATGTTTCTCTTAGTGGCTTTTTCATCAAAAAGGGAAATACAACGAAAATTCCCACGTTCTTTATCTGACAGCACACTTGAGAGAGCGAACGCGTCAGCTCTAGCAAAGCTAAGCGTCAGGTTTTTCAAATGCTTGTATCTGTCAATCCCAATGCAAAGTGCAATGCGCTTCGGCATTTTGAGAGACCCAGTCAACTAGTGAGTGACATATAGCTAAAACTCTTTCTGGCTAGCATGTGCTTCCTTAGATGGCGGATTTCCTATTATCCTATTTTAGGAAATCAGAACATCAACACCAAAAAAGAAGCTCAATTCTCTCTTTTTCTATTGTTCTATTAATTAATATTACAATAAGAGAATTGTGAGTATTGAGATAAAGTGCCACAAGCTCTTGCTCATGGAACAAGCGCACCTTCTCGGTCAGCTGGAACTGATTTAGTAGCGTTCTTCATAGTAGCCTGAAAACTTATCCTTCTCACCACGCTTTATCTTTGCAATTATGTCTGCCGCATTCTTTTGGACGTTTGGATCTGGATCTTGCAGCAGTTTAGTCAGTTCAGGTACAGCCTTTTCACCGCTGTTGATTATTGCTGAACGAAAAGGTTTTTTCCAAATACGGTCTTCGCCATTATGAAACCATATCGTGATCCAGTCATTGAGAGAGCCTAACTCGAGTATTGCCTTAGCAAGGGCCGTTGAGAGCTCGCGGTCTTGATCTTTGAGTATTTCAGAAACCATGGTGGGCACAGCTTCTATTGCTTTCAATCTCTGGAGGGCTTCTGCTGCCTTAATCTTAGTTGAAGAACTTTCGTTTTCCAATGCATGAGTAAGTGCAGGGAACGAATTCGAATCTCCTACCACGGCAAGTATCCTCGCAGCAGTTTTTTTGGTTGCGTCGTTTCCTTCGGCCAATGCAACTTCGAGTCCCTTCCTTGCGTCTTCTCCAAAATAACCGAAAATCTTTCCGGGAAAAGCTTCAATCGCTTGCTCACTCACGCGCCGATCGTAATCACTATTATAAGTAGGGTAAGTGTCAACATTTTTGCTGTACCATGTCGGCATCGCGGATATGATAGCTTCTAACGCCTGTTTATTAGCAATCTTGGCCAAAGCCTCAAATGCTTCAAGTCGCGGCAAAGCTTTTATAATATCAGGGGCCGTGGAAGGGGCACTGATTATTCCCAAGGTCTTCACGATCCCAGTTATTGCTAGCTCTGGTCCCTCATGGGATGTACGGACGTCGCCCCATTCATCTTTCTTTATCGGTTCGTTGAGCTCTTCGAAGGCATGAGATAGAGCAGATGTCAAATAGGGTAGTGCTTTTGATCCAAATAGGGTAAGCTGCACGATCGCGACATCTTGAACGCCAGGGGAGTCGCTTCTTAACGCACGCAGAACTATTCCAGCTTGCTCTCGGAAACGGGCATCTTCATCGTACTTCTCAATCGGTTGCATGGTGAGCAAAGCTTCTTTTCCTTCATCTGAAAGGCAGTATTTCCCATGCTCATCAGTTTCTATCAGGCTGTCCAGCTTATCCAAGTGATGTTTAAGGTGACCACTACTTTCTATGTTTAGCATTTTCTTCAAGTCGGCGAACCCTAACGAGCCTTCACTCAATGATTTCAGGATCGTTATGCGTACAGGATGACCCATTGCGTCGAAAATTTCCGCGCGATGCTTTTCCTTTTCCGCATGTTCTATCATTGTTGGTTCCTGAGCAATACTAGGCTCAAATTCATATTTAATGCCTTGTTTGGAGACTGAAAAAACTGATAACATGGTTATTGGAGTCTACGCCATGCAGTTAGGTCTAGGTTTCTAGACAAGGCCCCTAGCGGTTAGCTAGGCAATGAGTAGCGCGCGCTACCAAAGTCAAAATCAGATTATGGTGTGTTTTTTTACACTAGAGGTGCTTGTACCACGCTTAAACCGCTTCATTATCTACATTGTACCGCAAGTTTGCACGCTTAATCAAGAGGCGATTGTACTATTCAATCGTGGCTTATGTCATAAACATTCGCAAAGTTTGCAACGCGATGTTCCTATAATATGAAATGCGATCTTCTGAGAGTTTGGTGAAAATCTCTTGAATTTCCCTAAAGCTTGCCATTGACGCACGAGGTAGATTTACATTTTTTGGATAGGTGACTTCCACTTTGTCTATTTCTTGCGCATGGAAAACGTTCTCATCGGGAACAATTACTGCAAGTATTGCATCCTTCCAAAACTCTTTGAGCATTCCAAACTCTTTAGGAAGATAGGGGGGCGATTTGGTACGCATCTTTATTTCCACGAGGTAAACAGCATTTTCTTCATAGACAAGCAAATCTGGAGATTTTCTGAGCCTCCTACCAGTGCTCGAATTACTTGTCTTTGACGTTCGTTTCGACATGTAGTCAGGAAAGATGTCTTCGTATCCGTAGTGACAAACAGTGTAGCCCGCGTCTTCAAGCATACGTTTGATCAAGTCTTTTCCAAAGTAACCCATAAGGTAATTATCCGAACGAGAACTCTTTGACATATGCATATTCACCTTTGGTTTGTTATCGTTATCCTATCTCTATGCTGATGATCTAACGGAAAGTAAAAGCATTCTATTAAGTATCGCATGTTCAGTTTAACCCTGCTCTCTCTCTTTCTCAAGAATGATGTATTGACAAACTGCTTTTAGCCTTCATAATTCGCCTTGTCCATAATGGAGGCTTAGCGGATTTGGGTAAAACTGTTCCATCCTACCGAACGGCTCTGGAAATTGAAATTGAGAGATGGAAAGCCTTCAGAAACGCCTTGGAAAGTCAACAGGAGAAAGAGGCATTTGAAGAGTTAATGGATATGTGCAGGTGCAATGCTATGGCAAGTGGCAACGCCTGCAACCCAATAATCTTTGAGCCGATGGTAATAGCTATTCTATTAGCTCAGCAGAAAAAGATTAGAGAACTCGAGCACAAGCTGAACGAAGTTATTTCGCCAGCAGACGCGAATAAATCCTAGCACGCGCTAACCGCCAGCCCGCTCCAAACGGTTATGCATACGAACCCATTCCTCATGATGGTCATAATTGCCAAAAGCCTTCAAATGCGAAGCTAAATCCTCTTCAGTCGAAAACACGCATGGACACCAACGACACTTAAAACACTTCTCAACATCACTCATTCAAATCACACAATATCTAACTCGTAAAACACTGATAAATCTAATCCTCACTACCAAACGTACGCGTTCATCAATTTCAATTCGCTGCTAACGCGATAGCGCGCGCTCATTCATAAATGAGATAATTTTGATAAACCCGGTATCACAAGCGCACGCTAGAGCTTTGCCTATTCTCTTATATGCCACTTTACGTAACATGATTCTTGTGGGACACTGATGGGCAGAAAAGAGAACAATATCATTATTGAGAGGAAAGATTTCGACCAGGCTGCCAGTGCTCGCGTTCCGAAACCATATTCTATTGTTGTTCTTTTTGCTGATCTATGTGGGTCGACAAAATACAGAACTGAAGAGGGCCATGATAAGGGTTACAAGAGGGGGAGGCTACATAACTTCGTCGTTAGAAAGGTAATTGAGAAATATGATGGGAAAGTTTTGAAAGAAATCGGTGATGAAGTTATGGCAACTTTTCGGAAACCAGAGAATTCCGTGAAATGTGCTCTCAAAATAATTAGAACATTCGATTTGATCAATTCATCCAGAACTGAAGATGAAAAGATATTCACGAAAATTGGCATGAGTTATGGGGAAGTGTCAGCCTACCACGAGAACGACATTTTGGGTCTTTCTGTGGATTTGGCAGCAAGGATAGTTTCAAGAGCTGAAAAAGGACAGATATTGATGAGTAGCAATCTAAAACAACAAGTCAAAAACATCATGCCCGACTTCAAGTTTTCGGATGACATTCAAGCTGAATTCAGGAATATGGGATTATACTCTATCAGTGAGCTAGAATATGCTGAGAAGGACTCCATTCCTAAAAGACAATTTGGGTATTACAGAAGCCGAACGGAGCTTCAGCAGTTCCATAAGATAGAAAAGGACCTTGAAAGTATGGAATCAGGTTCAGAAGTGTGGATTGTGGGAAGGTCTCTCGTACAATGGGCACGCGCTAAGAGAGAAATATCTGAGGCTATTAGAACAAAGAACTTGAAGTTCAAAGTCCTTTTCTTGGATCCGAAAGCCAATATTATGGAGTTAAGTCAAAAGGAACAATTAGAACTCGAGGAAGACCTCAAACATTCTCTTCGGGCATTCAACGATTTGAGAAAGGAGAACGAACTAAACTTCTCGTTCAAGCTGACTTCAAACGTTATTTGGGACACCTTGGAGATATTCACCAAAAATGACCATCAAGAAGTTATCCTGTTTGACATTTGCACGGGCAAAGGCATTGATGAGAAAATCGGACTCGAAGTGAAAAAGGGGCCCTATGAAGAAGATACATTCCACAGCAGTTTGCATGAAAGAGCGAAGAATTTCTATTCCCAGGGGAAACAATATTTTGATGAAGGTGTGATTGCTCAAGAAATTGAGAAGCGGAAAGCCCTTGAAACTTTCACTTCTGAACAACTGCGGGGAAATTCCCTGGGGGGCTTCTTCGAGCATATTCCAAAAATATTTGCTGCAATCGTTAAAAATCAGGAAGTCCCCCCGCCAATTAGCGTTGAGTTTGAAATCACGAACAAATGCAACAACCACTGTGCAATGTGTCAAAGAGGAAATTGGAAAATAGGGAACAAAAAAGAGTTGTCGGTCGACAATACTAAACTAATCCTGAATTCATTGTCCAACTTTGGCGTGAAAAACATTGTTTTCTCAGGTGGAGAACCTACACTAAAGGACGGATTCATTGATATTATTAGATATGCGAAAAAACTTGGGATGCATCTCGGGATCCTCTCAAACGGTTGCAGCATAACTGATGAAATGGCAAGAAACATCTCTGTCAGTGCAGACTGGATAAGAATATCTTTGGAGGGAAGCAACCCAGAAATTGATGGAAAAGTTCGCACCGCCGGTGATTTTGCCAAATCTCTCGCATCCATAGAAATGCTTGCAAAACATTCAAAATCGACTGGGTGTAAAGTGGGAATATGCTACACGATGGTCAAACAGAACGTTAGCGATTTTGAAGACATGGTCAACTTTTGTGATAACAAGAAAGAGATTGAATTTGCCTCCATGAAGTTCGCACATGGCAATAACGGTTTTCTCTGCAATGAAGTCTCAATACGAAATGTTGAGACAATAATAAAGAAACGCAACCTCGGCCAAAATAGAAGAATGAATTTAAGCTACCTCAGTTGGTTCATCAACACTCTCGATCCTTCGTGTATATCCTCAGGAAGACCATTGAGAAACTTCTACAAACGAACACAAACCAGGTGCTTTACACCATATCTCTCTTCCTTGATAGACGCTTTCGGCGACGTCTATCCCTGTTGCCACCTATATTACGATAACAGCGACTACGAAAAGTACAATGACAAACGTAATCTAGCTAGAATTGGAAACCTCGAAGAAAGTAATTTCAATTTCGAGAAAGTCTGGAAGTTACCCAAGTACAATACTACTCGTTCTCACCTGACAACAATTGACATAAATGAAAAAAACATGCAATGCTCAGATTGCACGAGACATTTCTTTCATAACCACATCTTGACAGAACTCTTTAACTTTTACTCAGATTTGTGCCTAACATCGCAAGAGGCGTTCGACGAATATCTACTTCATCAAGGAAACCACTCTCCAGTATGGTTTTGATTTTTCTCAAATAGGTCCTTTGTCTTTGAGAAGCGTTGCCAAACCCTACATGGAAAAAGCACTTTGCTGTCCATTTAGCAGCGCAAGTTCATTACCGCATATTCTCCAACAGTTTTGTTAGGTCAAGAACTGTTGATATTCGCTTCAAATCTAGATCATCACAATTGCGACAGAAGTATCTGACCGTTTGATTCACCCGACCTTATGTTTCATAACGCGAGCTTTCTTGCGCTCACTTCGTCATCATAGATTGCTTCGCTTTCTCTTTGCATGTTGAAAGATCGTCCTTGTCGACCTTGACAAAGAAATCTTCGAATTTTTGAAAGTCTGTTTCGGCATCATATTTTTTCTTAATTTCAAGTTCATGGAACCTCTGCATAGAAAATTTGACCTCTCGGAATTACGATAACAAGGATTGCATCATTCCAGAATTCTTTGTAGCATGCGATTTTTCCTAAATCATCATTTAGTAAGACGGCGTTCTCGCTTGAAGCTCGTCGCATTTTTACTTCCACAAGCATCACATCTTTTCTACTCTTGTCGTAAACAATTAAATCTGGAGAAGACCGAATCATTCTTACAGTCCTTGAATTTCTAACCGTTTTTTCATTCAAGTATTCTTTGATTTCGGGAAACCGTTCCTCGTATCCATTCAAATGGACGGAATATCCAGACTTTTGCAAAAGTCTGCGAATTAGGTCTGTTATGACGTTGCCTTCATGCATTCCCTCAAAGAATTCCTTCAATGCGATCACGTTTGATATTTCCACGGGTAACCTTATAACAATGTCAGTTTTTTCGCGCACACGACCAAACCAGAAACGCAAACCTCTCCCTTCTTTGTTCAAGGTTATGCGCAAACTTTAAGTGCTGCCTATGAAGACAGCGCGTCATGTTGTTTAACCGCTATTTGGCTGACAAGATTCTTGCTGGAGAAAAGACGCAGACTCGCAGATCCAGCGAACGCAAACGAGGTGCAAGAGTTTACGAAGCGGGGGACAGAGTTGGAATACAAATGGGTTACAGATCTCCTGTCGAATATTTCATCGTCAAGAATCGGCAAAAGCAGGCAATAGGAGACGTATCTGAAGAAGACGCAAAGAAGGAAGGCTTTGGCAACGCTGATGAGTTCAAGCAGTTTTGGGTAGATCGTTATGGTCGCTGGGATCCTGCTCAGGAAGTGTGGGTGTACGATTTTGTTCTTGAAATGAAGGATTTACCCAGTAAAGATAGCAACGCTGGACAGGAAGCACGTCGATCAGAGTCTCGCTGAAGTTTCCCTCATTCATATTTTTCTGGAGTCCTTCCATCCTGCCAGGGCTTGAACCGCCAATGTCGCTTATGTTCTGCTGAAGAATACTCTGAAGCTGGCTTAACTGGGCACTGTTCAAGGTGTTCAGGAATGCTTTGCATAAAGCCTTGTTGTGTAGCAGACTCACTTTTCCGCCTGCGCTTTCAATGAAGGTCAAGAGTTTCTTCTGGTCTGGCTGGAGTTCCATCGTGCCAGCAAGGGTCATGCCTGCTTTTTCAAAGAATGGGTTGTATTTTGCCATGGCAGCGACGCATTCGACTATTCGGGCATTGACTTGGGGCATCGTCTGCTTGATTAATACCTGCGCCAAGCCTATTCCTCTGAACTTGGGGTGGATAATTACTCTGCTTATGCGGAGGATTTCATTATTGACTTTTTGAATATTATTCTTGTACTCTGGAAACAATTGGTTGCGATAGTGGAGAGCTCGGAAACTCATGGTGTAGATTATTATGCCTATTGTTTCTCCTTTGTATGTTAGTTTGAACCGATTCTTTACGGCTGCTGGGTTCCCTTGGAGATAGTGAAAGCCTTTGAGGTACTCGTAGTCTTCCTTGGTTGCCTGTTGGATTTGCATGTCTTTAACAAGACTAAACTGCTGTGCTGAAGCTGAATAATACTTGACTTGGGTAGTTTGTCCGAATTTCTTGTCAATTACTGCGTTCGGGTTGAAGTCTTTTGCTAGGTCCTTATGTGTTGTTGCGACGATGAGCATTTTCTTGTTTCTTCGTGCCCACTTCTGGATACAGTAAGACAAGACCTTTGCCATCTCACGATCTAACGTTGCGCCAAATTCATCTATGAGGAAAGCGTCTCCGTTGTTTGCAATCATTTTTGCGAGTTTGTATCGGTATTTCTGGCCTTCACTGAGTTCCTTGTATTTGCGGAGCATCACGAAGGCTTCGCTTAACCCGACAACGCTCAGAAGATTCATTGCTTCTTCCTGGGATGCTCCAATGCTGTTTATGACAACCTCATCATTATCCACTTGCACATCTGAGAAGTTAACGCATTTTCTTGCCTTATTCTGTAATTCTCCGTTAAATAACCTTAGAAAAGTGGATTTGCCTGATCCAGAATCGCCCGTGACATAAATGAGGTCATCATCGTTGTATTTCAGCTCAACATTATCAAAGATCGTAAATTCCTTTTTGTCATCAACGCCAACTCCGAAGGCCTCGCTTACAGCCATGACGCGATCTGTGATTTCAACAGGGCTGGTTGCAATTTTCAAGTTAAGAGTTATTGAATGCTCTTTCGTTGGTGGACTAATCTCTGCGCTCTCTTGCATTGGAACATTTTGCTGAGAAGTGGCTTCGCCCTTGACTTCGGCTTTATCGGTGAATCCGACGTTAGCATCAAAAACCTTCTTCCCAGTGAAGCTGTCGATGCAGATTAAATGCACTTGTTGGAAGCCATATTTCCGTGCAAAAGCAACTTCCTTACGACACTCAAGGGCGATGTCTAAAGTTTGAGGCGGCAAGACGATTTTAACGCTTATGACTTCTTGAGGCGTCGTTGCATCCTTCCAAACCACGATGTCAGGGTCTGCAGAGTCGTAGCTTTCAGTTACTCTGAAGCCTTGAAATTTCAGGCTTTCAGCGATTTCCTTTTTTCCCAAAAGATTACTTGTTATCTGCTGAGCTGGAGCGTTTATTTTGAATGGATGAGTCTGCAAGGAGGACATTAAGGGCTGAGCCTGTGTCTTCTTGAGTGCGTCTAGGATTTCGTAACCCAAGTCAGTTAAGTCGTATTTGTAGTATCCGCTTTCTTTGCGTATTGGAATGATTAGGCTTCGGGCTTTACATCTGATCAGGGCTTCTTTGCTGTCAGGACCTACTTCTTCACACATTTTTTCGTAGTATGTTGGTCCTCTGATTTTGATGGTTTCCAGCAGTTTGATGTCAACGTCTGGTAACCGTTTCAGAATTTGTTCTGTTCGTGACTCGGCTACTGCGTCTTGAATGCGTTGATGTAGTTCGTCGACTAGTGATAATCGCATTTCATCATACTGCTGATAGACTTCAGAAGGTATGGGTTTGAAGGTGTTGGTTTCTATCCAGTCTTTGCTTCTGCGGGGTCTCCATCCCTTGTAATCTTGGTTCCACATGACTCGGTCGTACTTGTAGACCCCTCTTTGGGGCAAGAAGAGTTCATGAGTGTATTTCTGTATGAGCTGGTATGTTGGTTCTGACGGGTCAACCATGCTGGCCATGATTACAGCAACTTGGGTTCCTAGAACATCGAATCCGCCCTTGAAAATATCCCAGGAACGATCGTGCTGTGTTTCTGCTTTGTTGCTTTGGCCTCCGAAGTCGTCGTAGAGGATTATTGGGACTCGCATGTGCAATTTGTTGGTTGTTGGTATTCTTTCAGGTTCGCCCTTGTTGATTTTGTAGAGCAATCCTCCGAGGTTGAAGACGAAGCTTTGAAGGACCTTGTCCCAGTCATGGTAGATGGCGTAGGCGATTTGCATTTTGAGGGAGGTTTTGCCTGTTCTCTGTTCGCCCCATACGACGCACCACATCCACTTATCATCAAGAATCGTGCGCCAAACATCCTCGATAATTCGAGGCTTAGAACTCAAATGTTCATTCCCCAAGCGTTTCTGGCAGTGGATTGCGGGGTCTAGTGGGTGTATTTTCCAAGTATCCTTTAGCGAATAAGCTGTTTTTGAAACTGTTGAAAAGTTGGAGATTTGCACTGGCCAAGTATCTTCGCATGGCCACAGTTCTGAGTACTTTTACGCGGTAAGTGTCCATTCCTTGGATGCTCTCAACGATGTCTACGAGCCTGGCGTTCACGCTATCAAAATCATCGTGACATTCTTTTTGGCAATCCGGCGGCAGTTCAGTATAAAGAGTTTTTAGGGCTTCCCAGCTTGCAAATATCTCACCGTTGCACAGGCGTTTGGCTACGGTGTCCATTCCCAGAATCAACAGCGATTGGTACGTTGGCGTTAAGTAGCGGTTTTCGCTGCTCAATTGCTTATTCGCCTACGGCTGTGGGATTTGGATTTCTGGGTCTGGCAAAGGCTTCTTGTAAGTACTTCTTGTGCACATAGGACAGTATGCTCCGGTAAATGTCTTCCATGTCGGTTCTGCTCAAGGCACTTACGCTTTGTTCGAATTGTCTCAGTCTCTCGTATTCTTCCTTCAAAGCCTCTTTATCTTTCTCGTCTAGATTATCTATCAACCCTCTGAGTGCCCTTGGAGCATGGATTACATACGTGTTATGACCGTACAGTATTGGAGTGATGTTCTTGAACTCCCAAATCAAGAAATTTATGAAACTGTTCTTGGGATCCGCGTTTGGGTCTATCTTGAAATCTTCGCTCATGTACTGACTTCCATCAAACATAATTCTACTCATTTATGAGTAACTACTCACATCTAGACGTTGGAAGGATAAGAAATTTTCGGAATTAACGCCCGCCACGAGACCTAGATTAGCATTTCCGGCTATGGCACGCGCTAGCACTCGCTTCTAGTAAAACCAATTATTCACAAACTTCATTACTTCAAACGCATATTCCTTAATTTAACACAAAGAAATCGGTTTGTGATAGAAAATGGCTCGAAACATCCGAAATTTATCAAAGCAGATTTTCTTGAACAGCCTAGCGTGTCCCACATTTGGATGGCTAATGAGATCTGGTGAACTTGACAAGAGAACAACCGAATTAACTTTAGGCGAAAGGTTCCGGATGGAACAGGGGCTCGAAATCGGCAAAATCGCAAGAACTCTTGACCCGAATGGAATCCTTGTCGATGATTATAATCCAGAATCAGGTGCTGAGAGGACATCACATTTGTTGAGTGATCGAGACGTTTCCACAGTTTTTGAAGCCACTTTCATCGTGGACAGATTTGTGGCTAAAGCCGATGTATTAAGAAGACGAAAGAACAGCTGGCAGATGGTTGAGGTAAAATCTAGCGTAAACGACAAGCCTGAATTCATTGACGATATGGCATATACTTTCATGGTTCTTAGTCGTTCTGGCGTTCCCATTTCTAAGGCCTCGTTGCAGCTTGTGTCAAGAGACTACAGGTTAGGAATGAGTATAGAGAAGCTCTTTGTAGAAATTGACCACACGGATGAGGTTCAAGAAAGGAGTGCACTTTTCGAGTCTTTCAGAGTGCAAATCGAAGAGGCAACGAGAAGCCCACTGAAGCCCGCGCCTGATCTTCGATTCGAGTGTCGTGCCTGTGCCATTTTCGGAGAATGTCTAGGCAAGGATACTGAAAATCATATTTTCGAAATCCCGCGGCTCAGTCAGCCTAAATTCGTAACGCTGAAAGAGTTAGGTGTAAGTCATATTGAGGATATACCAGATAATTTCCCTTTGACAGAAAACCAAATGAGAGTTAGAAATTGCGTGCAAAAACAGGAGATTTTTGTCTCAGATGAACTCAAACGAGAACTGGAGTCGATTAAATGGCCTTCTTATTATTTGGATTTCGAGACAGTCATGACGGCATTGCCTCTATATCCAGATATTGCACCCTACACGCAACTTCCTACTCAATACTCTATCCACAAATGCTCTGCACCAGGGCAAGTGATAATCCAATCTGAATATCTGTCTGACCCCAGTCGAGACAGCAGAAGAGAACTTGCTGAACAGCTAGTTGAAGATCTAGGTCAAGAAGGTAGCATCATAACTTACTCGAATTTTGAGAGAACAATCCTTAATGCCCTCTCCAGAACTTATACAGATCTTTCAACAGAACTCGGTTCAGACATTGATCGTATCGTAGATATAGGAGGTATCATAGCTAAGCATTATTACCATCCGAGTTTTCACGGAAGTACATCTGTGAAGACGACTCTTCCAGTTTGTGTGCCAGAATTATCCTATGATGACCTCGAAATTGGAGATGGCGACTCTGCAGTAGCTACCTTCGCATATTTGGCGAGGGGCAAAATACAGGGGGCCCAAGCTGATTCGGCTAAGCACAATCTGCTAGAATACTGCAAACGGGATACGCTTGCCATGGTTAAGCTACACCAATATCTTGTCGAAAATTGCGTAAAATAACGGACGCTTGCTTTAGCGCCCACTAAGACTTAATCGACCTGATTTCTGCGGAATACTGTCTGGGCCTATCTCTTCGATTAGCGCGCGCCTAGGTTATCCGAAAATCAAGCAAAGTATTCGCGCACGTCACCGCTGGGAAAAACTTCAAGTTTAGGACTCTGAAAGAGCACGGAACACGGTGAAGCCAAATATTGAATATCCTTATCTAGCACGCGCTGACAAATCCCAACGCCTTACCCCGCAACCCACTTGCCTATGAGCACGTTGATGCACACGTTCTGAAAGTAAAAATCTTTCGATTCTGCAATAGTCTGTAGATAAAATCGATTTAGTATTCAACTTAATTCGTAAAAGTGTCTATTTGCTACTTCACGGCCATTTGGTACAAATATTCGGCAAGCGAAATGCTTCTCAATCTAGCTTGTTGTTCAAGGGCGTTAGAGACTCGTTCCGCGGCCTGATCTAAGAGAGTGTTAAAATCGTGACCCTTAAGAGCTTGCTGTAGGATTTCGGGAAGATCTCTAAGAACTTCATCCATTTCCTTTTCATTCCCAGTAACAAACTCGAAGAGTTCACGACCTTTGTAGACTTTTCCGACCTTTTCAACATTGCTCTCACCTATGCATTTTCGCTTTGGACCAGCGACAACCCATCCACAACCGACAACACTACCAGGGTTATTTGAGGCACATTTTTCTAGTTGCTGGGCCAATCTTTCTGCCGATGAGGAGTTCATAGAATTGTGTTTGCTCTTAAGTTGAAGAAAAGCTTTCATCTTTCTATTCGCAATATCGACGCCAGAAATCTGACCTTTGGGCACTTTCTCCCATTGTGTTCCAGACTTTGCGTGCTTCGCGTTCCCCAAGTAGTTCTCGTGAAACTCGCCAAAGAGATCTTCTAAGGCCATCTCCAACTTATGCTCTATCTCCTTTCTGACCGCCTTTTTCAAACCCCAGGCATCAACGTTGAAACTGAATCGGAATGGATCTACGTCGCTCTTTAGGAACTCCCTAACAGAAAAAGTCCGTATTTTCTCCTCATAATCTTGCACTAACTGCTTTGCAGCTCTCTCTAGTTGCTCTTTTTGTGTCACTGATTCTGACCTTGCCACTGAGCCCAGAACTGAGGACAAGCAATCAATGTGACTTTAAAAAATGCTTGTTGCGTCGTCAGACCTTTTCGTGGTCTCAACTGTAACAAAGTGTTCATTACCGTCCTTAACGGTTCACGCGCGCCCTATTCTTATGTTCCGCCAACTCTCGCGAGAGCTCGTACACTACTTGAGTAATCACAAACTGATTTGAGGGGGCAAACCTCACACTTTGGTATACTGTACCTGCATACTAAAGCCCCTATATCTAGAAGGGCATAATTATAACAATCGTTATTCTCTTTAGACGAGAGAGAATCTGCGATTCTTTGGAACATCTGTGTTGAAGGTCTTTTTGAGAGATTATTCAGAAACAATCTCCCGATTATCCTTGCAACGTTGGAGTCTACTATTGCTGTGGGAATGCCATAACCAAATGTGAGAACCGCGTTTGCAGTGTAATAACCCACATGAGGAATATTTAGAAGTTCTTCCTTTGACTTTGGAATCTTTCCGCCATATCTTTTGAGTATGAACGATGACATTTCGACAAGTATGTTGGTTCTTCGCTTATGATAGCCTATCTTTCGCAGTATACCTTCGAGCTTTGTACTGTCAGCCGTTCTCAAAGTCTCTAGGTTGGGAAAGCGAGCCATAAATTCTGCGTATACACGGTTGGCTGCGGTTGCGGTTGTCCTCTTAAGCAATACTTCTGCCACCAAAACAGAATAGGGGGTTCTGTTTTTCCTCCATGGGAAATCCCTGAAATGGTGCCCCTCCCATTCGAGCAAGTTCTGTCTAATCAACGCTTTCCTTGACTCAATGTTCTTGAGAAGACCTTCGGTGAGTTCTGCTTCTTTCATTCCTTTCAATTAATGACGTAAACAACTCTTATATCCATTTGTGAGAAATAGGACAGAAATGGTTTGAATGCGAGAGGGAGACAACCTTACATTAGTGTCCTTATTTACTGGGGCTATGGGGCTAGACCTAGGTTTTGAGGAAAGAGGTTTTGACATAAGAGTAGCATTAGATAACAACCCTGACGTTGTGAAGACCATCAAAAAGAATAGACCAAATATCCCTGTGATAAACCGAAGCATCTCTAACGTCAAAACAAGAGAAATCTTGGAAGTGGCAAAGTTATCAGTTGGGGGGGCGACAGTAGTCACTGGCGGTCCACCCTGTCAGCCTTTCTCTACTGCGGGAAGAAGATTATCCGTTGATGGAGAAGAAGGTCAACTGGTTTTCCAGTTTATCAGAGTCATAAGAGAAGCTCAACCGAGGTTTTTTGTGTTTGAAAACGTCGCAGGGCTGGTCTCTGCAGCTCGAAAGCATGTTTCCTTCTATAGCAGGATAAAGAAGAACAAAGAAGAGCTTACTCCCAAAGAAAGACTCGGCTCTGCGTTCGAAAGAATACTAACTGAGTTTCAGAAAATCAGGACGTTAGAAGGCAGTTGCTATTCGATCAACTGGGATGTAGTCAATTCAGCGAATTATGGCGTTCCCCAAAAGAGAAGGAGATTAATAATGATCGGTTCAAGGGCAGGCAAAAAAGTTCCTCTTCCTCCTACGACCCATGGATCACCAAGTAGCCTCGAGGTTGCAAGCGGACAGAAGAAACCTTGGGTTACGCTAGGGGACGCTCTAAAAAACTTGCATGACCCCAAGCCCGAGTTCTTAGCTTTCCCACGTTGGGGGAGATATATGAAGTATATTCCAGCGGGGGGTTGTTGGCGTGATCTCCCTAAGAGGCTTCAGAAAGAAGCTATGGGAGGAGCGTATGATGACGGAAATGATGGGAACAGGGGAGGAAGAACTGGCTTTTACAGAAGACTAAGTTGGGACAAGCCTTCTCCCACTCTCCTCACCTCCCCGATATTCAAGGGCAGCGTTTTGGCTCATCCGGAGGAAGCCAGACCGTTGTCAGTAAGAGAATACGCTGAGATACAGAGATTTCCAGACGATTGGGAGTTCATTGATCACATTGCAACAAAGTACCGACTCATTGGTGAAGCTGTACCGATCCCCCTCAGCACGGCCATAGCTGATCAAATAAAAGCTGAAATTGAAAAACCAAACCCTGCGCAAGAGGAAAAAATCGAAGCCTAAAAGAGAGCCAAGAGTAGCTTGTCAACAGTCTTGTATTTTCTTTCGAACGAGCAGGCCATCTGCGTGACTTTTTCCTCTATCTTGTCCACAACTTTGACGTTCGCTAGCGCAGTAAGGGCAGCGTTTCCTACAACTTTCATAAGATACTTGTAGTAATATGGATGCCCTGTCAAAGTTTCGTACAATTTCTTGCCCGTCAGAGTAGTTTGTGTTGGGTCGAGTCCTTTTTTCTTCAACGTGGGAGCAATTGCGCCAAGAGGGCCCTTTCCATAACACATTGCGATAATGGGTGTCGCATTAGGTCTCCTCCTTTTCAGTATCGCGACTCTTCTTGCGAACTCGACTAGCTGGTCTTTGTCCATATCTCGCGGCCCACTTTTTATCGAAATATAATAGTGTTTGTCGTCATTGACAAGGTCGCTAATGTCCCACCATTCTCCACGTTCCCCTCCCTTTAGGGACTTGACCATACTTTCCATCACAGTCATCCCAAAACTAGTCACAAGGCTCCTGCCAATATGCTGGTAGACATAGAATCTCGCCAAGGAATTCAAGTCCATTCCTAGGGCCTTTACTAAGAAAGGGTTGATAGTGGCTTCGCTTATCATTTTATCGGCTTCTAACTTTTCGAGTTTCTGGATAGTTCTCATGACGAATTTCGAAACTTCAGCCGATAGATCTTCTTCAAGGGTCAACGAGATCCAAGAGTCCTAACATACTCTAAGTTCAAAAGCCATTGTTACGCAAGTATACATTCTTGTGAGCGTGTCAGTAACAAAGTGTTTTTAGCAGTTCCAAGGTAACACCATAGGTCATGGACGCCTCCAGAATCATCTCTGCTTTGGACTCCAAGCTGAGGATAGAGATACTCAAGATTCTAGCGGAGAAACCCAATAACGTAGTGGGTGTCCTGCAAAAGCTAAGGAGCAAAGGGCTCGACGCAAGATACCGTGAAACCGTGTATAGAGGCCTTGAAAAACTAGCTGACGCTGAGCTAGTAGAGAAATACTATGACAAGGAGAGCGGACTATGTTACAAATTAACGTCAGACCGTTTCAAGATTGAGATCAGAAGGGAGTCTGTGAGCATTGGAACTTGACACGGGAGTTTTCAGAAAAGCGTGCACGTGCTACAAGCTTTTGTCAAATAGGATAGTGGTGGAGATTAAGAAAGGACTAATCTCCATGTCCTAGAGTCCTAGTAACCCTTCTCCCTAAGACTGCCCTGAAGTATTCTTTCGAAAGCTGCCTTAGTATCAATCTTGTCAATCACTTTTGTGCTTGCTTCTATCAGCTTTGATGTCAGAGTCTTATAGCCTTCCCAAACGAATGTTTCTAGCAGAAGGTGAACAGTTTCTGGGTCTCTCCTCAGATCCTCTCTCTGTTTGAGACCCTCTAAGGTTGTCAATAGGAATACATTGGTTGTTGCGTTGATTTGTTTCAGAGCAGGCCAAATGTCTTTTGTTACTATAAACTGTTCTTCTGTTCCCTTCCATGCGAGGCCAGTAGTATAGCGCTTCCGTGCCAAGTCCTGTAGAAAGGT
>Ga0209039_10001557_pt1 | contig 21066 bp, 17 predicted proteins | sample BogFormECP12_OM1_FD_188238 | JGI IMG/M metagenome (GOLD analysis project Ga0209039, IMG submission 188238) | Bog forest soil microbial communities from Calvert Island, British Columbia, Canada - ECP12_OM1 (SPAdes) (version 2) | ecosystem: Environmental > Aquatic > Freshwater > Wetlands > Bog ...
GTGGCCGGCGCGGTGACCGCGCACAACATGATCGCGCTGCTGGTGGCCAGCTTCGGACATCAGGCGCATGTGGTGACCAACGCCGGCCCCTGGAAGCTGGCCGTCAACGGCCAGGCGCAACCCAATGCCAGCCCGGCCGGAGCGGATCTCACGGGCTTTCAACCGGGTGTCAACGAAATCGTATTGGGCGAGGGCGCGGACCAGCGCAACATGAGCGAAAGCTTCGGCGCCGCGCCCATGCTGACCGCCTTTCTGAAAACCGACGTCAACGCGGGCACGCTGATTGTCTCCACCGGACAGGACGACGTGCGCGTGTTCCTGAACGACAAGGAGTACCGCCGGCGCACGCAGCGCGGCGAATTGCGCGTCCAGATCCTCGGCAAGGTGGTGGTGCGGGTGGCCAAGAGCGGCTACCAGGACCCGCCGGCGCAGACCGTGGATCTGAAGAAAGGCGCGGAAGTGCGCGTGCAGTTCGCCCTGAAACCGCAGCCGCAGTTCGGCTCGCTGGAAGTCCACGGCGCGGCGGCGGGAACCGAGGTTTTCATCGATCAAAGAGACTCGGGCGCGGTGGGGCCGGACGGATCGTTCCGGCTGGGCTCCATCCAACCCGGCGACCACACCATTGAACTGCGGCGCGAACAGTACGTGGCCAAGCGGTTGCAGCGGTCCTTCGTTGCCGGCCAGTCCGTCACCCTGGCGGGCGCGGACGTGGTATTGGCCGCCGCCAATGGCGTCGTCCGGATCACCCGCAACCCCGCAACGGCGGCCGTTTCGTACCGCCGCGGCGACGAGACCGAATCGCACCAGGTCTCCGGGGACCAGGTCGAACTGCCCCCCGGGAGCTACACATTCTCGGGCAGCGCGCCGGGATTCGCCGACGCCACCAAACCCGTCCAACTGGCAGCCGGCCAGACCCTGGCATTGGAGTTCACCCTGGCCCGGCAGCAGGCAGCCGCGCCGCCTCCGCCCGCCGCGTCGGCTAACCCCATGGCGGACTTCGAGGACGCCGCCGGCTGGAAGAAAGAGGGCGACATCTGGGTCCGCCGGAGCGGCGGATTCGTGGCTTTCAAGCTGCCGCCCCGGGGCGTGTTCACCTTCACCGTGGCGCCGCTGAAGACCGGCGGCCGCGCCGGCAAGATCAGTTGGTTCGTGCAGTTCCTGGACGGCAGGAATTACCTGCTCTACGAAATCGACAAGAAGAATTTCTGGGCCGGGGTGATCGAAAAGGGCAAGAAGCTGGAGCGCCTCAAGACGGCGCACAACATAAACACTCAGCAGCCGTTCACCATTCAGATGGAGGTGGCGCCGGATCACCTTTCGCAGAAGGTGCGCGTGGGCGGCGACTGGAAGCTGCTTGACAATTTCATCGAGGCGGGCCGCGATTTCACCAAGGGCAAGTTCGGATTCCTGATCCAGGGAAGCGACGAGATCGGGATTGCCGATTTCAAGTTCGCGCCGAAATAGCGGGCGCTACCGCATCTGCAACTGCCGCGCGCCGGCCGGCGGCACGAACTTGAAGAGTTCGGCGGCGGGAGGTTCGTCGAGATTGACCGTGGTGAAGACGCTGCTGGTCGTCCCGTGGTCCTCGCGCAGAATACGATAGCGCAGCTTGTCGACCCACCAGGTGTAGGCGGATTCGCCCTTCGCCGGTGAAACCGTAACCACGTAGCAAGCCAGCTTCGCGCCCGCAATCTCCAGGGTCTCTTCCCGCAGAAACTTCGCCCCGGCGGCGAAATCGGCGGCGCCGCGGTACCGCCACATCAGGAAGTGGTCGACAACCGCGGGGCGCAGATCCCCCAGATCGCCGGGAGCGTCGCCGGTCAGCGCGCTGGCAGGGAACGACGCGTACCCATTCGGTTCGGGCAGGTAGAACCACACCGCCTCGCCGTCGTAGACGACGACGGCTTTGCCCCCCACCGGGCCCAGACCCAGGCCGGGCAGCGCTCCTTCCAGCCGGTACCGGCCCGGGCTCTTGAAGGCGAGTAACAAGTGGCCGCGCGTGATGGCGCCGTTCTCGCGGACGGTCAGGTCAGCCACTAACTCGTAATCCGCCGCAGCCTTGTAGGTCTGGCCGACCTTGCTCAGAATCTCCGCCACGGCCGGCGGCGTTTGCGCCAGGGCCGCGCACAAAGGCAGGAACAGCAAACCGAAACGAGTCGCGGGCCGCATCGTAATCGCGAACGTAGCACACCATCCGCGCCAGAGGCAACGCCCCCTCGCGCCACCGCCGGCGGCGCCGGCAGAACGAGCGAAAGCGGCAGTCTCGCCATTGCAGGCAGCGTACCGCAGTTGCACCCGGCGGGGTGCTACCGCCAGTTCATGCGCTCGCGCAGGGCGGTGATGTGGGCGGTATGATGGCGCCCGTGCCACACCATCATGGGCAGCGTGGCCTCCAGCGTGAAAACGCCCCGCTCGGGGTGCATCATCGCGCGATTCCATTGGTCGTCCGTCAGCGACCGGAACAGCGCGGCCCAGCGCTGGCAGAGGCCGTCAAACACCAGGAGGGACGGCTCGATGGGCCCGGTGCGCGCCTCGGCCGTTTCCGCCCAGCGCGCTTCGTCGTAGGGCTTGATAAGAGGCTGCTCTTCGGTAACCGTGCACTTAGTGCGCACATACCAGTTCGCGTGCGCGTCGGCTAAGTGATGGACCACCTGGCGGACGGTCCAACCGCCGGGGCGATACGTGGTATCGAGCTGCCCGGGGCTCAGGCCGGCTACCGCCTCGCGCAGTCTGGCGGGCGCGGCGGCCAGTTGGTCGATGAGGGCGGGGCGCTGGCTGGCGTCCGGCGGCGGCCCCGGTTCGTATGGCCCGATGGGATATCGTAAGTCCTGCATGGAGTAAGTTCCTTTGTGGGGCAGGCTTTCAGCCTGCGGCCGAGTGGCACTCGGCCCCTGGCGGCTTGTGTGAAACGGCCGGAAGGCGGGTTGCCAACCCGCCGCAGGAGACAATCCGGCCCCACATAACTGCTTACTTGCCTTGCTTCGCCAGCTTTTCGCGCTGTTCCTTGAGAACGGCTCTCCGGCTGAGCTTGATCTTGTTGCCTTCGAGCGCCAGCACCTTCACCAGGATCTGGTCGCCTTCCTTCAGCTCGTCGCGGACGTCGCGGATGCGGTTCTCGGCGATTTCGCTGATGTGCAGCAGGCCATCGGTGCCGGGGAAGATTTCGACGAACGCGCCGAAATCCACCAGGCGGACCACCGTGCCCAGGTAGGTCTTGCCCACTTCCGCGCTGGCGGTGAGATCGCGGATGATCTGCAGCGCCTTGTTCGCCGAGGCTTCGTCGGCCGAAGCCACATGCACCGTGCCATCGTCCTCGACGTCGATCTTGACGCCGGTCTGCTCGATGATCCCGCGGATCACCTTGCCGCCCGGTCCAATCACGTCGCGGATCTTGTCGGTGGGAATGTGCAAAGTGTAGATGCGCGGCGCGTATTGCGAGATGGCCGTCCTGGCTTCGGCCAGGGCCTCGTTCATCTTGCCGATGATGTGGAGACGGCCGTGGCGCGCCTGCTCCAGGGCTTCCTTCATGATCGCCGTGGTGACGTTGGTGACCTTGATGTCCATCTGCAGCGCGGTGATGCCATCGGTGGTGCCGGCCACCTTGAAGTCCATGTCGCCGTAGTGGTCCTCGGCGCCGGCGATGTCGGTGAGGATGGCGTACTTGTCGCCCTCCAGCACCAGGCCCATAGCCACGCCGCCCACGTGCTTGGGGAGCGGAACGCCGGCATCCATGAGCGCCAGCGATGCGCCGCAGACGGTGGCCTGGGAACTGGAACCGTTGGATTCCAGGATGTCGCTCACCACGCGCAGGGTGTAGGGGAACTTCTCTTCGTCGGGGATGAGCGCCGTCAGCGCCCGTTCGGCGAGCGCGCCGTGGCCGATTTCGCGGCGGCCGGGGCCGCGCATGAAGCCGGTTTCGCCCACGCTGAAGGGCGGAAAATTGTAGTGCAGCATGAAGCGCTTGGAGGCTTCCCCCGGCTCCAGCAGCTCGATGCGCTGCTCGTCGTCCTTGGTCCCCAGCGTGACCGTCACCAGGGCCTGTGTTTCGCCGCGGGTGAAAAGCGCCGAGCCGTGGGTGCGCGGCAGAAGGCCGGCTTCAATGGTGATCTTTCGGACTTCGTCGAACTTGCGGCCATCCGGACGGCGCCGGTTGAGCAGCATCTCGTCGCGGAAAATGCGCTCCTTGAGGGCGTCGTAGCACTTGCCGGCTTCCACGCGCTGCTCTTCGAGGAAGGCTTCCAGCACGCGCTTCTTGATGGAATCGACCAGCGCGTAGCTTTCCAGCTTCTCGTGCTTCTGGGTGTTGAGGGCGTCGGACAGGTCGGCGCGCGCCGCTTCGGAGACCTGTTCGTAGATCGCCGGGGCGAGCACCGGCGAAGTGAACTCCATCTTCGGCCTGCCAGCCAGCTTCACCAGTTGGCGAATGCCGGCGGCGATCTTCTTGCAGCACTCGTGGCCGAATTCGATGGCGCCCAGCACCTCGGCTTCGGAGACCTGCTGCGCGCCGGCCTCCACCATCACGATGCCGCCTTCCGTGGCCGCAACCACGATGTTCAGCTTGGATTCGCGCCCTTCCGTATACGAAGGGTTGACCAGGTACTGGCCGTCTTTCATGCCCACGCGCACGCCGCCCAGCACATGGGCGAACGGAATGTCGGAAATGGCCAGCGCCGCGCCGGCGCCGACGATCGCCAGCGAGTTGGGATCCTGCTCGGGGTCGGCCGACAGGACCATGGCGATGATCTGGGTTTCGTACAGAAACCCTTCGGGGAACAGCGGGCGGACCGGGCGATCGATCAACCGGCTGGTGAGAACTTCCTTTTCCGAGGGTCGCCCCTCGCGCTTGATGAAGCCGCCCGGGATCTTCCCGGCGGCGTAAGTGTATTCGCGGTAGTCCACCGTGAGCGGGAAGAATCCGGCTCCCGGTTTCGGATCGTGGGCCATGCAGGCGGTGACGAGGACCGCCGAGTCGCCTGAGCGAACGACGACGGCGCCGTTCGCCTGTCTGGCCATCTTGCCGGTTTCCAGGGTAATTGTCCGGCCACCCAAATCGATTTCAACTGTGTGCGGCATATTTTAAACCTTAACCTCCAACCAAGGCCGGGAGCCGGCCCAACGGCCGCGTCCCGAACCAATCACCTACCGGCCCTCGCGGACCGTGTGAGACTGGAGTTGACAGGATGTCGAGCCGCTTCAGCGCCGGGAACACGCGCCCCGGCCCCTCCGGGCCCAATGGGTATGAATCGGAAGCACCCGCCGTAATGCTGGAAGCAGGCCGCTTCCGAGCAAATGGAACTACCGGCGAATGCCTAAACGTTGCAGAACTGCCTTGTAGCGCTCCGGATCCGTATCGCGCAGGTACGTCAGAAGCCGCCGGCGCTTCGCCACCAGGGTCAACAGCCCCTTGCGGGATCCATTGTCCTTGCGATGCGTCTTGAAATGCTCCGTCAACAAGCTGATCCGCTTGCTCGACAGGGCAATCTGCACTTCCGGTGACCCGGTATCGGATTTGTGGCGTTGATTGGTGGAAAGAATCTGCCGCTTTGCTTCAGCCGCCAGTGCCATTCTAGGGGTAATGCTCCTTGTCTTCTCTTAATCTCGTTTCGGTACGTTTAATAGAATAGCACAGGTGGGGCGGACCCCCTGTCCGCGGCCGGCCCCCTGGCCGGCCATCCCGCGCTGGACCACCGAAACTCCCCAGCCTCCCTCACCAACCCCGCCCGCACGGGGTTTTCCTCGATGTAGCTCCGTATCCTCTCGAACTCCCGCTCGTTCCTCACCAGGTGGTCATAACTCTCCTCCTGCCAGAACCGCTTCCCCGTCGATGCCAACATCGCGTTGGCCCGCTTGGAGGTGATACCTTTGAGGGATCTCGTCAGCTTGGGCAATTCGATGGCTGGGGTTACCAACAAATGCACGTGGTTCGGCATCACTGCGAAAGCATGCAAGGCGTAATGGCCGAGTGTGTTGGCATTGTACTCGATGGCATCGACCAACATCTCGGCAACCGCCGGCTGCCGAAGGTGGAACGCGCCGGTGCGGGTTTCGTCGAGCAGCCGGTCCATGGCATGGAACGCCTGACTGGAGGTGAGCGCGGCCGCCGGGAACGCCCGGTGGGGCGGCAGGCTGTCGAAGAGACGCCAGGTGACGAAGACGGGGCGTTCGGTGTCGTAGAGGTGGGGCAGGCGCCGCTCGTGAAACGTCATGCCGGAATAGTTCGGCGAAAGGGGCGGAGTTCTCAGTTAAGACTGGCCGGCCGGGGGGCCGGCCGCGGACCAGGGGGTCCGCCCTACTCTCTCACTTCGAAATCCATCCACTGCGAGGCGGTGCTGTACTCCGGGTCGGCGAGTTTGTCGGTCACGATCAGTTGCAGCACGTAGTCGCCGGGTTTCATCTTCGCCCCGAGGCGGAATTCGCCGGCGGCGATGAGGTGGGCGGGATCTCCCTGCGGAGCCGTGTCCGCGGGGCGCGGCTGGCTCTGGTTGATCTGCACGCCATCGCGGAAGACGCGCGCTTCCATCTCCAGTTGCTGCTTCTTGCCGGCGTCGGTGCGGGCGTTCAAAATCTGCAAGGCGTAAAGCACCGGCTCTCCCGGCAGGAAACTGCGGCCCGCCGGCGTGCCCAGCGGGTTCTCCGGCCCGCCCTGGCTCTCCGGGGCATCGCCGCCCGAGGGCGCCGGCAAGGCGCCGGCGGCGTCCCGAAGCGTGATGGACGACAACGCCAGCCGGCCCTTGGACACATCCGGCACTTCGATGAACTGGCTGGCCGAGCCGATCTGCAGCGACGCCGAATCGCGCACCGCGATGCGCATCTGGTAGCCGCCCGGCTTCTTCGCCGCGTGGCGCAGGGTATAGGTAAATCCGCTGCGCAGCGCCTGCTGGTAGCGGTCTTCCTTCAGGGTGATGGTGTAGGTCTTCGAAGACGGGTCCAACACTTTATCGTTGTCGGTGAAGGTGGCGCTGAGAACTTCGATTACGGCCCTGTGCGTGCCGTCGGGCTGGTCCTCGAACTGCAAGTCCTTGGCGTCGATATACAGCAGCGCATTGATCGAGGAACCCAGCTTGGCGGTGTTGGCGAACAGCGCGGTCATGCGGACGTGGAGATTGCCGGAGCCGAAGGGCGACATCAGGGCGTGCATCAGTTCGGCCTGCGGCGTGAGGTCCCTCACCCGCTGCGGCGCATCGGGATTGCCCAGGAACCCGGTGCGCGTGCGGACCTGGTAACCGGGGCGCTTCACGCGCACGGAGATGTTATGAAAGCGGAACTGGCCGGTCTTGGGGTCGAACGTGCTGGCCGCGGGATGGTAGCCGATGAGGTAGTAGCCGTTGGAATCCTGCACCACGCGGTGCACGGCGGCGGGGAGATCGTTCTGGTCGTGGGTGAACGTGCCCCCGGTGGCCCTGGCCAGCAGGACCATGCCGTCCTGGGAGTTGAACATCTGCGTGGAACGCCGCATGGGAATGGAGGCCGCGTTGGCGGCGCTTCGGGGGTGGTCCGCGGCGGTGAGCGCGAGGGTCTGCAAACCGCGCGGATCGATGCTCGAGATCACCACCGAGGAGCGGCTGGCGGCGTCGGACAGCCGGTTATATTCGCTCTGTGCGCGTGGATCGACCGCGCCACCGCTCATGATGCGCAGATCCTCGGTAAACAGGATCACGGTCTTGCGGCCGGGCAATTCCCTCAGCCCGTTGACCACGGTGGTGATGGCCTGCAGGCTGGCGGCGTTGAGATTGCTCCGCCGGTCGGCCGCCGCCATGGCGCTCAACCCGTTCAGCCCGCCGCCGCCTCCTCCGAAGCTGCTGATCCCCACCCGTCCCATGGCGTTGAACCGGATGCGGTTGATGGCCAGGTGGAGCACGCGCTTGTCGGTGGTAAACTGCTCCAGCGCCCCCATCCCGGAGCCGGTGCGGATCACCGCGGCGATGTCCCCGGGCTGCATTTCCACGTCGACGAATTTCTCCAGGGCGGAACGCACCGCGGGGACGTTCTCGGCCGCCAGGGCGAGATCGTCCACCACGAACGCGAACGTGCGGCGGGCCTGGCTGGCGCGCACCGGCACGGGCGGCGGAGCGCCGGGATTGTTGGCGGGCTTCTTGCCGCGCGCGGGCGGCGGCGGGGGCGCCGCGGGCGGGCCGGGCCGGGTGTTGATGTACGAGAAATTGGTGATGGCCTGCGGCTTGCCGTCCTGGCGGATCTCGAAATCCTCTTTCTTCAGATCCTCCACCAGGTTGCCCTGCGCGTCGGTAACGAGAGCGTCCACCTGCACCAGGTTGACGTTGATGCGGATCACGTCTTCCGGTTGCGGCGACGCGGCGGCCTGCGGCCGGGTGGGCGGGTTCTGCGCCAAAGCCAGCGCCATGACCCCCAGAAGCGAAATGAATGGGACAAACCGCCTGATCATTGCGGAGTTACTCTCCTTAGGCTCCAGTTTAGCGTGCGAGAGATAAGCCGTCGGTCCGGAACGGTTCCGCGGCCACTCTCCATATTGCAAACACGCCCGGAGGGGTGGATGTTCCGGGCCGCCGCGGCGACCGGGCCCCTGTCAACAAGGGTACCTTAAGTAGTTGAAACAGTTATACTTAACAAAGCCAATGACAGGAAACCTGTCATTTCCCGCCGCCTGGCCGCAACTCCCGGCGCCGTTGCCAGCCGTCCAAACGGCGTCGCTGCGCGTTATGCCGATGATGCTCATGTCACGCGCCATCCAATTCTCCTTCGAGTACTCCCGGTACGACGCACAGGGTGGAGGGCTGGTCCAGAGGATTGGCGGGCCGCCGCCGCCCGAGCCGCCCGCCGGGAACCGCTCTTCGGCGGCCTTCAGCGCGCGGCCTGCTCCTTGGTGTCCGCCGCAGGATCGACGACTTCGAAATCCATCCACTGCGACACTGGCGCATTCTTCCGGGGCGCGAGAGTGTCGGTGACGGTTACGTGCAGAATGTATTCTCCCGGGGCCAGCGCGGCGTTGAGTCGCAGAATGCCTCCGGCGACGTAGCGAGTGGGGTCGCCCTCCTCCGGCAGCACGTTGTGGAATTCGCCGCCCGTGAACACCAGTTTCCCATCGCAGTACAAACGGATCTGCGCGGTGATTTGCGGCCGCTGGGGCGTCCCGGCGAGCGTGGGATTGAGGATGGCGAATCCGTACGACACAATCTGCCCCGGCCGGAAGCGCCGCACGGCGGGACTGCCTTCGCTCCATTCCTCGACTTGGCCGTCCTGCGATGTCCCGCTCTCCGGCTTCGCGAGCCTCTTCAGAACTTCGTTGGACGCGAGTTTGATCACCACGCCGGACATCGCCAATTGTCCCTTGCGCACGTCCGGCACGGAGACCACCTGGCTGGCGGAACCGATGCGTTGGGAAGCCCAATCCCGCACCACCGCGCGGATCAGAAACGCGCCCGGCTCGGGCGCCGGCGTGTTCACATCGAGCATGAATCCCTCCTTCAGCGCCCGGCGGTAGACGTCGTCCGGCAGGCGGATCGGCAGAACGCGCTGGTATTGCATCCCGTTCTGATTCACCCCGCAGTACGCCAGGGCGACAAAATCCACCTTCGCGCTCCACGCCCCATCGGGTTCCTGAACGAAGGTCAGATCCCTGGCGTCGAAATGCAGTATGGAGTGCACCACCGGCCCCGACTCCCTGGCGTTCATGAACCATGACGTCAACCGGACCTTGAGACCGGTAGTGGCGAAGGGTGACGCCAGCGCTTCGGCCAGTTGCTGTTCGCGCGTCCGATTGGCGGACGCGGTCCCGGCGCGGAGCGCTTCGTCCGGCACGCCTTCAAACCCGCCCTTCCAGCGCACCTTCAGTTCCGGCCGGTTGACCCGCACCGTCACCCTGTGAAACGCGGCGCTGCGCGGGTCCTTTTCGAAGGCGCCTTCGCCGGGAGAGTAACCCAGCAGGTAGTAGCCCAACTGGTCGTCGGCGGCCTCGCGGATGACGCCGGGGATATCGGGGGGGTTGCGATAGGACAGCCCGCCGGTGCGCGCCGCCAGGTAGCTTAGTCCGTCCTGCAAGCCGGAATCGGAGCCGGGCTCGTTCCCGTCCGGCCCGTCGCCGCGCAGCGGCGGGAAATGCTGCCTGGTCTGTTCGGTTGTGGAACCCTGGGTCTTGTCCGCCGGCGGGCGCGAGCCGGTGCGCAAGCCGCCAGGGTCGACGGTATAGAGCGATACCGCCGAGCGGCTGGCCAGATCGGTGATGTGGTCGAGCGCATCGGTCAACTCGGGCTTCACCAGCAGCGAGTCCGCAAGGAATACGATGGATTTGCGGCCCGGAAAGCGCTTCATGCCGAGGATGACTTCCTCCAGGGTGCGCATGGCGCCCAGGGCGGACAGCGAAAACCCGTAGTCGAGAGCCTCGGGCTGAGCTTGCGGGTCGCGCTCGCGGCCGCCCGCGCCGGGCTCCGCGCCATCGATGGGGGCGATTCCCACGCGGCCGAAGTACTGCCACTTGAGCTGATCGACGGCTTCCAGCAAGACCCGCTTGTCGTTGGTGAACTGCTCCAGTATGGCCACGCCGCCACCCGTGCGCACCAGCGCCACCAGGTCGCCGGGCTGCATCGCGCGCTCGATATACTTGCGCAGCCCGTCGCGCGTGCGCACCAGGCTTTCGAAGGAAAGCGCCGTATCGTCCACCACTATGGCGACCGTGCGCTGCACCTGGCCGGCCGCCATGGGCGCCGGCCCGCTGTCTTCGGCGGCGCGAGGAGGTCCGGGGACATACGAGAACCAGGCGATCTTCCGCGGTTGGCCGTCCTGCAGAATCTGGAAGTCATCCCGGCTCAGGCCGGGCACGTGGCGCCCCGACGAATCCGTGACCACCGCGTCCACCTGCACCATGGTCACGGTGATGCGGAGGGCGGGCGGCGCCGCCGGACCGGTTTGAGGCGCCTGCCAACACCACGCCAGCAGGGCCGTGGCGGGCAGTAAGAAGGAGGATGCGCGAAACGCGGCTGACATAGGGACCAGTCTCAGTGTACTATCCATTAAGAGATCCGAAAATGGCCATTTATAGCCAAGCGCGGCGAGCCATCCTGCCGTTCGTGTTGGCCGGCGCGGCGGCGGCGCAGATCGACCTCAGCCCTCAACGGGACCCCACCGTCATCCGCGTGAACGTCAACCTGGTGAACCTGCTCTGCGCCGTGCGCGACAAGACCGGCGCTTACGTCAACGACCTCTCGAAGAACGATTTCGCGGTCCTGGACAACGGCCGCCGCCAGACCATCACGTATTTCGCGCGCCAGGCGGAATCGCCCCTCACCGTGGCCGTGATGCTGGATGTCAGCCCCAGCGTGGTGAATATCCTCGGCGTCGAAAAGGCCGCCGCCGGACAGTTCTTCGCCAACGTGCTTCGTCCCGGCGACCAGGCGCTGCTGGTGGGCTTCGCGCAGTATGTGCTGGTCTGGCAGGATCTGACCTCGTCGCGAAGCCGGCTCCAGGAGGCGCTGGATCGCGCCGGGCCGATGGCCCCGTTGGCCGAGGGACCGGTCGCGCGTGGCGGAACGCTGCTGCGCGACGCCGTGAACCTGGTGGCCACGCAGAAGCTGGCCAAGCTGCCCGGCCGCAAGACCGCCATCCTGATCACCGACGGCGAGGACCTCGGCAGCCGCGTCAGCCCGGGTGAGACCATCCGCGCCGCCCACGAAGCCGACGCCGTGATTTACGGCGTCTATTACGTGGACCGCAAACGCGCGCACGGAACCGGCCTCGATGCGCTACAGGCGATGTCGGCCGCCACCGGTGGCCGGGCGTTCGAGGTCGGCGGGAAGATGACCCTGCAGAAGGTCTTCGCCGCCATCGAAGAGGAGATGCGCAATCAGTACGCCATCGGGTACGCTCTCCCGGAAGGGTCCAGGAACGGCGACTTCCACAAGTTGGAGGTGAAGCCGCTCAAGCCCGGCCTCACGGTGCAAGCGCGGAACGGGTACTACGCGATGCTGAAGTAGGGCGGACCCCCTGGTCCGCGCGGGACGCCCACGTCCCGCTACCAGCTCGCAGAATCAGGTGCCCACTACAGGCGGGAGGCCGGCCAGGGGGCCGGCCGCGGACGGGGGCGTCCGCCCCACAGCGGGCACGTAGAAGCTCAGTACGTTGTCGCCCTGGCGGACATCGCGGGTGTGCTCCAGGCCGGCGGCGGCGGGGAGCTTGAAATGCACGGAATGCTGCACGATGGCGAGCGGCGGCGGGCTGGCCCCCAGCGCGGCGAACGCCGCGGCGTACTCGCGCTCCAGCGCGTAGGGCGGATCCACGAAGACGATGTCCGCGCTCCACAGTCCCAGCGTCCGCGCCACCGCGCCGGCCACCACCGTGGCGCGCGCTTCGATCTCGAGCGCCGCCAGGTTCTCGCGAATGGCCTCCAGCGCCACGCGGTTCTTCTCCAGGAAATAGGCGTGGGCGGCGCCGCGGCTGAGGGCTTCGATGCCCACCGCGCCGGTACCGGCGTAGGCGTCGGCAAAGGTGACGCCGCGGATGCGCGGAGCCAGAATGTCGAACAGCGTCTCGCGCAGGCGGTCGGGCGTGGGACGCGTGGCCTCTCCGGAAACGCTTTTCAGCCGCCGCGAACGGAACTCTCCCCCGATCACGCGCATCAGCCCACCGTCACCAGGCCGTAGCGCCGCTGCCAGTGATCGCGGATGTAGGCCACGGCGCGGCGCAGGTCCTCGGGCGAAGGCGGCCGGGCGATGAAGTCCACCGCCTCGCGCCGGGCGATTTCCAGAATCTCGGTGTCGCGCAGAATGTTGGCGATGCGGAAGGCCGGCAGACCCGACTGCCTGGTGCCGAAGAACTCGCCGGGGCCGCGCAGCCGCAGGTCCATTTCGGCGATGTGGAAACCGTCGGTCGAATCCACCAGGGTGCGGATGCGCTCGCGCGCGGCGTCGTTCATTTTCTCCGTCACCAGGATACAGTAGCTCTGGGCGGCGCCGCGCCCCACCCGGCCGCGAAGCTGGTGCAATTGCGCCAGCCCGAAGCGCTCGGCCTGCTCCACCACCATCACGCTGGCGTTGGGCACGTCCACGCCCACCTCGATCACCGTGGTCGAGACCAGGATCTTGATGGCGCCCTCCTTGAAGCGCCGCATCACCGACTCCTTCTCGTCCGCGCCCAGCCGGCCGTGCATCAGGCCCACGGAAACGGTGGGGAAGACCTCGGCCGAGAGGTGCTCGTACATCTTCTGCGCCGCCTTCATGGCCTGCGTCTCGGATTCCTCGATGACGGGGTAGACCACGTAGGCCTGGCGGCCCTCGTCGATCTGCCGCTTGAGGAAGCTGTAGACGCGCTCCACCTCGGCGGCGGTGGCGTGGCTGGTCTTGATAGGCTTGCGGCCGGGCGGCAGCTCGTCGATGACGGAGGTGTCGAGGTCGCCGTAGACCGTCATGGCGAGGGTGCGCGGAATGGGCGTGGCGGTCATCACCAGCACGTCGGGCGCGACGGCCTTGCGCACCAGGCCAAGGCGCTGCAAGACGCCGAAGCGGTGCTGTTCGTCGACGATGGCCAGGCCCAGCTTGTGGAATTCCACGTCCTCCTCCAGCAGCGCGTGGGTGCCGATGACCACGTGCGCCAGGCCCCCGGCGATGAGCTTCTTGATCTGCGCCTTTTCGCGCGCGGTGAACGACCCGGTGAGCAGCAGCGTGACGTACCCCAGCTTGGAGAAGAGCTGCTTGAAGTACAGCCCATGCTGGGTGGCCAGAATTTCGGTGGGCGCGAGCACCGCCACCTGGTAGCCGTTTTCGATGGCGATGACGGCGGCCTCGGCGGCCACGATGGTTTTGCCCGAGCCCACGTCGCCCTGCAGGAGGCGGTTCATGGGGCGCGGCTGCTTCATGTCGTCGGCGATTTCCTGGATGACGCGCTTCTGCGCGCCGGTGGGCTTGAAAGGCAGCATGGCCTTGATGCGCTCGCGGATGCCGGGGTCGATGCGGAAGGCGATCCCCGGCAGGGTGCGGGCCTTCGCGCGTTTGAGCGCCACGCCGCACTCCAGCCAGAAGAACTCCTCGAAGATCAGGCGGAACTGGGCCGGCGAGCGGAAGGCGTTGAGCAGGCGCAGGTCGGAATCGGCGGGCGGAAAATGCGCGTCGCAGATGGCCGTCCAGCGGCTGGGCAGTTTGAGCTGGGCGCAGAGGTGCGGCGGCAGGTTGTCCTCCACCGGCTGGATGGACTCCAGGATGTGGTGGGTGAACTTTCGCAGCAGCCGCGTGGTCAGCTTGCCGGCGCCCTCATAGATGGGCACCACGCGGCCCACGTGCAGGGCGGCGTCGCCATCGTCGTCGCCGGAGAGAATTTCGTACTCGGGGTGCAGCATGCCGATCTCGCCGGAATAGTTGTCGAACTCCACCTTGCCGTACAGGGCGACGCGCATGCCCGCCGCGAACACGTCCGCCAGGTAGCCGCCGTGGAACCACTTGCCCAGCAGAATGGCGCGCGAGGAATCCGTGAAGCGCGCCTCAAACATCCCCAGGCTGCGCCGCCGGAATCCCGACATCTTGACGGAGGCGACCTGGCACATCACCGTAGCCATTTCGCCGGGGGCGAGCTGCGCGATGGACTTCAGGTTGCTTCGGTCCTCGTAGCGGAACGGCACGTAAGCGAGCAGGTCCTCGACGGTTTCGAGGCCCTTGGCCTGGAGCATGGCGGCGCGCGCCGGGCCGATCCCCTTGACGTAAATGAGTGGCGTAGCGAGGTCCATTTCAGGGCAGACGTTCCATCACGCCGGGTTTCTCGAAGCCGCGCAGCACCCAGATATCGCCGCCCGGGCGGCTGAACGAGGTGGCGAAGGTCTTGCCATCGGCCGCCATGCTGAAGCCGTGCACTTCGGCCGCGGCGGGGAGCTGCAAATCGCCGATGGCTATTTCGACGCGCTTCTCCGGGTCCAGCGACGCCACCACGCGGCGCCCGCCGGGCAGGCGCTTGATACCGTAGAGCGTTTTGCCGTCGAGGCTCCAGCCGTAGACCAGCCAGTCGCCGGGGCTCACCAGGTCGGACAGCTTGCCGTCGTCGGACACCAGGGTGAGTCCTTCGGCCGTGGTGCAGGCAATCCATTTGTCGTGGTGGTTCCACTTGGGATGGGTCGGCGAAAGGCCATCGTGCAGCGCCGCCGGCTGGTCGCCACCGCCCGAGCGGGCCTTCACCAGGGTCCAGCGGCCGTTGACGTTTTGCAGGAAAGCGATCCATGCGCCGTCGCCGCTCCAGGTGGCGGACCGCTCGTCGGTGGAGTCGGGCGAGAGGCGCAGCGGCTTGCCGCCGGCCACGGCGGAGACGTAGATCGAGTGGCCGTTGCCGGCGGCCACGGTGTAGGCGATGCGCCGGCCGTCGGGCGAGAACTGGGGCTCGCGGAAATCGGCGATCCAACTCCGGCCGAAGTCCTTTTCGGTCACGAGTGGCCGCTCCCAGCCGTCGCGAACGCTCTTCAGCCAGATCTGCAGCACGCCGGTGCGGTCGGTGACGAAGACGAGTTGATCGCCGCCCGGCGCCCACATGGGGTCGAACTCGTTGCGGCGCGTGGAAATCAGGTTTTGCACGGGTGAGCCGTCAAGCGGCACGGAGACGATCTCGTAATCGTCCTCGGCCGCCTGAAACGCGACGGTCTTGCCGTCGGGCGAGACGGCGGGCTGATTGGTGTCGCGCGTGATCGCGGAGATCTGGCGCATCGCGCCGTGCGCGACGCCGGCCATGAACAGGTCGGCGCCCACGGAGCCGGGCAGCACGGCGCCGAAGACCACGCGCCGGCTGTCGGGCATCCAACTGAACGGGTACGCGCCCAGCGCCATGGAGAAGGCCACGCGCCCCTCGCCGCCGGGATAGGGAAGCACCCAGAAATCGGAAGCGCCGTCCCAGCGCGCCAGCCACGCTCCCAGGGTCTTGCCGCCGGGAGAGAAGCGCAGGTAGCCGGACTGATACTTCCCGGAGGCGAACGGCGAAGCGCGAGAGGCGCGCGGCCCGCTGCCGCCGCGCGCGGTGAAATACAGCTCGAGGGGTTGGCTGGCAGTGGGATCGGAGCGCAGGAACGCGAGCGTCTTGCCGTCGGGCGAAAGCGCGGCGGCCGAGGCGCCCGCTTGCACCAGCTCCGGCGATCCGCCGGCGGAGCCCACCATCCACACGCCCGAAACGCCCGCGGCGGAGGAAAGATAGTAGATCCTGGTATCGTCCGGAGACCAGAACGGCGCGCGGCAATCCACGGGCGAGTTGGTGATCTGCGCCGGCATGGGCGAACTGAGATCGCGCGCGAACACCTGGCGGATGCCGTTGACTTCTCCGGTGTACGCCATGCTCCTGCCGTCGGCGGACCATGCCGGATCGCCTTCGTGCGCGCCGGTGCTGATCAGCGGCTGGATCTGGTAGTAGCGCATGTCCACCATGGTTTTCGGGACCATGAACGCTTCCCATGCCAGGCAGCCGGTGGCCAGCGCGCCCAGCGCCAGCAGCTTGGGCCACCACCGCCGGGCGTGGCGGACCGGCGCGGCGGGAAGTGCGGGCTGTGCCCCGGAGGAGGAGAGCTCGTCGAGGTGGGCGCGGATGGTCTCGAGCTCGCGTTGCAGATCGCCGGTGGAATGGTAGCGGTCCTCGCGGTCCTTGGCCAGGCAGCGATCCAGGCACCAGCGAAGCGGCGCCGGGACGGCGGGGTTGAAATCGGTGACCGGCTTGGCCGGTTCCTCCACGATGGCGGCCATGGTGCTCACGGCGCTGGACCGGGCGAAGGCCGGCTTGCCGGCGATGGTTTCGTAGATCACCAGGCCGAGGGAAAACTGGTCGGTGCGGTGGTCGAGATCGCCGCCGCGCACCTGCTCGGGACTCATGTAGGTGGCCGTGCCGATGATGAAGCCGGGCTGCGTCGGCCCCTGCGGCATCCCGGCCAGAGAATCCTTGCGGGCGATGTTCTTGGCCAGACCGAAATCCAAGATTTTCACCAGGCCGGCGCGCGTGAGCATGATATTGGCGGGCTTCAGGTCGCGGTGGACGATGCCCGCCTGGTGCGCGGCGGCGAGGCCCGCGGCCACCTGCACGGCGATGTCGAGCACCTTTTTCAGGGGCAACGGTCCCTTGGCGACGATCGCGCCCAGGGACTCGCCGTCCACCAGCTCCGAGACGATGTAGGGAATCCCGTTCTCCATGCCGACGTCGTGGACGGTCAGGATGTTGGGGTGGTTGAGGCCGCTGGCGGCGCGGGCCTCCAGGGCGAAGCGGCGCTGCTGGCCGGGGTCCACCACCTGGTCCGCGCGCAGGACCTTGATGGCCACGTCGCGTTCCAGCCGCGTATCGCGGGCACGGTAGACTTCCCCCATGCCGCCGGAACCCAGGAGATCGCCGATCCGGTAGGGTCCCAGACTCTTTCCCAAATTCAGGGCCATGCGCCCTAGTTTAAACTAGGAATTCATGTCCAATCTGCTGGCGGGCAAATTCGCTCTCATTCTGGGTATCGCCAACCGCTGGAGCCTGGCCTACGCCATCGCCCAGGCGTTTTCGCGGGAAGGCGCCACGCTGGCCTTGACGTACCTGGCCGACCGGCAGAAAGAGTCCCTCGGGAAGCTGTCGGAGGGCCTCAACGTGGCCGCCACGCTGCCCTGCGACGTGACCCGCGACGACGAGCTGGCGGCGCTGCGGGAGAGCCTCGGGGCCATGAACCGGCCGCTGCACGCGGTGGTCCACAGCCTGGCGTTCGCCAACCGCGACGACCTGACGCGGCCGTTCCTGGAGACTGGCCGGGCGGGGTTCGCCCTGGCCAACGACGTGAGCGCCTACTCCCTGGTGGCCGTGGCCCGCGCCGTGCTGCCGCTCATGACCGAGGGCGGAAGCGTGAGCACCTTGACCTACCAGGGCTCCACGCGCGTAATTCCCAACTACAATGTGATGGGAGTGGCCAAGGCGGCCCTCGAGGCGTCCGTGCGATATCTGGCCAGCGAGTTGGGAGAACGGAAGGTCCGTGTCAACGCCATTTCGGCGGGACCGGTGATGACCGCCGCGGCGCGGGGGATCAAGGGCTTCTCGTCGATACTCGAGAATTCCGAACGGGCTCCGCTGCGCCGCAATACCGACCCGGCCGAAGTGGCCGACACCGCGGTTTTCCTGGCCAGCGACCTGGCGCGCGGCGTAACCGGCAACGTTCTGTTCGTGGACGCGGGAATGCACGTCATGGGGATCTGAATGAAAGTCGAAGTGGTACTCACCGAAGCCGACATTACGCAGGAATTCGCCGAGGCCGTGGAGGCTCGCGATCTGCCCGAGAAGTTTTTCTACTGGCACCCGCGCAGCGCCGAAGAATGGACCGCGCTGATGGAAAACGCCGAACTGTACGGCGGCCTTTGGGCGAGCTGGAAGGAACTGGCGGGCGAGTGCCAATCCCTGGCGCAGCCTTTCGGCGCCAAGATCCCGGTGATCAGCTTCGGCGTGGGCGACGGCAAGCGCGACCGCCTGCTGATGAAAGCCCTGCGGGCCGCCGGAAGGGAGTGCAGCTACTTCCCCGTGGATGCCAGCCAGTCGATGCTGGAGATGGCGTGCGCCGAGGCCGAGGACGAGGATTTCGAAACGGTGGGCATCAAGGCCGACATTTCGAGCCCCGTGCACCTGGTCTACTGCGCCGACGCCGCCGAGCCACCGCGGCTGTTCATCCTCTCGGGCAACACCATGGGCGCGTTCGATCCGCTGGCCCAGATCCGCTACATCGCGCAGGGCATGAAACCGGCCGACCGGCTGATTATCGACGGCGAGCTCCACGACGCGGAGAAGACCATGGCGCGGCGCGACAACGCCGCCTCGCGGCGATTCCTGTGGTCGCTGCTGAACAGCGTGGGGATCAGCGAAGAGGAGGGCGAGATCCGCTTCACCCAACGGCGCGACGACCGGCACGCGGGCCTGCACCTGATCACCCGCCACTTTCGCGCCGAGCAGGACATATCGGCGACGGTGGCCAGCCGCGAGATCCCCATGCAGCGCGGCGAGCACATCGGCCTGAACTTCCAGTACACCTACACGCCGGAAGCGTTCCGCTGGCTGTTGCGCGACCAGGGCGGGTTGGAGATCGTTCGCGAGTACGAGAGTCCGGATGCGAGGTTTCTGACGGCGATTTGTAGGAAGTAGGGGGGGGGCGGGCGCCAGGCTGGGACCGCGTCAAATGGGGCGCCCAGCAGTCGCTCCAGGCGGCCCTCCGACTACCCTCGGGGGCGGGTCCCAAGACGCAAGGGCGTTTGTAGGGAGTAATCCATCGAGAGCGCCGGAAATCCCTGCAGATCAGCGGAAGGGGCGTTTTCTGTCAAAGTTGGGTGCCCGATGTGTACTGCTTCGAGAGAGAACTAAGGTCAACGTATGCCTAACCCGGACCACACGATACGCTTGAGGGCCGGTGTCCCGAGTTGGAACAGTTTCAGGTATGGGAACCCCTCATTCCGGCCGGATCTCAGCCACGCCGATCTGAGCCGCACTGACCTGTCAGGCGCGGATCTTCGTGACGCCAGTCTGGTTGGTGCGAACTTTAGCGAAGCCTTTCTGAATAGAGCGTGCTTCACGCAGTCAGACCTGCGGGGCGCGGATCTTTCGAAGGCTGCACTGCACAATGCCTATAGCATCGGCGCAAATTTCGAAGGCGCGGATCTGCGCGAGTATAGTGGTCCCCAGATTTCAGACCAGGCAATAAGCTAAGATTTCGACGGAGTCGTTGACGAAGGAGAGGTCGATGACGACGACGAGAAAACAGTACAGCGCGAAGTTCAAGGCGCGGGTGGCGATCGAGGCGATCCGCGGCGAGAAGACGCTCAGCCAGTTGGGATCGCAGTTCAAGGTGCACCCCATCCAGATCGCCAAGTGGAGGAAGTCCGCGCTGGAACAACTGCCGGAACTTTTCGTGGACGGGAGAACGCGGAAGGGCCGCAGCAGCGAGACGGACAGCGACGCGCTCTACGAAGAGATCGGGCGGCTGAAGATGGAATTGGACTGGCTCAAAAAAAAAGTCGGCATGCTCGATTGAGGAGATGCGGCCGCTGGTGGAGCGGGACAACCCGGAGATCAGTGTGCGGCGGCAGTGCGAGTTACTGGGCGTCAACCGCTCCGGCTTGTACTACGAGCCGGCGGGTGAGAGCGAAGAGAATCTGCGGCTCATGCGACTGCTGGACGAGCAGTACACGCGGACGCCGTTCTATGGGAGCCGGAAGATGATGCAGTGGCTGGTGGCCGAGGGCTATCCAGTGAATCGCAAACGCGTCTCGCGGTTGATGGACCTGATGGGCATCGAAGCGGTTTACCCGAAGCCGAAGTTGAGCCAACCCGGGGAAGGTCACCGGATCTACCCGTATCTGTTGAGAGACACGGCGGTGGCGCGCGTCAACCAGGTGTGGAGTACGGATATCACGTACATCCGGATGGCGCAGGGTTTCCTGTACCTGGTCGCGGTGATGGACTGGTTCAGCCGGTTCGTGCTGAGTTGGTCGCTGTCGGTGACCATGGAGGTGGAGTTCTGTGTGGAAGCGCTGCAGCGGGCGCTACGGCGTGGCCGGCCGGAGATCTTCAACAGCGACCAGGGGTCGCAGTTCACCAGCGAAAAGTTCACGGGAGAGCTGGCGGGGCGCCAGGTCGCCATCAGCATGGACGGGCGGGGCCGCTGCATGGACAATATTTTCGTCGAGCGGCTGTGGCGCTCGCTGAAATACGAGGAGGTGTACTTGAAGGATTACGCGTCGGTGGCGGAGGCGCGAGCGGGGATCGCGCGCTACTTCCGGTTCTACAACCACGAGCGCTTGCACCAGAGCCTCGACTACCGGACGCCGGCCGCGATCTACCTGGGGCGAGCGTGAAACCCGAGAGGCGGACGCCCCAGCTTCTGAGCGTCTTCTTCCCTTCGCTTTCCATGGATATTCTATGGAAGGCCGGGGCGGTGTCAAGGGTTCGCTACGCCGCGCAAAAACCGCGCGCCCTTGACACCGCCCCGACCTTACAACAAGATCCTCCGGGCAAGAAAGCGAAGGGAAGGAGTAGCGAAGCGAAACCCCGAGACGGCGGCCTCACCGCTGCCCGTACTCAAAACCCGATCCCGTCGGCATTAGCTTATTGCGGGCAAAAAATGGTCTTGACAATGGGGTCCACTTTAGA
>Ga0209039_10001558_pt1 | contig 21056 bp, 17 predicted proteins | sample BogFormECP12_OM1_FD_188238 | JGI IMG/M metagenome (GOLD analysis project Ga0209039, IMG submission 188238) | Bog forest soil microbial communities from Calvert Island, British Columbia, Canada - ECP12_OM1 (SPAdes) (version 2) | ecosystem: Environmental > Aquatic > Freshwater > Wetlands > Bog ...
AAGGGTGAAGGGTGAAGGGTGAAGGGTAAAGGGTAAAAGGTAAAGGGTAAAGGGTAAAAGGTAAAAAACAAGATTTTCAGCCTTTAACATTTAAACTTTATACTTTAACCTTTCAACAGCCTTTAACCTTTATCCTTTACACTTTACACTTTTAGAACATGCTTTCTGAATCGTTACTGAAAAAGTTCGACCAACTCATCTCGCGCTATCCCCTCAAGCGCTCGGCCATGGTTCCTTTGCTCCTCTATGCGCAGGACGAAATCGGCCATGTGAGCGAAGAGGTCATTGCCGAGGTAGCGCGGCGCGTGGACGTGCGCCCCATCGAGGTTGTGGAGGTTGTCTCCTACTACTCCATGCTCCACCGCCAACCCGTGGGCAAGTACAATGTTCAGGTGTGCACCAACATCTCCTGCATGTTGCGCGGGGCCGACGAAATTTTCGAACACTGCTGCAAGAAGCTGGGAATCAAGAACAAGCAGGCGACGCCGGACGGCCTGTTTTCGCTGGAAGAAGTCGAATGCCTGGGGGCTTGCTGCGGCGCTCCCGCCATGCAAATAAACTACGACTTCTACGAAAACCTGACTCCGGAAAAGTTCGACGCGTTGATCGGTGAATTAAGGAAGAAAGAGCCGCGATCGAAAATGTGATGGGGAGAAGTCAGGAGACAGGAGTCAGGGGTCAGAATGAACCACCCCGCCCTTCGGGCACCCCTCCTTAAAAAAGGAGGGGAGTTCACGACGCGGTTCCCCTCCCTGGTAAAGAGAGGAATTGCCGGAACGCGGGTCCCCTCCTTAGTTAAGGAGGGGTGCCCGAAGGGCGGGGTGGTTGGGCTGGTTACTCCTAACTTCTAACTCCTGACTCCTGACTCCTGGCTCTTGACTTCCGAGTTTCTATGATTCCTGGCTACAACAACCCGATGGGCAATAGCCCCCTGGAAGTGAAGGTCATCAGCAAGCGTTTTGGCCTGCCCAACTCCACTTCCCTGGACGTCTACGTGCAGCACGAAGGCTATCAGGCTTTGAATAAAGCCCTGGCCGTGAAGCCCGAAGACGTCATCAATGAAGTGAAAAACTCCGGCCTGCGGGGTCGTGGCGGCGCGGGTTTTAACACCGGCATGAAATGGAGTTTTGTCCCCAAGCAGTCGGCCAAGCCCAAGTACGTTGTGTGCAACGCGGATGAGAGCGAGCCTGGCACGTGCAAGGATCGCCCCTTGATGGAGTACGATCCGCATCAGCTCATTGAAGGCATCATCATTGCCGGTTATGCCATCCAGTCGCACCAGGGATTTATCTACATTCGTGGCGAGTACCGCTACCTGCTTGATATCGTCGATCGGGCGCTGTCGGAAGCCTACGCAGGCGGTTACCTGGGAAAAAATATTCAGGGCTCCGGGTTCGATTTCGAACTTTGCACGCACACGGGAGCAGGCGCTTATGAGTGCGGCGAAGAGACCGCGCTGCTGAATTCGCTGGAGGGCCTGCGCGGTTACCCCCGCATCAAACCGCCCTTCCCCGCTGTGGTGGGACTGTACGGCGGGCCGACCGTCATCAACAACGTGGAAACGCTTTCCAACGTCCCCCACATTATCCTGAACGGAGCGGACTGGTATTCCAAATTGGGCTCACCCAAGAATGGAGGCACGCGCCTCTTCTGCTTGAGCGGCCAGATCACCCGTCCCGGTGTTTACGAATTACCCATGGGCTTCCCATTGCTTCGGATGATTGAAGAAATCGGCGGGGGCGTCCAGGGCGGCAAGAAGCTCAAAGCTGTGATCCCGGGGGGCTCGTCATGCCCGGTGCTGACGGCGGATGAAATTGACGTCGCCATGGATTACGACTCGGTGGCCAAAATCGGTTCCATGTTGGGTTCGGGCGGCGTTATCGTGCTGGATGAGGACACGTGCATGGCGAAAGTCGCGGGCCGCATCATGCGGTTCTACGCGCACGAATCCTGTGGCTGGTGCATTCCCTGCCGCGAAGGGACGTCATGGCTGAAGCACTTGTTCGACCGCTTCCACGGGGGCGGGGCGCTGCCCGACGATCCTGACACCGCGCTGGACGTTTCTTACAATATCTTGGGCAAAACGCTTTGCCCCCTCGGGGATGCCGCAGCCATGCCGACCATCAGCATCCTGAAAAAGTTCCGGCACGAGTTCGAAGAGCATGTCAAACTCGGGTCCTGCCCGTACGAGAAAACGGCAGTAACGACTTGAGAACGTTTCACACAGAGTTCACAGAGCGGCGTATTAATGAGATTATTGGGATCGTTCGGCACTGAGAACCCAGAGAACAGCTTCACAAATAGCAAGAAGTCTCTCTGTGATCTCCGTGCATATCTCTTTGCGTCCTCTGTGTGAAACTCTTTTCACCAATCGTAGGAAAGAGCAAATGCACAAATCGCCCTTCGTCATCCTGGACATGCCCCCTAAGGAGGATAACCTCCAGGTCCCGGGCCCTTACACCCGCAGTCCGAGCCTTTCTCCTCGCGTCAATCCCGCCGCTCAACCGGTGACACTAACGATCAACGGCACGGAAGTGAAGGTTCCCCAAGGGACGCTGGTGATTGAGGCGGCAAAACAAGCCGGCATTGAAATCCCCTCGTACTGCTATTATCCGGGCCTCACGCTTCAGGGCGCCTGCCGCATGTGCCTGGTGGCAATTGAAAAGATGCCCAAGCTCCAGACCGCCTGCACGACGATGGTGACCAACGGCATGGTGGTTCACACCGAGACCGAGGAAGTGAAGAACGCCCGCAAGGCCATGCTGGAGTTCCTGCTCACCAATCACCCGCTCGACTGTCCCGTCTGCGACAAGGGGGGCGAGTGCGAACTTCAGGACGCAGTGTTCCGTTACGGCGCGGCGGAAACGCGCTTCATGGAATCCAAGCTTCACCATGATGAGCGCCAATTTTCCAATCTGGTTTATTACGACTGGCCGCGCTGCATTCTCTGCTACCGCTGCGTCCGCGTCTGCGATGAAGGCCTGGATGTGAACGCTTACGGCATCGGCTTCCGGGGCGCGCACAGTGAGATCATTCCGAACCAAGGCGAAAAGTTGGAGTGCGAAGAGTGCGGCATGTGCATCGACATTTGCCCCGTCGGCGCGCTCACCAGCGGCACCTATCGTTATAAAACCCGTCCTTGGGAATTGACTTACACGGGCACCATCTGCAACCACTGCGGCGATGGGTGCAAGACCACCCTGGCGGTCCGCAACAATCAAATCATTCGCGCCAACAACCGCGACCACTCCGGCTTCAATGGAGAGTTTCTCTGCGTCAAAGGCCGGTTTGGTTGGGACTTCGTAAACCATGCCCAGCGCCTGACCGCACCGCTCATCTGCAAGAACGGCAAACAGGAAAGCAGCACCTGGGAAGAAGCCCTGGGCGTGGTGGCGGAGCGCCTTCCCGGCATCCTCAAAGAGCATGGACCTGCGTCCATCGCGGTGATCGGGTCCAACCGCACCACGAACGAGGAGAATTACCTGCTCGGCCGTTTTGCGCGCACGGTGCTGGGAACCAATAACCTTGACCACCATCGTACCGCCGACTTCCCTTCTCTGGTGGGCGCCTTGACCTCCGTCAAAGCCGACGGCCGCTACGCGACCATCGAGGACATTGCTGAAGCGCCGAGTATTCTCCTGGTCGGCAACGACCCCACCCATCAGCATCCGCTGATTGCTTATCAGATTCGGCAGGCGGTCCGTCACCATGATGCGCACCTTTACTTGCTGAACAGCAACGAGATCAAGTTGCAGCGGCAGGCAAAGCAATGCGTCACCATCCCGGCAGGAGGAGAAGCGGAAGCGATTTACGTTCTGGCAGGAAAACAAGAGTCGGCTTCGGATGGAGTTGCTGCCAGCGGTGGCGAGTTGACCTCCCTCGACGAAAAGCTGCGGAAGGAATCCGGCACCATCATCATTTTCGGGGACGAGATTCGCGGCAAAGACGTGGCGGACCTGGTGCAGTGGGGACTGACGCTTCCCGGCCGCACGCGTTTTATTGCGCTCGGCGACTATGCCAATTCTCGCGGCGCCGCGGACATGGGGCTGTTGCCCGACGTGCTGCCCGGCTATGCAGCTCTTTCCGATGCCGCCGCTCGCGAGCGCATGGAATCCGCCTGGCAGGCGAAAATCCCCACCGTGCCAGGCCGCAATATCTGCTCGATCCTCAAAAGCGTCGAGTCCGGCGAGATCAAAGCCTTGCTGGTGTTTGGCTCGAACCCCGCCAAGACCTTCCACCTCGCCAAAGAACATCTGGGCAAGCTGGCTTTCTTGATGGTGGCGGAGTTGTTCCCGACGGAAACCACCGAGGCCGCGCATGTGGTTTTGCCCGCCACCAGCTTTGCGGAAAAGTCCGGCACGGTAACGAACACTTGCGGGCAAGTGCAAATCCTGAAGAAGACCATGCGCAAAGCGGGCACGCGCAGCGATCTTGAAATCCTGCTGGCGCTGGCGAGAATGCTGGGCCAAACGTGGAGCTACCGCTCATCTGACGACGTATTGAGGGAAATCATCGCGCGGGTTCCGGGCTATGCGATCGCGCTGCCCAGCTTGCTGGTGGGTCGCGCCGTGCCGACGCAGCCGGCCGGCGCGCCTCCCGAGCTTGCCAGCACGGATTTAATTTTTTCATCCCGAGATTCGCTCTTCACATCCGGAACCGTAAGCCGGTATAGTTGGGCGCTGAATTCAGTGGACGAAGCCAAGAAACCTCATGGGCACATTTTCTGACTCGACAGTACTCCTGCTCATCGCGGTGGTAAAGATTGCGGTTGTCCTCACAGTCTTGCTGACCATCATCGCTTATGTGACGTGGCTGGAGCGCAAAGTGGTGGCGCACATCCAGGCACGATGGGGGCCTTACCTGGTGGGTCCGCACGGATTGCTGCAACCCGTGGCCGACGGCGCAAAATTCATTCTTAAGGAAGAAATTATGCCCGCGGAAGCCGATAAGTTAATCTATTGGCTGGCGCCCTTCCTGGGCTTTGTCCTGGCGTTTCTTTCCATTGCCGTCATCCCCTTTGGTGAAGGCTTCACCGTTCACGGCCATCCGATCCAGTTTCAAATAACCGATCTGAATGTCGGCCTGCTCTTTGTTTTCGCCGTCACTTCCCTGGGCGTGTACAGTATTGCGCTCGCCGGATGGTCCTCCAACAGCAAGTATCCTCTGCTGGGAGGGCTGCGGTCCTCCGCGCAAATGATCAGTTACGAGTTGTCACTCGGGCTGGCCGTAATTGGCGTGCTCATGAACGCCGGCACGCTCAGCCTGCGCGGCATTGTTGACGCGCAAAGCGGTTTCTGGCATATCGCCGGCGTCAACACCTGGGTGCCCCATTGGTATGTCTTTGTCCAGCCCATCGGCTTTTTCGTATACTTCACCTCGGCGATTGCCGAAACCAATCGCGTGCCTTTTGACCTGCCCGAAGGCGAAACGGAGCTGGTAGGCGGATTCCACACCGAATATAGCAGCATGAAGTTCGCCATGTTCTTCATGTCGGAGTACGCCAACATGGTGACGGTCTCCTGCCTCGCCACCCTGCTTTTCTTTGGCGGTTGGCACGGTCCCGTGTTTGGACCTAAGATCGTGCAGATCTTGCTTCCTGTCTTTTGGTTTTGCCTGAAGGTATTTTGTTTTATATTCTTCTATATCTGGATGCGGGGAACACTGCCGCGCTTCCGGTACGATCAGCTTATGTCCCTGGGCTGGAAATTCCTGCTGCCCCTGGGATTGCTGAACATTCTGGTGACGAGTTTGCTGATTGCCTGGCATGGGTGAAAGAAGAAGCTAGAAGTTAGGAGCTAGAAGTTAGAAGGTCTCTGCATGCGCTCCAATGGCTCCTAGCTTCTAAATTCTAGGTTCTAGATTCTGCTCTTATGACGACTCTCTTTTACATCTTCGCCGCCGTCACTGTTCTGGCCGCGCTGAATATGGTGCTGCAACGCACTCCGGTCTATAGCGCGCTCTCATTGATTGTAGTGCTCTGTTCGCTGGCGTCGGTGTATTTGCTGTTGGGCGCGGAGTTCATGGCGGTCCTTCAGGTCATTGTTTATGCCGGCGCGATTATGGTGTTGTTCGTTTTCGTCATCATGCTTCTTAACGCCGGGCACGAAAGTCCCAGCCACCGGAGCCGTGTCGCCAAATGGCTCGGCGCGCCCCTGATCGGCGCCTTCCTGGTGGAAATGCTGATTGTGATCTGGGACCAGTTTCCGCCCACTTCCGCCGCTTCGCCCGCGCACCTCGACGGAAGCCCCGCGGCGATTGGCCACTTGCTATTCCGGAATTACGTGTTGCCCTTCGAGGTGACTTCCATCTTGATTCTGGTAGCAGTGCTCGGTGCGGTGGTTTTAGCGAAAAAGGAATTCTGAAAGGCAGGAGTCAGGAGGCAGGAGTCGGGAGTCAGAAGAAGCCCCTTCAGCACGGGAATTGGGATGCTGGTTGATTTTAACTCCTGACTCCTGACTCCTGGTGTTTGAACATGGTTCCGCTCTCACATTATCTGGCGCTCAGTGTCATTCTTTTTGTTCTCGGCGCCGCCGGATTCATCTTCCGGCGCAATATCATTACCGTTTTCATGTGCATCGAATTGATGCTCAACGCGGTTAACCTGGCGTTCATGGCCTTTTCGCGATTTCGCGGAAATCTGGATGGCCAGATCTTTGTGTTCTTCGTCATTGTGGTGGCTGCCGCCGAGGCGGCCGTGGGACTGGCCGTTATCATTGCATTGCACCGAAATCGTCAGTCGCTGAATATCGAAGATGTAGATTCAATGAAGATGTAGGGCATCCATCGGGCCCATGCTTCCGGTCCAGATGTCCGGGGCGGGGCTGGTGGATGCAAAGTTGCACACATACATTCATGAACCTGGAAATCCTACTCCTCCTCATGGTGTTGCTCCCGCTTGCCGGCGCTGCCCTCAATGGCATCTTGGGCCGCCGATTTTCGCAGGCCGCCGTGTCCCTCATTGGATGCGGCGCGGCGGGGCTTTCCATGGTTTTCGCACTTCTCACGGCATGGGTCTACTCGAATTCGACAAATCAACCAGCGCCTTTCACCTATTCTTACTTCACCTGGATCCAGGCAGGCGAGTTACGCGCGGAATACGCTTTGTACTACGACCGGCTGACTCTGATCATGACCCTCACGGTCACCGTGGTCGCTTTCCTGATCCACCTTTACTCGCGCGGGTACATGGAGCACGAAGGCGGTTACTACCGCTTCTTCACCTACTTGAATCTTTTCCTCTTCATGATGCTCACGCTGGTTACGGCCGCAAACTATCCCTTGATGTTTGTGGGCTGGGAGGGCGTTGGGCTCTGTTCCTACCTGCTCATTGGCTTCTACTTTACGAAGAAATCCGCCTCCGATGCCGGCAAGAAAGCCTTTATCGTCACGCGCATTGGGGACGCAGGCCTCACCGTAGGTGTAGCTCTGCTGTTCTGGACTTTCCACTCGCTGGATTTTCAGACTGTCTTTCAACGCGTCAGAGGTTTGAACCAAGGCCAGTTCGAAAGCGTACTGACGGCCGTGGGGCTCCTCCTTTTCCTGGGCGCGGCCGGCAAATCCGCACAGCTTCCCCTTTACGTATGGCTCCCCGACGCGATGGAAGGCCCCACGCCGGTAAGCGCCTTAATCCACGCCGCCACCATGGTGACGGCGGGCGTATACCTGGTGGCAAGGTCGAGCATCATTTACGCGCATGCTCCCTCCGCACTGGCGGTGGTGGGCGCGGTCGGTTGCCTGACGGCGTTCTTTGCGGGAACCATTGCCCTGACTCAGAACGACCTGAAGCGCATGCTCGCTTACTCCACCATCAGCCAGCTCGGATACATGTTCCTGGGCTGCGGCGCGGGCGTCTTCGCAGCCGGCATTTTCCACTTGATGACTCATGCGTTTTTCAAGTCGCTGCTCTTCCTGGCAGCCGGCAGCGTCATGCACGCCATGAGCGGCGAACTGGACATGCGCAAGATGGGCGGGCTGCGGCACAAGTTAAAAATTACGTATGCGACTTTCTTGATCGCCACGCTGGCCATCAGTGGTGTGCCCCTGTTTGCCGGCTTCTTTAGCAAAGACGAGATTCTAGCAGGGGCTTACGAAGGCCCTCTCGGCAGACCCTTGCTGTTCTGGCTGGGAACCTTCACCGCCGGCCTTACCGCTTTCTATATGTTTCGCGGCCTCTGCCTAACCTTTTACGGGAAATCCCGCGTCGAGCCTGAGACTGAGCACCACCTGCACGAAAGCAGTTACAAGATAACGATCCCGCTGATAGTGCTCGCGTTCTTTTCCATTGTCGCCGGATGGGTAAGCTGGCCCAAAGCCTGGCACGGCAGCGAGGCCTTCGATCGCTACCTCGATCCGGTTTTCGGCCCGGCCACCGCGGCGTTGCGCAACGTTTCTCCCGATCATGTCGGTGACCTCGGTCCCGGGGCACTGATGGGATTCTCTATCCTCGCCGCCGCAATCGGTATGGGGATAGCACTCTGGTGGTATTTGAAGTCCACGGACATTCCCGATCAACTTGCGCAACGATACGCCGACCTGTACCGAATTCTGACGCACAAATACTATGTGGACGAATTTTATAACTGGCTCATCGTGCGCCCGCTGTGCATCGTTTCCGACAAGTTCCTGTGGCGTGTCGTGGACGAAGGTGCCATCGACAACGTCATGGTGAATGGCACCGGCGAAGCCACGGCCAGCGTGGGCGGCGTTTTGCGGCGAATCCAGTCCGGCAACATTCCCAGTTACGCCGCATGGGTCCTGCTCGGCGCGGTTTTGTGGCTATTGTACATCTTCGCGGGCCGCGGATAGTCCGGTGGGGACATGGCCATTTCCCTCTGTTAAGGTCGTAAAGGCAGCAACGATAGAAACCATCTATGTCCTGGTACAGCGCGCATATACTCACGATCGTAACCTTCCTCCCCCTTCTGGGCGCGGTGGTTATTGTTTTCCTCGGGCGCGAACGCACATCATCGATCCGCTGGGTTGCGCTCCTGTTTTCCCTCCTTACCTTCCTGATAACCGTCTGGCTCTATTCTCGATTTGACCCCCAGCGCGGGGGCATGCAATTTGAGGAAATGCGCCCCTGGATGGGTTTACCCCCGGTCAATTACCATCTGGGAGTCGATGGCCTCAGCGCCCTCATGATCCTGCTCACAGGATTTCTGACCCCGCTTTCGGTGCTGGTTTCCTGGAAGAGCATCACCCTGCGGACGAAGGAGTTCTTTATCTTCCTGCTGGCTCTGGAAACAGGAATGATGGGAGTGTTTGCCTCCCTCGATCTGGTCCTCTTCTTTGTGTTTTGGGAAGTGATGCTTATTCCCATGTATTTCCTGATTGGCATCTGGGGCCACGAACGCCGCGTGTACGCTGCCATGAAGTTTGTACTCTTCACCATGGTTGGCTCGGCCTTGATGCTCACCGGAATCATCTACCTTTACAACATCACGGGCACCTTTGATTTGCCGCGTGTGTTGGAACATCTGGTGACGTCTTCCGCACTTTCGCCGCAAGCGGAACGCTGGCTCTTTCTGGCCTTCTTCATCGCTTTTGCCATCAAGGTTCCCATTTTCCCCTTTCATACCTGGCTGCCCGATGCGCACGTTGAGGCCCCCACGGCGGGCTCCGTCATCCTGGCGGGAGTTCTCCTTAAAATGGGGACGTACGGTATGTTGCGCTTCTGCCTGCCGCTCTTCCCCGATGCTTCGCGCGAGTTTGCGCCCGTCATTTGCGTCCTGGCCATCGTGGGAATTATTTACGGCGCGCTCGTCGCCATGGTGCAACCCGACTTGAAGAAACTCGTGGCCTATTCCTCCGTCGCTCATTTGGGATTCTGTGTGCTGGGGATTTTCGTGTTCCGGCCGGAAGCCATGGAAGGCGCCATCTATCAAATGTTCAGCCACGGCGTTTCGACGGGAGCTCTTTTCACGCTGGTGGGGATGCTCTACGAGCGGCGCCACACTCGCCTGATCAGCGAGTTCGGAGGCCTGGCCACTTCCGTGCCCGTCTATAGCACCTTCTTCCTGATTGTAGCGTTGTCCTCTCTGGGTCTTCCCCTTCTGAATGGTTTCGTCGGAGAATTTTTGATCATCGTCGGTTCTTATTACCGTCACGCTGCTTACGCCGCCTTTGCCGCTGCCGGGGTGGTGTTGGCGGCTGTCTATCTGCTGTGGATGTATCAGCGCGTGTTTTACGGTGAGATTACCAACGAGAAGAACCGCATCTTGCCCGATTGCGACCTTCGCGAGAAATTGATCCTGACCATCATGGTCGTCGTAATCATGGCCATGGGAGTTTATCCCCAACCTTTCTTGCGGCGCATGGATCGAGGTGTGACCTCCATCATGCTGCGCCTCGAAAGGCACTCCCTGCTTATGACCGATCGCGCCCCCGTAGGGCGCGTGGGAGGTGGCCGATGATTCCCCTCCAGCCGGTCGACATGATGCGGATTCTTCCGGAGATCATCCTTTCCGTCTTCGCGGTGCTGATCATGGTGCTGGAGCCGTTTGTCGCCACCGCCCAAAAGAAACTGCTCGGTTGGATGGCGCTGCTGGGGGTTCTCGCCGCAGGCGGCGCCACCGCCCGGCTTTCTCTCTACCCCTGGCCGGGAATGGGACCCGCCTTTGGCGGAGCGGTTTCCGCTGATGAATTCGGCTTCTATTTCATTTATTTGTTCTTGCTCGTGGCAGCGCTGGTAATTCTGGGCTCCATGGATTATCTACAACGCGACCACGCCCAACACGGCGAGTTTTACGCCCTGGTGCTGATGGGAACGGTGGGGATGTGCTTTATGGCGGCCTCCACGGACCTCATCATGATCTTTCTGGGGCTGGAGATTTCCTCCATCGCCACTTACATCCTGGCAGGCTACCGGCGGGCCGACCGCCTTTCCAACGAAGCCTCGCTGAAGTACTTTCTTTTGGGATCGTTTGCCACCGCGTTTTTGCTCTATGGAATCGCCTTCGTGTACGGTCTGACGGGAACCACCAATCTCCTGGGAGCAAGCGCGCAACTCAGCGAACCCTCGCAATGGACGACCTTCGCGCAGGTGGCCTTAATCCTGATGTTTGTCGGCTTGGCCTTCAAACTTTCCACGGCGCCCTTCCAAATCTGGACGCCCGACGTGTATCAGGGTGCGCCGGCGCCGGTGACGGCATTCCTTTCCGTGGGCCCCAAGGCCGCGGCCTTTGCCGTTCTCCTCCGGGTTTTCCTGGGAAGCTTTTCTTCGGCGAGCGCCCTCACCTTCTGGATTCTGTGGGTCTCCGCGGCCCTCACGATGTGCGTGGGCAATCTGGCGGCGCTGTGGCAAGCGAACGTCAAGCGGCTGCTCGCCTACTCCTCCATCGCTCACGCCGGCTATGTGCTGGTAGGAGTAACGGCGGGGGGGTCCCGCGGAATATCCGGGGTCATGTATTACCTGGTTGCCTACGCGCTGATGAATGTTGGAGCTTTTCTTCTGATTGCGCATTTAGCCGGCGCGGGCGAACGTCTTGTGCAAATTGATGATTACAAGGGGTTGGCCTCTACACGGCCCGCCGTGGCCGCATGTCTTACCGTGTTCTTCCTATCGCTCGCGGGATTTCCCACCACTGCGGGCTTCCTCGGAAAGTTCTATATTTTCCGGGCAGCCATCCACTCGCACTTGATCGGCCTCACCATCCTGGCTCTGCTGAACAGCGTGGTCTCGGTCTATTACTACTTTAAGATCATCGTCGCGATGTATATGGACGAGGGGAAGACCGAAACTGCTGAGGCCGTCTTGCCTTGGCCGGTGCGCGCCGCCTTGGTGGTCAGCATCTTGGGCATCTTCTGGCTTGGCCTGGCGCCGAACGGTTTCATGGGCCTCAGCACCCTGGCCACCATGCCACTGCTCAAGTGAACCAAGAAGACAAAAGGGGAGGCCGAAGCCTCCCCTGTATTCGAACTGGCGCAGATTTCGACTAGATGACTTTGATGAAGATGATGGCGAAGGTGTAGAGCGCCATCGACTCGATCAAGACCAGAGCAAGGATCAACGCGAACTGAATGCCCGCCCGGGCTCCGGGATTTCTCGCCAGGCCTTCGCACGCCGCCGACGCCGCTTTCCCTTGTGCGTAGCCGCAGCCTGCCGAGGCAATCGCCATGGCGAAACCGGAAGTTAACGCCACCCAATTCACTCCGCCACTGGCGGTGGCCGCTCCGGTGCCCTGTGCGAAAGCCGGCGCTGCAAGCAGCATGCCGGCAATCGCCGTCAACCACATGAGTACGCTTCGTTTCACTTTTTTCTCCTTTAGCCCCTGCTCCCGAGGTGCGCTGAGGCTCTGATGAATTCCGCCAGGAGGTGGTTTCCTACCACCCCTCGTGCAGGCAGGACTCACACTGGCGGCCTTACAATGACCCCGGCAGGCCCACCGATCCACGACCTGCCAAAACGCTTAGTGCTCGGATGAAAGCTCCATGCTGATATAGATCGCGGGGAGCAGCATGAAAATATACGCCTGCAAAACCGAAACAAACAAATGCAAAGCCATGAATACCGCCGGAACACCGATGGGAATCAGGCCTGTGAACACTGCTTCCAAAATATCACCCACAAACATGTTGGCATAGAGACGGACGCTGAGGGAGAGAAGGCGGCCCACGTTCCCGACAACTTCAATGGGAAACATGATGATGGCCATCATCATGACCGGCCCGCACATGTGTTTAAGGTACCCCAAAATCCCGCGGTACCGGATTCCCTGAAAGTTGTAATAGAGAAACGCCGCGACCGCGCAACCCAGCGTCACTTCAATATGCCCGGTAGGTGTCTGCAAGGTCGGAATCAATCCCAGGACGTTGCAAAGGCCGATAAAGATTCCGAAGGTCCCAATCATGGGGAGGTAACGCAACGAGTCATGTCCAATGATCTCCTCATCCATGTCGCGGATGAATTCCACCACTGTCTCCATGGTCTGCTGGAACTTACCCGGTGATTCCACGGAGAGTTGGCGGCGCAGAAGAACGGCCCCGACCAGAATGACGAGACTCACCAGAATCTCCATCGCCGTGTAATTGGGGATGGGATGAGCGGCATCGGCCGCGGGATGACCCAAACGAACGAGAAGGGCAGCCACCGGTCCGCCCAGGATTTTGTTCACGATTGCTGTGAACCAGAGTTCATGTTCCATAGTCGTGAGAAAAGTGTAAAGAGTAGAGGATAAAGGGTAAATGGACAAGCCATCAGGATTCCGTCAAAATCCCTCGTCTCGCGCACCGCCATGGCCACGCATGCGTCACCTTCGAAGCGTCCCCTCACCCACCGCCTTGCGGTCCCCCCTCTCCCCAAGGGAGAGGGAAGAAGAATTCTTCGAAGATTTTGCCCTCTCCCTTGGGGAGAGGGGGAACCGCAAGGCGGTGGGTGAGGGGTCTTATTCAAACCCCTGGGATATTAACGGAATCCTGGTAAAACTATGAGGAGCGGGTCTACCCCTTATTTTACCCTTTACCCCTTATCCTTTACACTTTAACCTTCTACCTCCAATATGTGTCGCTACGCGGACCCCTTCCAGCCATCGCGGAGCAGAACCAGCGCCTCAATCAGAACCCCGCCTACAGGCACGAATAAACCCGCCAGAATCGCCGTGAAGGGCAGCCACCCCGATTTATAGAAGAGATAGACACCCGCAAACATCAAGGGATATCGGATGAATACCTTCGCGAGGGCGGTTTTCGGCGGCCGCACCCTTCCGGCGTTCACCAACGCTTCGACGATATGATGAAGCCAGAGATAATTCAGAATGCCAAGGCCCGAACCGACCGCAAACCCGGCCCCGAAACGCACACGGGTGGACAGCAAGATGCTGAGCGTCCCCGCACCGGCCAGGACGAGCATCCAGCGGGGAAGTCGCGCTTCAGCTTGTGCCAGATCCATCATTGGCTTCGTCTGCGTCATCTTGTTTTTCGGCTCGCGTCAGGATCCGCAGGATATCGATTATTCCTGCCCCCGCACCCCCCAAGCACAGGATTAGCGCAAAGACCGGCGAGGTGTGCAGCCATCGATCCAGAAGCCAGCCCAACCCGAACCCCCCCACTGCGCCAGCAGGTATAATCAAGCCAAGACTGGAGTAATACCCAACTTTCTCCCATGGACCCATTCGCTTGCCGGGAGTCTTGGGCACAATCCCTCCCCCTCACGAGAAAAACGGCCGCACCGCCTCGCGCGCAATAACAATGATCGGCTGAGGATAAATTCCGATCAGCAGAGTCATCGCCAGCGTCACTCCCAGCGCCACCCGCAGGGCAAAACTGGTCGCCAGAGGCACCTCATCCAGGGGCCTCTTCATAAACATGACGACCACGATCCGAAAATAATAATACAGCGCTACAACGGAATAGCCAACCCCAAGCAGCGCCAAATAATAATGTCCGGTTTCGATCAGCGAAAGAAAGATGAAATATTTACCGATAAAGCCCGCCGTCGGGGGGATGCCGGCCAAGGAGAGAAGAAAAATGAGCATCAGGAGGGCCAACGCCGGCGCGCGCGACATCAGGCCGGAAAGGTCATCGATTTCATCGCCGATGATATCCCTTCTCCGCATGATAATGATAACGGCAAAGGCGCCGAGATTCATGAAAGCGTAAACGATTAGATAAATGACGATGGCCCGCAGCCCCTCACCGTTTCCATCTGCGGCTGCCACCAATCCCAGCAACAGGTACCCCACGTGCGCTATCGTGGAGTAGCCGAAAAACCTCTTAATGTTAGTCTGGGTAATCGCCGCGAGATTGCCCAGCGTCATGGTGGCGATGGCGACGCCGATGGTTAAGGCCTGCCACTCCGCTCGCAGGGGCCATAATCCCATGAACAGGATCCGGATGATAAACGCGAAGGAGGCAACCTTTGGCGCTACGGAGAGGAAGGCGGTAATCGAGGTCGGCGCGCCTTCGTAAGCATCTGGGGTCCACTGGTGGAAGGGCACCGCGGCAATCTTGAAGTACATGCCCGCAAGCAAAGTGATGAGAGCAACCCAGGATAACGGATCGGACGCCGGCCGGTCCCGGAGGCGTTCGGCAATGATGCTCAATTTCGTCGAGCCGCCGATTCCGTAAAGCAAGGACATGCCATAAAGAAGCAGGCCGGAGGAAAATGCGCCGAGCAGGAAGAATTTCACCGCCGCTTCGTTGGATCGCCGGCTGCCCCGCAGGAAGCCGGTTAGCACGTACTCACACAGGGCCATCAGTTCCAGGGCGATGAAAAGAACGATCAGGTCGACGCCCGAAACCATGAACATCATCCCCACAGCGGCAAAAAGGAGCAGGGCGTAATACTCTCCCAGGTTCGCTTCTTCAATCTCCAGGTACTTCACGGAAAGAAGAACGACGATGGCTGTGGCCAGCACGATGATGAATTTGGCGACAATGGCGAAGCCGTCGAAGGCAAAAGTGCCGTCAAATCCCAAATAGGCAGGTGGGACGAAGCGGAAATACCGGAACCAGAAGATGCCGAATTGCAGAAGCGCAAAACCCAACCCGATCAGAGCCAGCACCGCGTTGAGATACTTGTCACGCTTATCCAGCAGGAAATCAAACAGCAGGACGGCCAAGCCGAACATCGTCAGAAGGATCTCCGGCTTGATGGCCTGATAATCGAGCGGATTGAAAAATGCGTTCCCCATTAACGGCTTGCTCCTCCCGCTGTGGCGGTTGCCGTCAAACTGGCTGGCACGTTCGCAGGCGAAGCCGGCGCCGCGCTCGCCGATTGCGGCGCCTTAAAGAAATTGGGATTCAGCCGCTCGACAATGGCATTAACGGGTTTATCCAGCACATCGAAAAAAGGCTTGGGATATATCCCGATCCAAAACGCCCAGATAATCAAAGGAACCAGCGTCATGATTTCCCGGAAGTTCAAATCCTTTAAGATCTGGTTCTTGGGATTCTCGCAGGGTCCAAACATCGTCCGCTGGTAAAGCCAAAGCATGTAGGCAGCGCCCAGGACGATCCCCGTCACGGCCCACGCGGCCCAATGCCAGTTCGCCTCGTATGCGCCTTGCAGAATCGTGAACTCGCCGATAAAGCCGTTGAGGAGCGGCAAGCCAATCGAGGAGAGCATCACGATCATAAAAAGGGTTGCGTAGATGGGCATGACATTGGAAAGCCCGCCCAATTCCTTGATCTCGCGCGTGTGGCGTCGCTCGTAAATCAGCCCGACGATCAAGAAGAGCGCCCCGGTCGAAATACCGTGGTTGATCTGCTGAATCACACTTCCCTGCAAGCCGTGCGGGTTCAGGGCGAAAATTCCCAGAGTGCAGAATCCCAAGTGGCTCACCGAGGAATAGGCGATCAGCTTCTTCATATCCTTCTGCATCAGGGAGACCAGCGCCCCGTAAATGATGGCGATCAGCGACAGCAGCACCATGACTTTCACGACCGTCGGATTGCTGCTGGCCTGCGGCAGGAGGGGCAGCGAGAAGCGTATGAAACCGTACGTGCCCATCTTGAGCAAAACGCCCGCCAGGATCACCGAGCCCGCGGTGGGTGCCTCAACGTGAGCGTCCGGCAACCAGGTGTGGAATGGGACCATCGGAACCTTGATCGCGAAACCGATGGCGAAAGCGATGAACACCCAAATCTGCATTTGCAGCGGCCAGGCACTTGTGTGCTTCATCAGTTCAATAAGGTCAAACGTATGCCTGCCGTCGGGCAGAGTGTAGTTGAAGTAAAGCGTCAGGATTCCGAGCAGCATCAGGACGGAGCCGGCCAACGTATAGAGAAAAAACTTGATCGCGGCATAAAGCTTGCGCGGCCCACCCCAAACTCCAATGATGAAGTACATCGGAACCAGCATGACTTCCCAGAACACGTAGAAGAGGAAGAAATCGAGCGACATGAAAACGCCGAGCATGCCCACTTGGAGCAGAAGGAACATGGCGTAGTATTCCTTCACGCGCTCCTGGATGGCTGTCCAAGACGAGAGGACCGAGAGAAAACCCAACACCGTGGTCAGCATAATCAGCAGAAAGCTGATCCCATCGATTCCCAGATGGTACTGCGCCCCGATGGAAGGAATCCAATCGTGCAGCTCAATGAATTTGAACTGCTGAGCCGGGGTCTCACCCGAGAACCAGAAGACGAGGGGCAACGAAGCGAGGAAGTCCACGAACAGTATGACGTTCCCACACCACCGAATCGCCTGCTTGTTCTCCCCGGGGATGAGAACGAGCGGAATCATCCCCACCACCGGGATAAACAGAATGATGCTCAGAATATGGTCGTGAAGAAATTGCATGCTCAGCCTCGCGCGAAAGACGAACCTAGAAGTAAGGAGTCAGGAGCCAGGAGTCAGAATGAAACCGCCCCCTTTCGACTCCCGTGTCCTGCCCATGCATTCTGCTCCTGACTACTAGCTCCGAGCTTCTAACTTCTGACTTCTTTCTCCTGACTCCTGGCTCCTGACTTCTCAGTGCAACAGATAGTAAAGCATGAACGCCATAACGCCCACGGTAATGAACCATGCATAATTCTGCACCAAGCCTGTCTGCACAATCCGCGCCGGCCAGCTCATGATCTTCACCACGAAGGCCAGCACATTCACCAGACCGTCAATGACCCAGGAATCCCAAAGGCGCGAGAGTTCCCCGGACATGCGGGTGAACCAGCCCACGCCGTTGACGCCACCATCCACCACTCCCATGTCAAATGCGGCCAGCCCGCTGCCCAGGTCTTTGACGCGGTTGACGAATAGGGCGTCATAGATTTCGTCGATGTAGTACTTATGGAGCAAAACGCGGTACAGACCTGGCATCGCGGAGGACACACGATCGGGAATTCCCGGCCGCTGAACATACATCCGAAAAGCAATCGCAATCCCGACAACCGCTGTCGCCACCGAGAGCACCATGAGGAAATACTCGATGCCCTGTCCATACTCATGCGGAGGCACGGAGGGATTGCCTTCGAATACCGGCTCCAGGAATTTCCCGAACCAGTCTCCGCCCCCTAGAGATTTCGGCCAGCCGATGAAGCCCCCGATGGCGGAGAGGATCGCCAGAATAACCAGCGGAATCAGCATGGGCTGTGGCGATTCATGAATGTGGTGCTCAACCTCGGGCGGAACCCGCGATCCCCCCCAAAACGTCATGAAGATCAAGCGAAACATATAGAACGCCGTAAGGCCGGCGGTAATCCAACCAATGGCCCAGAGCAGCGTATGGCTGTAAGGTCCGGCAAACGATTGCCACAGAATTTCGTCCTTGCTGAAGAAACCTGAGAGCGGCGGTAATCCTGAGATTGCCGCTGCCGCAATCAACATCGTCCAATACGTGGTTGGAATCTTGCTCCTGAGTGCGCCCATTTTGCGCATGTCCTGCTCGCCGGAAAGCGCATGGATGACGCTTCCGGAGGCAAGGAACAAAAGGGCTTTGAAGAAGGCGTGCGTCATCAGATGAAAAACACCCGCGGTGAACGCGCCGACACCGCACGCCAGGAACATGTAACCCAACTGGCTGATGGTCGAGTAAGCGAGCACGCGCTTGATATCGTTCTGCACCAGGCCGATCGATGCGGCCCAGATGGCCGTCGCCGCGCCGATTCCAGCCACCAGCGCCAGCGCCGTGGGGGAAAGAGCGTAAAGCGCATTCGAGCGCGCCACCATGTACACACCGGCGGTCACCATGGTGGCCGCATGAATCAAGGCGCTGACCGGAGTGGGGCCTTCCATCGCGTCCGGCAGCCAGACATAGAGAGGAATCTGCGCGGATTTTCCCGTAGCGCCGATAAAGAGCAAGATGCAAATGGCCGTGATAACCCCGCCGCCCACGTGAAGGTGCGGGTTCCGCGCGACGTCGGTGATGTGCTGAAAGTCCAACGTTCCGAAGGTCACCACCATCAGCATCACGCCGAGCAAAAACGCGGCGTCGCCGATACGGTTGACAATGAAAGCTTTTTTCCCGGCATCCGAAGCCGACTTGCGCAGAAAGTAGAATCCGATCAGCAGATAAGAGCAGAGTCCCACGCCCTCCCAGCCCACAAACATCATCAAGTAGTTATCCGCCAGTACCAGGACCAGCATGGAGAACATGAACAGGTTCAGATAGCCGAAGAAACGGTAATAACCCCCTTCATGCGCCATGTACCCGATGGAGTAAACATGAATGAGAAAGCCCACACCGGTCACCACCAGCATCATGACGCAGGAGAGCGGGTCGAGTTGCATTCCCACATTGACGTTGAGGTTTCCCAAAGATCCGTTCGACAAATGGAAAGCCCCGGCGGGCAGCCAGGTGTACAGGGGCCTCAGGAAAACGTGGTGATACGACTCCGGTAGGCCCAAGAACTGCACAAAGCACCCTAAGGCCCACAGGAACGACAGCCCCGGCAGCCCCACGGAAACCGCGGAAACCGCTCGGTTCGACGATCGGCGGCCAAAGAATAGCTGGATGGCCGCGCCTGCGAGCGGGAAGATCGGAATTAGCCAAATGTAGTCGAGCATGGTTTTAATAAAAGGTTAAAGTGTAAAAGGTAAAGGATAAAGAAATGCGCCGTGATTCCACCTTTTATCCTTGCCCCCTACGCCCTTCATCCTTCATCCTTCATCCTTCACCCTTCACCCCTCAAGCGGCCTTCGTCGCCTTCTTGGCGCTACAGATAATTGCAGTAATCACTGCATAAAGTTCTTCCGTCTATCTCGTCAACAGTCGGACGCGTTCAAATGGAATAAGCTCAGACAAGGCCAATAATTTGAGCCAGTAGAGGCTCTCCCTGGCTTCTTTTTGAGCAATCCCATACTTGTGGATAAAGTCCGCACGGCTCTCCCCCGCCTGCGCTTCTTCCACGTTTGCACCAATCGAGGTTGCAGCCCTCAAGTACTGTTTCCCTAGAATCCATCCGGCGCCGTCCTTGGTCTCTTGCAAGGCTTGATAAAGCTTGATTGCTCGCAGAGAGTATTGAAGTGCACGCTCGCGAATATCTTGCGGATCTTGGTCCACTCTCTGCCTCACGCTTCAACCTTCACCCTTCAACCTTTATCCTTTAGCCTTCACCCTTTAACCTTTTTGCTCACCACTTCAGCAGATCGATCTCATCCGCATTCACGGTTTCTTTGTTACGGAAGAGGGCGATGATCAAGCCCAAACCCACCGCGGCCTCAGCGGCAGCATCAGTGATCACAAAAATCGCAAAGACTTGGCCATCCACGGACTTGAAATACTGCGAGAGCGCCACCAAGTTAATGTTGACGGCGTTCAAAATCAGCTCGATCGACATCAGAATAATCAGCACGTTACGCCGAGTCAGCACTCCGATGACGCCGATCGTGAACAATCCACTGCCCAGAAAAATGTAGTAGTCCGTGGGGATCATTCCAGTTTCCTTTTGGCCATAATCACGGCGCCCACCATCGCCACCAGCAACAACACCGACGCGATCTCCACCGGCAACATATAATTCTGGTAGAGAGCCATCCCCACCGCCTGAGTGTTTTGAGCGGGAGCGTTCACCATCGGACGGGCCGGAAGGTTAAGCCCCTGCCCGTGGTTGTACAGTGCATATCCGACGATCGCGAGCAGTAAAATGGCGGTCACCAAAGCCACTTGCCATTGCCGCGCAAAGCGCGCCTGCTTTAGAGCCACATCGATATCCACCAGCATGACGACGAAGAGGAACAGCACCATGATGCCGCCGACATACAGAATGATTTGCACCGCGAATAGGAATTCGGCGTGTTGCAACAGATAAATCCCGCTCACGGCAAAAAGTGTCACCGTCAGCCAAATCGCGCTATGCACGGCATTACGGCGCGTAATCACAAAAACCGCCGACACCAGCGCCGTGACCGAGAAAATGATGAATGTCCCAAGCTCTAACATGTTCGCGAACCAAGGGCTAAAGTGATAACAAGTTTAAAGTGTAAAGGATAAAGGTTAAATACAACTGGCATGGCCTGTGGCCTCTTTCCCAGACGTGCTAACATGGGCCCTTCACCCTTTATCCTTTACACTTTCTTCACTTACCGCGTATAGCGCGAGGGCTGAGGGCCTTCCTCCAGCGCTTGCCGGTCCCAGATCATACCTTCACGAGTATAGTTGGCAATCTCAAAGTCCTGCGTC
>Ga0209039_10001559_pt1 | contig 21050 bp, 19 predicted proteins | sample BogFormECP12_OM1_FD_188238 | JGI IMG/M metagenome (GOLD analysis project Ga0209039, IMG submission 188238) | Bog forest soil microbial communities from Calvert Island, British Columbia, Canada - ECP12_OM1 (SPAdes) (version 2) | ecosystem: Environmental > Aquatic > Freshwater > Wetlands > Bog ...
TGTAAGCAAGCCGACCAGGAGTTCACGGAAATAAAAAAGAAGCTGTCCGAGGTTCAGAATGAGCTGAAGCGGTTTATCGAGCAATCCAATAAGCAGCAATTAGAGTTAATTCTTGCCAGCTCGCGAAAAGATATGGCCAATGCCATGATCGGGTACGTTGTCCAGGATGCGGAAAATAGCCTGGATGAACACATGGTCAAGCGATGCGACATGCGCGATACATGCCGTGCCCGGTTCATGGAGTTTCTCGATCATAGCGCCGGATCGCTCCGGCAGGACAGCGTCGGTGACGAGACGATATTAATAAATAAGTCGACGCTGTCACAGATTAAGGCTGCTGTACCTTATAAGAAGTGCGACGTATGCTTTTCAGAGGTATCAGGGCTTTTTGATAAGCAGGTCAATTTAATGAGATCTTTACAGATCTATAACACGAGCGAGCCCAGGGCCCTGGATATCACCGCCATACCGGAAGAGAACATAGTGACTGATGTCCTGGACCCGGTTTCCAACAAAACGAGGATACAGATCCTTAAGGCCCTCTACTATGAGACGAAGACGTTCTCCGCCCTGTCGGAGCTGACCGGGCTCAGGGCCGGGAACCTACTATTTCACCTGCAAAAGCTGCTCAATGTAGGAATGATAATTCAGCGCCATGAAGGCGGGGACTACATGATCACCGATAAGGGATACAAAGTGCTGGTCATGATCCACGAGATCTACGGTTCATTAAAAAATAAACAAAACACCAAGAGCATTGAAAATTAATAAAAAATTGGGATCGAGATTTAAATCCATTGCCATAAACCTCAAATAATAGAAAAAATAAAAAAATCTGTTATTTATTTTTATATTTTTCCTGGTCTAAAATATAATTGACTCTATCCCCGATATCATTCCATTTACCAAAAAAATTATAGGCCCTCCAATATAGAGATATAATAAAATATAACGGAAATAATATTATTATAAATGCAATAAAAAGAATGACATAAGTCTCTGTATCAGTCATTATTACACCTATGCTTTTACTATCCTACATGTTAAATTTTCTATGTTTTCTACTTCTTTCCAAAGATTTTTACACTCTATGGTTCTCAAAATTCCACCAGGATTATAATAAAGAGTTGCTTTTGTATTTGCATTTACTGCTCGGATAAGTAATATAAGTAATTCATCGCTGTTATTATTACTCATAGACAATTTTCATATAATTGATTCATTAAAATTGTTTTCTATTTAGAATTTATTTTCACCATAATAATATATTTTGTTTAATCAATCTATATAGTTATCTTAATTTAATATGTTTTTCAATGCAGATCAAATAAGATTCATGGACACTAATATCGCACTATATATCGATTAAATAATCTGCATATTATGAAAGATTAGAATTTCAGAATTCAGATTAAAAATATATAAACGTAAAAAAATATAGAGGATAGCCCCAAAAAGTTCAAAAGTTCCATAGTCCCGACCGGATTCGAACCGGTGTCTCCGGCTCCAAAGGCCAGCAGGATTGACCACTACCCCACGGGACTATCTAGAGACGATTCGAATTATACGGTTTTGGCTATATATAACTTTTCAGCCTTCTTATCTTGTCTTTTCTTTCTTTAGCCTGGCCAGGGTCTGTCTAACGTCATATCAATCTTGTGATCCGGGTGTTATATGTTATTTTCTTCTTTGGGAGGGCTGAATATGTCTAATATTTCCGCATGTGAGCCGGATGTCACTCTAAATGAGTGCCGTACATTCGGAGGGATCACGTAACCTTCGCCTGCTCCGCAGGTCCTGGTCTCATTTTCTATGGTCAGCCGTATCTGCCCGGATAACACGATGCCCATTTGCTCCTGGGGATGGCTGTGGTCAGATTCGAACCCTGGGTCCAGTTTTGTCATTACCATCTGGCTTCTTTCGCCGGAGATCACTTTCACCTGGACGCCTTCGCGCTTGAATTTATACGCCATATGATCAAGATCGTAAAAATTCATTGTTAGGCCTCTCCATACCAGGTATTTATTATATTTTTCTCTCCTTTAGCTTATTCAGCGTTTCGTCGAAGGCCCCGTCTATTCCCGGCATGCCCTCATAGTTATAAAAGGCCATGATCTGGAGCAGCCCCACGATAGCGTCGGCGCATTCCTTGACGACTTCCCGGTCAGTCCCATGTGCGATGGCCTTGACGACCTCGCCTAGCTCCTCCGTCGTAAATGCGGCCTTGATGAGGGCGTCATCGTCGTTTTGAATGATGTAATCTTCGGGCAGGCTGGACAGCATTTTTTCCATGAGCTCTTCGAGCGTATAGGACATGATAGAGTATTGGCGGTGCTGCTTAAAAATCAAGTGGTCAATGGGCGGCATCGAGCTTACGTTTCTCCGACTTGCCGGCATGTTGTTCGATGTAGGCTTTCAACTCGGTCGCTGCGTTATTCTCCCGGTCGCGGGCGGAGTAGATGAAAGTGACCGTCCCTTCTTCCGCTTTTTTCATTAATAAGTCGATATCGTCCTTTTTATCGGCCAGTTCTCGCCGGTAGCGCTCCCGGAACTCTTCCCAACCGTCCGGATGGCTGTGGAACCATTTTCGCAGTTCTGTGCTCGGGGCGACATCTTTGAGCCATAGATCCAGGTCCGCCCGCTCCTTCGTGACGCCCCTTGGCCAGAGCCGCTCCACGAGTATACGGCAGCCGTCGTCCTCAGAGGCATCCTCATAGGCCCTTTTTATTTTTATCATGCGCATCCCGTGATAAGATAGTTTTACTGGTATTTAGGTCATGGCCGCATAATCTTTATTTCCCTTAGGTGCATTTCATAGCTGTTTATGTTCGAAGTCATTCCTGCCATCGACCTCAGGGGAGGGAAAGTCGTCCAGCTCGTTCAGGGTGTACCTGGTACCGAGATGGTCGTCATCGGAGATTACCTTGGAGTCGCGGGGGACTTTGTCGGCCAGGGAGCGAAGTGGCTGCATATCATCGATCTGGATGGCGCACTGGCCGGGGATCGTAAAAATGCCCGCATCGTGGAAGACATCATTAAAAAGTTTAATGTAAAAACGGAGGTCGGCGGGGGGATACGTGATTATGAGACTGCAAAATACCTGCTCGGCCTGGGCGTAACCCGTGTCATCCTGGGCACGGCGGCCGTTAAAGACCCTCGGCTCATTTTGAGATTATCGACAGACTTCGGGCCTGAAGCCCTAATGGTCTCGCTCGACTCTAAAAAAGGCGAAGTGCTCGTCGAAGGCTGGACATCGTCATCAGGAAAAGGTACCGTTGAAATGGGTAAGCTCTTTGAAAAAATGGGGGCTGGCAGCATCTTATACACGAACGTGGACGTCGAGGGCCTCTTAAAGGGCGTCAATGAGAGCCCCGTCAAGTCGCTCGTGTCCAGCGTGAATATCCCGGTCATCGCTTCGGGCGGCATCACTACGCTACAGGATGTCGTCACCATAAAAAATACCGGTGCGGAGGGCGTTGTCATCGGATCGGCACTATATAAGAATTTATTCACACTTAAGGATGCGATCAAAATAGCTTCAAATAGATGAGCAGATCAGCCTTTAAAAAAATTTAAATCTTTAACGAAGGCTTAATCAACGACTTTTTGCCGTTTAAACATTAATATAACTAATAATTTATAAAAATATGGTTGCCCTCTAAAAACATGTGTTGTCACATGAAACGTAGAGTCATGGGTATACTGGTGATAGCCATATCACTTCTGGTTATATTGCTGATGGTCCATTTTGCCCAATCGGGCCAGTCCACGCTCGCGTCGCCGACGCCTGATGCAGGCTCGACGATAGTACAGAATGATACGTCCACATCGCAGGATGTAACGGACCTGGATCAGACAATAGTGGAAAATACGACGGAGGGAAACAACAGCTCGTTGGTGGATACGTCGACCCCGGTGCCATCGGTCGACGGCTCAAAGCAATCCCCGGGTGGAAAGCCGCCGGGCGATATGAAAGGAATGCCGGCGAATGGAAAGCCGCCTAATGGAGCATGGCCGAGCGGGGCACGGCCGGGTGGAGCGAGGCCGAGCGGAAGACCGCCAAATGGAGCGTCGACAGATGATGGGCAGGTAAATACCGGTTCTGGAGCAACGCATGCGGCTACCCCGACGGCGACCGCCAGCACAACGACATCATCGACACAATCCCAGACGAGTTCTATCTCATCGTATATGGCTTCCGTCATAGCACGGATACCCACCATACAGCCCATATCTATAAAATAGATACATAGGAAAAAAAATAGCTCATTAATGGGGGGATCGGCCCCCGGCCTTATTTTCTTATGAAGACCAGGTAGCCGCCCAATGCCAGTAATGCCATAAGTGTCATGGCGGTCAGCAACAAAGCCGTATCATTTGTGGAAGCATTCGGTGAATCCGTTGGCGAATCGGATACCGATGCGGGAATGACGGAAGGTGCTGGCGTTATTGTGGTTGTATTTGTAGTCCCTGACATGGTTGTCGTTGAAGCTATGACCGTAGCGGCCGACGACGTCGTTACCGATGTTTTGCTATCCTGGGAGGAGGAGGGTATGGAAGCCGGTATTGGGGTTGGCGTAGGCGTAGGCGTGGCCGTTGCGGTCTGGTTCGGTGCGGGAGTCGGAGTAGGCGTTGGCGTAGGCGTTGGGGTCGCCGTAGGCGTGGCTACCGCTGTGCCGACCACAATGCTATCCGATAATGAGCTGGTATAGCCGGTACCGGAAGTAGCTTTGATCGTAAAAGAATATGAACCCGGGGCAGCCGATGAAGGGACCGACACGACCATCTCGCCGAATCCCTGGTGACTATTCTGTGCGCCGTTACCCACGGACGGGTTATAGACGTAGCTGATCACGATCGGATTATTGGGCGTATAGGTGAGGCCCCAGCCCGGGGGAATACCCGTCACGGTATAGCTTACCGAATCGTTATACGGCTCGTTGTTAAGGACAATGTATTTTCGGTATATGGCCGTGCCGGGAGTGACCGTAAAGTAGGACGTCCCGGTGTTTATCGGAGAGAATGAGCCGCCCGTGAATGGGTGACCGGGATCATAGGGATAATATGCCCATGCCTGGTGGCCGCTGCTCGTCGCCTGAAGCCAGATGCCATTATTCGCGGGATCCGCGTATACGCCATCCATAGCAAGGAAGCTTAATGTAAAAAATACTAAAAATATCCTTATTATGAGTAAGATCGTTGCATTCCGGGGCCGCATTTGATGCACCAACTGTATCTGGCCTTCGCCCCTACCAATAGATTATTACATCTTAAAGCGGTTATGGGGCAATCGCCCGGAAAATCATCGATTGAATAATAATTAATATATATTGTAAGCAATATATGGCCACAGCCATACGAAATCAATAAAGCCGGCTACAGTACGTTCAAAAAACCTATTTAAAGGACCCGTCCGCCAGCTCAAATGCATCCTCATCGTCCGATGGGAAGATCTCTTCTATGAACTCTATTGTACCATAATACGATCTTTTGCTGTCGTTGGTCCGGTCCTTCATCCGGTCATCGTAGTATATCCGCACGTAAAGGAAGCCCGCCGGGTCCGCGTCGAGGTGGACGATCGGATATTCAATGCCCGGGATGCCCTGGCTATTAGTCGTTACAAAGGACTCCTGGTCGATCTTATACTGCTCGCGCGGCCAGGGGCCGTTTTCGCCTCCGTTGACCAGCATCGTAATATCTTCAATGGTGATGCTGCCGATGGGACCGTCATGTGGGTCATGCCTCAACCTGATCACCTGGCCAGATACGGGATCTTCGGCGATGTACGTATCAGTCTTATCGTATTTAGACTGCAGCCGCTCCAGCACGAAATACCTGTCAGAAGCCCTCAGAGTCATATTTTTCCTCGCCCGGCATTATTACCAATAATTTTGTATTACAATTATTTTAATTTATTCGTCGGGCTATACTTTTGAAATTCCTGATAAGCAAACATTTATTTACATATAAGGAAGCAATTAGTGTGGTGGGTCGAGCATGAGAACATCGAGCGCCGGCAGGCAAACTAAGGAGACGAATATCACCGTCGAGCTAAAGCTGGATGGCTCCGGTATTTCTAAGATCAGCACTGGCATAGGCTTTTTTGACCACATGCTGACTTCATTTTCAAAGCATGGCCTGTTCGACCTGAAGATCAACGCTTCAGGCGACCTGAACGTCGACGACCACCACATGGTCGAGGACGTCGGCATCGTGCTCGGGGAGGCCTTCAAGGAGGCGCTGGGCGATAAGTCACAGATCGAGCGCTTTGGGCACGCCATCGTGCCCATGGATGAGGCGGTTTCGATCGTAGCCCTCGACATTAGCGGCCGGGGCTATTCTATCTTCCGGGCGAACTTCTCGTCTGAGAAGATCGGCGATTTTTCGACGCGCATGACCAGGCACTTCATCGATTCATTCTCCAGGGCGGCGGGGATCAACATCAACGTTAAGATCGAGGGCGAGGACGACCACCACATGGTCGAGTCCATGTTCAAGGCCTTCGGCGTGGCCCTGTATCAAGCGACCCGTGTCAACGAAAAACGGGGGGTCCCAAGTACCAAAGGTAAGCTTTATTGATGCCATCACCAAAGAAAATAAGGTTAAACTTCTCCTGGTCTTCGTGATGGTCATATGGGGCGGCTCGTTCATCGCCTCAAAGGTCGGACTTGGCGGGCTCTACCCGGTGGAATTAGCTACTCTGCGTTTTGCCATAGCTGCACCCTTATTGTTTATTATCACCATTTTATTGGAAGGCTGGAGTGCCCTTAAGGTGGACATTAAGGATATGCCGGTCCTCGTGATCATGGCGCTCACCGGCGTGTCGCTGCAGTACATCGTCCAGTTCATCGGTATGACCTATACGAACGTGACCGATACGGCGCTACTCATCAATATGTGCACGTTCTTCGTGATCATCCCGTCAGCGCTGTTCCTGAAAGAAAAGCTCACTCTGGATAACTTCTTTGGGGTTGTCATCGCTTTCATCGGCGCTGTTCTCGTCGCGACCCGGGGCAGTTTGGCCATTACGCCGAATATCATCGGCGACGGCTTGATCCTGGTCTGTGCCATCATGTGGGCGATCTATATTTTGATCGGGAATAAGCTGGCGGGAAAATATTCAGTCCTTGCCCAGCTGAACTATATTTTCCTCATCGGGTTCTTCACGCTATTACCGGTTTATCTGGTGACGCCTCACCATGCGCTGACGGAGATCTCGTTGACGGCCTGGGAATGCCTGTTATATCTCGCTTTACTCTGTTCGGTGGTCGCCTATTTCGTATTTAACCTCGCTATCATCAAGATCGGCCCGTCCAGGACGGCCATTTACCAGTACCTCGAGCCGTTGTTCGCCATATTTTTCGCCATATTGCTCCTTGGCGAGCCTTTGAACATACTTATTGCCTTTGGTGCCTTGTTCATCATGGCCGGCATAGCCATGGCCGACAACAATCTGAAGATCATCGGGCTCTTCACGAAAGCAGTCGATGGTACGGAAAAGGAGCATCAATAGTCTATGCCTGCCATGGGCCGAACCGGTATAAAAAATAATGAGCAGTTCCCATTCATGATCGCGCTCTTCGCCATCAACGTCTTCTGGGGAGCCTCGTTTGTGGCAAACGTGATCGCGCTTAAAAGTATAGGGCCCATAGAGATCGCATCGCTGCGTTTTTTCATCGCGGCGCCCCTGCTCCTTATTATTACTTACCTGTGGAAAGGCAGGAAAGCCTTCAAATTCGACGTGAAGGATACCGGCATTTTTATTATCATGGCGTTGACCGGCGTGACTTTCCAGTACGTCCTCCAGGTATCCGCCCAGAATTATACGACGGCGACGAACGCTTCCCTGCTGGTGAATACTTCGGTGTTTTTCATCATGTTCCTGGGCGCCATATTCCTTAAAGAAAAGCTTACGGGCTGGAGGATCACCGGGGCTATCATCGGCTTTGCAGGCGTGGCCATCCTGGTATCGAGAGGCAGTTTCACCTTTGACATCGGCGGCGGCACATTCGGTGATATCCTGATCATTATCTGCGCGTTCCTCTGGGCGGTCTACTCGATATTTGGCAAAAGGATAGCCTCCAAATACGACCCGTTGACCATCCTGAATTATGTGTTCATATTCGGGACGATCGGGCTGATACCGTTCTACCTCCTGACGCCCCATGTCCCGGTCACGAGCATTCCCACGGATGCCATTGCGTCGATCATCTTCCTGGCGCTGTTCTGCTCCATCATCGCTTACCTCGTTTATAACATAGCGCTGGAAAAAATGGACGCGTCCCGGGTGGCGGTTTACATCTATTTTGTGCCGCTCTCGACCATTGTATTGGCCGCGCTCGTCCTCCGGGAGCCGTTGACCATGGCGACCGCAGGCGGCGGGCTGATGGTGCTACTGGGCATGTATATTGCAGAGATGAAAACCACAAAATAAAATTAAAAATATTTTAATAAGAAAAGTAGAGGCCCGATGTCGGTATCGGGCCAATGATCTATTTGTCAGCTCGTTATCGTAGCGGTCATATCATCGATGTACACGTCGCTGTTCTCGCTGACGTATGGCATAATGCCGTACTGGAAATAGTCCATGGCCGGGTAGTTGTTATAGCTCCAGTTTATGGTATGGTATGTCCAGCCCGCGCTCCCGGGCACGCTCACGGCAGGCCAGGGCCCGAGCGGGTCATCGATCGTGCCGAACAGCATGGTGAAGGCGCTGCCTTTACTCCAGAATGACAGCGTGATATTATTGCTTTGCTGCACGTTAATGGGCTGGTAAACGGCCGCATAGGGCCGGTGCTGTGAATACGCCGGCCCGCCGTCGCCGCAGTAAAGATGTATGGACCTTAAGCCGCTGTGGCTGTCGTTCGATATGCTGACGGCCTCGACACCGCCCATGCTGCTATTAACCCAGTTTGCCATACCGTTCTCGAAGCCCGGGTTTAAAAGAAAATTCGTAGCCCCGGTATTTCCTATAACTATCGAATCGGTGATGGTACTGGTAGAGCCGTTACCCGATGTGGCCGTGATCGAGTATCCATAGCTTCCGGCGGCAGCGTTCGCCGGGACCGTGACGTAGAATGAGCTGTAACCCAGACCATTTTTAATGCTCTGGCCATTAACAAGCTTCGTGGGATTTACCTTAACTACCCAGGATGAAGGGAGCCCAGTGACTTTTATGTAGACCGTCTCGAGAGGCGGTAAATTACAATGGACGATGATCTTTCTGGCGATCGTCGTTCCGGGCACGACGACGAAATTCGATGTGCCGGTATCCTTTGCCGACCATTTTCCTCCCGACCAAGGATGTATCAGGTCAAATGGATAGTAAGCCCATGACTGACCGCCAGTCCTGGCTCCCTGCAGCCAGATCCCATAAGGTCCCGATGCGCCCGCAGTTAGGGGAATAAAGGCCACCAGGATAGCGAATATCATCAATATGACCATATACCGGCTTTTCATATTTATCACAGTTATTTTATAATAATTATCTTATACCAATAGCTTATCGGGCGATTAAGCGATTATTAAGTAATAAAGTGTTAAATAAGCGTAATACGGTCAAATAAAAAATATTAATTTAAGAAATCAGCTTTTAGCTTTTTTTATACGCGCTTTTACAAAATAGTACGATAATTAATTCTTCGTTTTGAACTTAGCCAGCAATTTCTGGTAGAACACCTTCTTATCGCCGTCCGAAGACCTCGTAAGCCTTTCGACGATGAGCTCCGGCGTGCTCTTAGCCAGGTAATTATACCGTGGCGTCCGGTCGACAATGAGGTTCAGGTTCGAATCCAGCCCCTTGGCCTCGATGCCATCCACCCGAATATCATAATCCGTATTTTCCAGTATCTGCTCGGCCAGGTGGCTGACAAAGACCGCGATGCTCCCGTCATTATCGTATAGTGTCTCCAGTATGCCGGCGATGATCCGGGCGGATGCGCCCGGCTCCGTGATAGATTCAAGCTCATCCACGAGCACGACTTTGGTGCTCTTACTGATGATGCTGGAGAACCCCTTGATGGTCGTCTCGAATGCGCCCGCGGTCAGCGTCCCCTTCGACTTGCTGAAGTATAATAGCTCATCGACCAGGCCCACGTCGGCGGATTTCGCCGGCACCGGGAAGCCCATATGTGCCAGTATCAGAACCTGGGCGAGCAGGTCGAGCATGGTCGTCTTGCCGCCCGAGTTCACGCCGCTCAGGATAACGACCCGTTCGCCTTTTGTCCCTGTCGCCTTTGTGCCCACGGCGTAGCTGACGGGCTCAATTTTTTGGGCATAGCCCTTTAAAAATATGTTATATCCGGAGTTCACCTTGATGCCGGCTTTTTCATGGATCGCGGGCATATGGAGATCATAATCAATGGCGAACAGGCCGATGGCGAAGTATGTGTCGAACTCCAGGGCGTCCTTGACCATGTCCCTGCAGATGGCCTCGAACTTTGCCAGGCGTTTGGCGCTGGCCCTCTTAATGTCCAGGCTGCGCCTTCCCAGCTGCCGGTTTATGCTATTCTTGAAGCCGTCAATGGCGCGGTAATTGAATTCGAGCGGATAGACAATGTCGTCCTGGAACATCATATCGACGTGCTGCATCTCGAACGGCTTTAGGGCGAGCTGTTCCTTAATATATTCTTTCGACTCGGCAACGACCTCGGCATATGCCTTGGAGACTTCCTTTTCCACCATGTTCTTGAGGCCCGCCTCGCCTTTATCCCCGAACATGCCAAGAAGCTGGGAGCCTTTGAGCGTTACAGTATTATTCTCCATTTTATCACGGAGGTCTACATTAGCTTTTTTCAGCACCGCCTTGAAGACGTCATTATACCGGGCGAGCACGCTCTTGAGCCGGTCTATCTCCGGGTCGACGCCTATCTCAAGCTCCCCCTCGGGCGTGATGCGCGCCATTTCCTGGATCAGCTCGAGCATTTTCGCATCGTCCAGATAGCTGCAAATGTTCAGGTCGGACTTCGAGCGAATACACTTTATGGCGGTCAGCGACGCCTCGATCGGCTCCTTGTTGGCGGCGAAGATGTCGATGACCGCTTCGGGGACCAGCCACCAGGCCTCGCCCGCGCCGTCCATGAACTCGACGCTCATGTCCTCGGGAAAATCGGCGCCCGTGAATTTACCGCCCAGGACCATGTTCTGGGAGTATCCCCGGGCAATATCGACCAGTTCCCCCATGTTATCGACGCAATAAATATCCAGGTACCGGTCGATGTGTTCGCCGAGTAGTTTTTCATGGTCCCCCTTGTTATCGGTAAAGATGGCCCGGTCCCTGGACTTAACGGCCTTTGTCGGGTCCTTGAGGTGCCGGATCTTTTTGAGAGCGGCGCTCAGGTCGCCATCGCTGTGAAGCTTATCGGCCAGCTCGATATAGTCCTTGAGCTCCGCCTGGACGGCCTTGATCTTATCGGCCCTCCTGGAAGGGTAGGGGATATAGGTGCTCAGCTTTGCCCTGGAATACGGTGTATGAGAATAAGAACGAATTAGGCCGATGATCCTATCGTAGATGTTGAAGGCCTCCTGGGTATGAAGAAAGTCCTCGACGGACACGCCCTCTTCCTGGGCGATGACCTCGTGGATGAGCGAGATGGCGTACTTCTCGCTGATGCCCGGAACGCCCGACAGGGTGGCAACGTCATGCTTACGCAGCACCTCGAGGGCAGAGCGTTCGGAGCCAAAATGCTCGATGAGTTTGGTGGAAATTTTTTCGCCTATTCCAGGCAACTCGATTAGGCCGTTCACGTGGAACTAATGCACGATGTTAGTATTAATAATTGAGTAAGCGCCGTGAAAGTATTATTTCATTATTTTATCATCCTCACAAAATATTTAACCTTGTTAAGACCATTTCAATTAAAAGCCGTACTCGCTTTTTATATCTAATAAATTCATCTAAATATATCATAAAATTATTCGACAAGATGACGATCTATGGACATATTAAAAACTTTAACCGGCGACATAAAAGCGGTCATTCAGATGCCCGGCCGCCCGAAGACTAAGTTAAATCTCAAAGACTTGGCCTTCTTTTTCCAGTTCGTCAGGCCCGTGTGGAAGATCGGCATGATCAGCGTCATCATGGTCATGATCACGACGGCGATCACCGCATTATTACCGCTATCCAGTAAAGTGTTCATCGATTTTGTCATCCAGAATACAGGGTATACCGGTCTAGAAAACTTTTTAGGGGCGATCGGGCTCGGCGCTTATGCCCCGACAGTCGTCAGCCATCTCAGCTCGATCAATTTCCTTATCGTATTGATGTTAGTGGTCGGGGTGGTCAACGTGGTGCTGAACATCATGGAAAGCTACCTTTCCTCGGTCTACCAGCAGGAAATGACCTTCAACCTCCAGACGAAGCTGTTCGACCATGTGCTACGTTTTCCTATGTCGTTCCTCAAGAGCAAGCAGACCGGGTACCTGATGTCCAGGGTATCGGACGACGTGAGCATGATGCAATACCTCTTCTCGGATGCGCTGACGCAGATCATCTCGAATTCGTTCTACCTGATCTTTGGCGTGGCGATCCTGCTGTCGCTGAACGCCAGGCTTGCGTTGATCATTACCTGCGTGCTGCCCGTTTACCTGGTTGTCCGATACCTGTTTTCGGGCAGGATCCGGGCGATGAGCCACCGGGAAAGGGAGTACAACTCCGAGGTCTCCCGGGACATGCAGGAGGCGCTCTCGGGCGTCGAGGTCGTCAAGTCCTATGCCACCGAGAAAAAAGAGGTAGGTAAGATCTCGCTCAAGCTGAAAAGCGTCATCAGGACCCGCATTGCCCGGTCCATACTCATGTCCCTGGCGAGCTCTTTCATGAGCGGCACCATGTTCGCCCTCACGATCGTGGTCATGCTGCTCGGGGCGGGCGACATCAAGAACGGGACGATGACCATAGGCGATTACGTGGCCTTCATCACCTACATCATGTTCCTTTCGAATGCAGTGAATATGCTATATCGCACTTACCTGACGTTCCAGCCGGCGTTCGCCTCCATGGACAGGCTGAAGGAGATGTTCAACATTGCGCCGGAGTTCGACTGGGACATCAATGAAAAAACCATGAAGAAGCTCGACCACGTCGTGGGTAACATACGGTTCGACAATGTCTCTTTTGCCTATAACCCCAATGAGCCCATCCTTAAGAACATCAGCTTCGAGGTTAAGCATGGCGAGACAATGGCGCTCGTCGGCCATAGCGGCGCCGGCAAGACCACGCTGGTCAGCCTGCTGTTGAAGCTGTACGTCCCCCAGTCGGGCACCATTTACCTTGATGGCGTCGACCTGAACGAGATCGACCATTCCTGGCTGCGGCAGCAGATCAGCATCGTATCCCAGGACATCTTCCTGTTTAACGATACCATCGAGAATAACATCAAGTACGGCAAGCTCGAGGCCTCCCGTGAGGACGTTATCCGGGTGGCGAAAAAAGCCCATATCCACGAGTTCATTGAGAGTCTGCCGAAAGGCTACGATACGCTCATCGGCGAGAGGGGCACGAAACTATCCGTCGGCCAGAGGCAGAGGATATCCATCGCCCGGGCGTTCCTCAAGAATACGCCTCTCATCATACTGGATGAGCCGACTTCTGCCATAGATCCTGAGACCGAGATGCACCTCAAGGATTCGCTGGACGAGCTCATGAAAGACAAGACGACCTTTATCATTTCCCACAGGATGTCGCTCACCGATATCGCCAACTTCATCATCGTCATCGAAGGCGGCTCGATCGTCGAGACCGGCACCCAGAAGGAGCTTGAGGCGAAGGAAGGATTGTATAATCGATTGCGTACCCTGGGCGGGACGCATGAAAGCCCCCGGCATGATCCGATAGTCTAAATAAAAGTTGATCTTCTTTTATCGGTTAGTCCACCAAAGCCCGATAAAGAACGCCGCCGATCATCGCTAGCACAGCTATCATTAAGATATATATCAAAATGATACCGGGCGCACATAGCAAAGCTGTGACTTCTTTTCCAAAAAATCCAAAGATGGTATAGCTATTGAATCCGGGCCTGATAAAGTTCGGAACGACCTGCAGGATGCCATCTATGGCGCCTGCGATCGCGCCGGCAATGCCCGATAATGTAATGACCTCCGTCATTCCGCCCATGTGATGGTGTGCAAAGCGTGATGCTAACGCCCCGGTGCCCAATGCTGTGATAATAGTAAGCAGCCCGAAAATACAACCTAATACTGTGATAGAAAACCCACTATTCAGGATCGAAAGTACGACGAGTATGATGCCGCCAATTACTCCCGCCCTGATAGCATGATCTAAACGATCCATCATCTGGAAAACACCATATGAAGAATAGTCCATAGGATTATAAATTATTCCTTTTAAGACCAAGAAAATGGAAAAGCCTACCTAACACTAAGCATCATAGGATCTTTTCTAATATTTCCTTTGCCACGGCCTTGTTGAGCGGCTTATTCTTATTGCCGCACTTCGGAGAATAAATGCACGCCGGGCAGCCTTCCTTGCATTCGCAGTCCCTGACCAGCTCAAGCGTGGCTTTCGTTAGCTCGGGGAATAGCTCGTAGCATTTTTCAGCAATGCCGATGCCTCCCTCATAGGCGTCATAGATGAAAATAGTCGGTAAATTAGTGTCAGGATGGTTGGGCGTCGAGAGGCCGCCCAGGTCCCAGCGGTCGCACAGAGCAAATAAAGGCGACATCGCGATCATGGCATGCTCGACGGCATGTATGCCCCCGTTGAAGTCCTTATGCTCCCCGAGCATTTGCTGGTGCATCTCCTCCGAAAGCGTGAACCAGACGGCGACGGATTCGAAGGTCTGGGGCGGCAGGTCCATGGGGAAATACCCGAGGAGCTTCTCATAGCGCTTCATGGCGTATTCATAATATTGCTCGGTGACCGTAACGTCGCCCACATGGATGTCGATGCCGTTGACCGTCTTATGCATGCGCTCTTTCTTGATCTCCACGTCCGAGAGCTTGAGCGCTTCCGTATAGTAATCCACGTCTTTTTTTAACGCCTTTGCAATGCCGAGCTTCAGGTCGAGATCCTCGATAATGTACGTCTCGCCCTGGTGCAACAGCACGGCGCCCTGATGGGCATCGGAGCATGCGCGGGACGTCTCCATCGTCTCCAACAACTCGCTGCCGCACATGACCTTGACGGTCTGGCTGGAAATGCTGTTCAGGCTGACGATCTCCGAGGGGCTCTTCGAGCCGGCATAGACCATGCCACGCGGCGTCCTCCGGATGATATCCGTCGCTCCCAGGGCCTCCATGACCTCGGAGATGTCGCCGAAGTACGCGGAATCACCGGCCGTCAGAGGCATCTCTGCCGAAGCGCACATGAGGTGGCCCATTAAAATATATGGATTATGCAAATCGATGACTGCCTCCTCGTTCCTCGCCCTGAAGAATTGTTCCGGATGCTTCATGTAGAACTGGTCGAGCGGATTATCGAAAGCGACCAAGGTGACGAGCGATTCATTTACGCCGCGGCCTGCCCTCCCCGCCTGCTGCCAGGTGGAAATGCGGGTACCCGGATATCCCGAGATAATGACCGAGTCCAGGGAGCCGATGTCGATACCGACTTCTAGCGCGTTCGTCGAGGTCACGCCCTTCAGCCGCATACTTTTGAAGTCGTTCTCGATGCGCCGCCGGTCCTCGGGTAAATAGCCGGCCCGGTAGGAGGCGATCTCATTCCTCAGGCGGCCGTTATCATATTCCCGGGACCATTTGGCGATCAGCTCCGCCATCTTTCGGGAAGCCGTAAAACAAAGCGTCTGCATGCCATGGTCCAGCTCGTTGACCATGAGGCGCATGGTCTCCTGGTGCGTCGAGCCCCGCGTTTCGCCTTCCAGGGGCGGGTCCCAGAACATGAAATATTTCTTTCCCCGGCCCGAGCCGTCCTTTGAGACGACCTCGAACTGCTTGCCGGTCAGCTTAAAGGATAGCTCCTCGGGGTTCGCCACGGTCGCCGATGATAAAATGAATTGCGGGTCGGCCCCATACCGCTTTAAAATGCGCCGGAGGCGGCGGATCAGCATGGCCATGTTCGAGCCGAACACTCCCCGATAGGTGTGCGCCTCGTCGATGACCACGTATTTGAGGCCGGAAAAAAAGCGCCTCCATTTATCGTGCCATGACAGGTAGCGGTGAATGGCATAGGGATTGCTCACGATGATCCGCGACGTATCGCGGATGCCAGCTCTGGCCGATTGCGGCGTATCGCCGTCATAGACGAGCGGATGCGCCTTTGTGCCGATCTCGGCGTCCATCGACTGGAGCGTCTTGAGCTGGTCGTTGGATAGCGCCTTCATCGGGTACAAGTAGAGCGCTGTGGCTTTTTTATCAACGAGTAATTTTTCAAAGACCGGGACGTTAAAGGCTAGAGTCTTCCCGGACGCCGTAGGGGTCGTGATAATGACGTTCTTCCCGTCCAGCGCCAGGTCAATGGCTTTTGCCTGGTGAGAATAAAGCCGTATCTTATGAGAATTCAGGTATTCCCTGAGCGTGGGCTGCAATATGTGGTTCACGTCATCGAAGGAGGGCTCGCGCTCGTCGATCTCTTCGACATGGACGATCTGTCCCTCGTAGTTATCGGACGCCTTGACGTCTCTTATGAATTCCTCAACGACTCCCATTGCTGCAGTCCTCGCAGAACTTCGAGAATAGCCTCGCCAGCGATATCAGGTCATTCCGGTTATGCTCGATGATGGGCACCAGCGGGCCGGGGTTTTTCGTCTTCAGGTATTCCTCGTAGAACTCCGGCACCAGCGCGCCCGGCACATCGTCCATTCTCTCCTGGCCGAATAAATACTTTTCAACGGTCGTCAGGCGAGCGTCAGGCGTTTTCGTCTTAAGGAACCGCCGTGTGAAGGGCAGCATGTCGAAGTGAATATTCTCAATGTCGCCGCCGAGGTCGTAGTACCAGCGGCGCTGGTTAATGTAGGGAACGTCGAAGGAGCGCCCGTTATAGGATACTATCGGATTACTTTCGACAAGCGAACAGAAAGCCTCTATGGCCGCCGCCTCCTCGCTCACGTCCCGCGCCAGGTACTGCCGGGTGATGATCTTATCGCCTTTGGTGAATGCCGCCCCGAAAAGAATGATGGGCCTGGAGAACAGCCCCATGGTCTCGATATCGATCGCCACCAGCTTTTCAACATCGGTAAAGGCGGAGATGTGCAGGTTCAGCGGATGCGACTTAGGCAGCCAGTGCCAGAGCTCACTCTGGATGGCACACGGATCGCCTGAATCTAAAATTGTGAGGAATCTTCCGGCTTCATTTTTCCAGCGGCGATGTTCCTGCAAGTCACTTATCGTGTTAAAGCCGGCTTGTATTAATTTTCTCTCAGTGCCTGCGCCGATGCCCCGGAGCAGCCGCATGTTCGACATCAGGGCTTTTCGGGCATTTTCCCGGTCGATCCGGCTTAAGGTGAAGTCCGATGAGCTTTCGATGACGTAACATTCGCCCAGCTCGCCGCTCAACGGCGTGCCAGCGATGGCCTCTTCCAGCTTTATGCCGTCATATTGCTTGAGATATTTTTTCTTGACCCGCTGCCCCTCGGAATAGTCGTCATCGTAAAGCCAGGAAGGCATGAATTCGCCGGTTTCCGGCTTTGAGCTCCTTTCGACTACGTCGAACTCCTTGAAGCCATTTTCCTTAGCTTTTAGCCTTTCGGCGGCGGTATGGAATTTGCCCTCGTCCAGCACAGGTGATCATAGGAAGCTAAATGGGCTAGGTTTTAAAGCTTTTCCTAAGGGCAATGTGAAAATAATAAGATACTCTTTTATCCCGTGACACGTTGTCGGAATCCGTTTTTGAACCACAGAGACACAGGTACATAGAACATTCAAACCCTAATAAAAAATAAGATAAAAATTAAAAAATATTAAAGACTAGCCAGAAACCCGAGTACTGCATCAAGGTACTCCTCCATTCTCAACATAAAAAAGACATGTCCACCCGGGAAGGTGAGCATTTTCGAGCCCTTTATCCCTTTATGCATTTCTTCCGCCAGCTCCTGCGGAGCGAGCTTATCCCGGGTCCCATGCAGGATCAACGTAGGCACATTTATTTTATCCAGCCGGTCGCTGCAGTCATAGCTGCGCGACGCTTTGAGCTGCCGATCAAATGCATAGCCGGGCTGGGGATATTTACGCAGCCTTCTTCTTATGGACAGACGGCTCATCAAAATTAATCGCATTGGCGTCTTTGTATCTGTCCTCTGCCGGGCGAACGTGGACGTCAACACAAGGCTTTTTACCAGTTCCGGATGCTGCAGGGCGAGTGCCATTGCGATCCGGCCACCCATGGAAATGCCGATGATATGCGCCGGTTTAATGCCGACCTGTTCCATCAGGCCGGCCGTGTCATCCGCCATCATCTCCATGGAATAGGGCATATCTGGCTTATCGGTGCGTCCTACCCCTCGATTATCGAACGCTAAGACCTGATATTTTTGAGAGAGCCTTTTGATGATCGGCTCATAAATCGTAAGATCGGTCCCCAGCCCGGCGATCAATACAAGCGGCTCTCCATCGCCTCGGACCTCATAGTACATGTTGATGTCATTTATTTTTACCATCGGCATACATAGCACCGGATTAATGTTTAAGGCTCATTAAAAAATCCAGGACCGACGAGTTGAACTCGGCATGCTTTTCCACGTTCGGCATGTGGCCGCACTGATCGAACATCTTTACTCGGGAGTTCGCGATCATCGTATGGTACTTATCGGCATCGGCGGGCGGTAAAAGCAGGTCGTCCTGTCCCCAGATGATCAGTGTAGGCGCCTTGATGGACATCAACGAGTCCAGATACCCGGGATCATGATACAGGATGGCCTGGCAATTTTTTGAAAAAGCATCCCGTGCCTCTTTTAGGTTCGTGACCATGAGCGTATGGTCGAGCAGGGATATCGACCTGCTATCAAAGAACATTGGCCGGCAGAAGAGTTTTTGGCTCCTCATCATCAGGTTCAGGAAAAGGTTTGTCAATTCTTTATTTTTGCTGATCCCGTTGGGCGTCAAGCCCGTCGCGTCCGCCAGGACCAGGGCCGTAATTCGGTCCGGGAACCGGGACGCGAAGGATGCGGCGATGGCGCCGCCGAAAGAGTTACCTACGATGACCGCCTTCGGTATGCCCAATGTGTCCATGAACGATCGTAAAAATCCCACATAATACCCCAGGCCATATTCCACGTTGGGCTTATCGGAAAGGCCGAACCCGGGCAGGTCGGGGGCATACACTTTAAAGTATCGGGATAGCTGATTGATGTTGTGTTTCCACTGACCGCTCGAAAGTCCGTTCGCATGTATCAGGATGACGGCGGGGCCCGAGCCTTCGACCCGATAAAAGGTCTTAACGTCGCCTATATCAACATGGTCTTCCATACCTGTTTCAATCCCTGGCTTAATAATGTTAGCTCGGCAGATTAAAAACTTATGGGCGGTCACGAAAGGTATATTCAAGGGAAACCTTAATATGAGATATGACACAACAATAGTGCGCGTCAATGGGCCCGTGGTCTAGTCCGGTTATGACGTCGCCTTGACATGGCGGAGGCCGTGAGTTCGAATCTCACCGGGCCCACTATTTTTATGAACATATCCTTTGCTATTCTCGGTTGGACGATTAAGCGATAAATGATTTATATGCAACGGCCCATTGCTCATCTTGTAATAGGTGAGAATATGGATCGAAAAATTAAGGTCATCATGGTCATGCTCGTCGCAAGCGCGTCAATGCTCGCGCTTGGCTGTACGGGCCAGGGCCAGACAAATCCATCGCCGACACAAGTGGCAAATGGCTCCGCCGCTAACAATGCGAACATCCTATCCCACGTGCCCGGAACTAATGCCACCTTCCGGCCTGGCTTTAATGGCACCCGGCCGGGCTTTAACGGCACCCGGCCGGGCTTTAACGGCAGCTATGACGGCGCCATTAACGGTAGCTATAACGGCACCAGAAGACACGGCTTCAATGGTACCTTTAACGGTACATATGATGGCACATATAACGGTACCATGAGAATGGGCACGAATTCCACGTGGGTAAATTCGAACTGGCCTGGTAATGGCCCGACGTATACGCCCTGACGTGAGAAGAGCGCCACTAACCTTTACAATTATTAAAAAAAACCAACACACCCATACGCCATAGGAATATCATGGAGGCGGCAGCCCCCTACCGTCTCCATGACCTCCTGATCCGAGGCGGCAGCCCCCCGTTTTTCGCCGCCTCTAAATTCCTTCCTTAGGGAGGCAACACCGGTACATTAGTCGCGACCCCGTTTTATTATATTATGGCTCCACTGCCCCCGCATATAGTGCACCCGGTAGCCATTCAGTTATTCGGCTTATCAGGGGGACAATTCGGGCTATGTCCGGCCCTGATAAGGGTATGCCATAGTGAAAATTGTAAAACTTATTAAATAGCTTTCGAAAGTTCCGCTTTTAAAAAATAGACAATTTAAGTAGTATATATAGTGTGAAAAAATTATTTCGATTACAAAGAGATAATAATTTTTCTTTTTTATATAATAGCATTATGAGACAATGGTAAACTTGTAGAACATATCATATTCGGACAGGGTGTCCTTTACCCACCTGGCATCTGACGCGGGCATATTTTTCTTCAGTTTTACGATGATCTCCTGGGGAGTGCTGCCGCTCTCATTGAGCTCGAACGACTCGACGAGCTCGGACAGCCGGAGGCTGTCATTGGGATTACCTAATAAGCTAAAGATATCTTCCGCGAAATCGGTCATGGAATCCACATATCCTTAATCTTTTATAAACTATTTCCCTTTAAAGAGAAAAGGGCCTCAGTGTAGGCCCAAGATGCCATATACGGGGTCATAGACCTTATACTGGCCCTGCTGCTGGTCCAGCGGCAGATAATATACGGGCTTTGGGTATCCTGCGGCGAGCTGTGCAGGCATCTCGTACATGAGCCGTCCCTCGGCCGTGCTACCGTTATCGCCGCCGATGATCGTTGAGGGATATACTTTAAACAGGCTGGTGAACGGGGACATGTATTTTACGGGGTCCGTATCGTTCACTTT
>Ga0209039_10001560_pt1 | contig 21043 bp, 13 predicted proteins | sample BogFormECP12_OM1_FD_188238 | JGI IMG/M metagenome (GOLD analysis project Ga0209039, IMG submission 188238) | Bog forest soil microbial communities from Calvert Island, British Columbia, Canada - ECP12_OM1 (SPAdes) (version 2) | ecosystem: Environmental > Aquatic > Freshwater > Wetlands > Bog ...
TTCGTCGAGAACGTGCTGGGGGGAAACTAGGGTTGGCAGGCCACGGAAAACGATGGCCTGCCCCACAGCTACTGACTCAGCGTGAAGTTCACGTCGATCTGAGTAATCACTTCGACCGGCTGGCCGTTCAGGAGCGTAGGCTGGTAAACCCACTGCCTGACGGCGTCCATGGCGGCCTGGACCAGCATCGGGTGGCCGCTGATCACCTCAAGATGCTGGATGGTGCCGTCCTTGGCGATGGTGGCGCTAAGCTGCACCGCGCCCTGGATGCGCGCCTGTTTGGCTTCCAGAGGATACACCGGGCGCGGCTGGGAAACCAGCTTGGTCTGCTGCACGTTGCCGCCCACCCTGATCGTCGCCGGCGGGGTCGCGCTCGTGTCGGCGCTGGTGGAGATCGCCGGTATTATTCCCGCCATCGCCCTTGCGCCGCCCGGGACCGTGATCCGCGCGGTCACTTCATTGCTGCCGGTGGGCATTGCCGTGACCGACAGATGTTCATCGAATCCCTTCACGATCCGCATGACGTTCTGGAAGGCTTCGATCGAGAGCGTGCCGCCGTCGTGCACCGGCAGTTGCGAGAGCAGATCGGCCCGCGATTCGTCCGAAAGGCCCTGCACGTCGATGCGTAGCGTGCGGCCCGCCCAGGGGGTGGGGGCGGATGCGACAATCCCGCCCAAGACACCACCCGAGACGCCGCCGGTTACGCCGCCGGTTACCCCGGCCGAAACCTCCGGCACGTGGAACGAGATGCTCACCTGCCGCGAACTGCCGGCCAGGTTCTTCGTCAGATGCCATTGCAATACGGATTGCAGCACGGCGTTGCGCAACTCATCCGGCCCGCTTACCACGCGCGCGTCGGCGACGTTGCCGTTGGCGTCCAGTTTCACCTCCGCCACCACCGTTCCCTGCACGCCCTGCTTGAGCGCCGCCGCCGGATAGGGTACACCCGTGCGATGCAGGATCCCGGCGCCGCCCAGATCCACCGTCACGCCGGGTGCATCGTTCACCACCTGCGCCGCCGCCGTCATAATTGCCAGCCCCGCGGCTAGCGCGGATATCAAAAGCGTTTTCGACATACGAACCTCCTCCAAGACTGAAATGACTACCTACTGAGACAGCGTAAAGTTCACGTCGATCTCAGTCATCACCTCCACCGGCTGGCCGTTGAGGAGCGTCGTCTGGTAAACCCACTGTTTCACAGCTTCCATGGCGGCCATGATCAGCAGCGGGTGCCCGCTGATCACCTCAAGATGCTGCATGGTGCCGTCCTTGGCGATAGTGGCGCTGAGCTTCACCACGCCCTGGATTTTCGCCTGTTTAGCTAACGGAGGGTACACCGGTTGCGGCTGGGAAACCAGCTTGGTCTGCTGCACGTTTCCGCCCACCCTGATCCTCGATGGCGGGGCGCCGTCGGTGCCGGCAGACGGCGCCGCCATGGCTCCCATGGTGGTCACGGTGGTTGTTCCCGTGCTGCCCGGGAGCATGATCTGAAGGGTCACTTCACTGCTGCTCCGAGGCATGGGGACCACCACCAGATGTTCGTCGAATTCTCTGGCCGCCCGAAGGACGTTCCCGAGCAATTCGACCGAGAACGTATCGCCATCGTGTACCGGCAGTTGCGCCAGCAGATCGGCCCGCGCCTGGTCCGAAAGGCCCAGCACGTTGATGCGGACCGTGCGGCCCACCAAGGTGGACTGAACAGCTACCGGAGCCGTGACGCCGCCGCCCACCCGGTATACGCCGCCGCCCACGTCGGCCGTAGCGGGGTTGTCCAGTGTCCGGAAGTTCACTTCGATGGTGGCGGTCACGGTGACGGGGTTGCCGTCCTTGGTGCCGGGCTTGAATTTCCACTGCCGCACGGCTTCGATGGCCTTTTCATCCAGACCCAGCCCCAGGCTGCGCTGCACCCGGATGTTGGTGGCCTTGCCGCTGGGGTCGACTTCGATATACAGCAGCACCGAGCCGGAATACTTGGCTTGGCGGGCCTCTTCGGTGTACTCCGGCTCTCGCTTGTAGAGCAGGACCGGAGCCGTGACGCCGGCACCCACGTGGTATGCAGCGCCTGGTGCGGCCGCCGCCGCGGGGGGTGGCGGGGGGATGGGGACGGAATCCGGCAAGCTGAACGAGATACTCACCTGGCGCGAACTCCCCGCCAGGTTCTTCGTGAGATGCCACTGCAATACCGATTGCAGCGCGGCGTTGCGCAACTCATCCGGCCCGCTCACCACGTGCGCGTCGGCGACGTTGCCGCTGGCGTCCAGTTTCACCTCCACCACCACCGTTCCCTGCACGCCCTGCTTGAGCGCCGCCGCCGGATAGGAAACTCCCGTGCGGTGCATGACCCCGGCGCCGCCCAGATCCACCGTCACGCCGGGCGCGTCGTTGACCACTTCGGGCGCCGCCGCCAATGGGAAAGCGCCGGTTACGAACCAGCAGGCCACTACTAGAATTGCCAGCCCCGCGGCCAGCGCGGATATTAGACGCGTTCTCGACATACGAACCTCCTTCAAGACTGAAACGACTCTTTGCTTCAAATGCCGCTTGCGCAGGAACAGCGGCGCGGGCGCCAAATCAAGGCGCGGCCGGGCGCCCGCGATGGCCAGCAGCGCATCCACGTATTCTTCGCGCGAGCTGGTCATCTCCACCACTTGGCGATCCACCGCCTGCTCGCGCGCCAGGCCAATCTCGCCCAACAGCCACCAGATGGCCGGATGGAACCAGAAGACGGCGCGCACCAACTCCTCGCCGACCGCGAACAGCCAGTCGCGGCGCCGCACGTGCAGAATCTCGTGGCAGAGGATTGCTTCCTGCATGTGCGCGTCGAGCTCCGGAAATTGCGCGGGCAGCAGAACCACGGGTCTTCGCGCGCCGAAGGTCACCGGGCTGGCCAGGTTTTCGGAAATGCGCAGATCGGCCTCGACGCTCCAGGAAGACGCCGGTTCGAGCGGCTGGGAATGGCGCCGGTATTGCCGCAGCTTCCAGAATCCCGTCGCCAGCCAGGCCAGGCGAGCCACCGCGCCCGCCGCCAGCAGCAGTAAGGCGATCTCGCTGGTTGGCAGGCTGCGCCGCGGCGCCGGCTGCGCAGGGACAACCACGGCCACGGAGGTGGAAACCTGCACCGTGCCGGCCACCTCCTGCTTCCACGGCCGCACCATCGGGAGCAACAGGCAGGCCGCCAGCAAAACGTGCCAGTAGACCAGCCTGGCGCCCGGCAGCCGCAGCCGCAGCGCCGCCGGAACGAATGCCGCCAGCCCCACCAGCAGCCCGATTTGCAGGCTGTACGCCACCACATTGGCCCAGATCAGGTTGAGGCTCATGACTTCCTCCGCAGCCGCTCGATTTCTTCCCATTCTTCGGGCGACAGGTCGTGTTCCTCCACCAGATGCACCAGCAGCGGCTCGGCCGAGCCGTTGAACACCCGGTTGACGAACTCCCGGACCATGGCGCCGATCACCTGCCGCTGGGGCTGCGCCGGCCGGTACACGTAGGCCCGGTCCGCCTGGCTCTTCTTGAGGTACTTCTTCTGTTCCAGGATCTTCATCATGGTCATGACCGTGGTGTAAGCCACCTTGCGCCGCTCCAGCAACGCCTCATAAACGTCGCGGACGGTGCAGCGTTCGCGCTCCCAGACGATCTTCATGATCTCAAGTTCCTGGCCGGTAAGGGTCGAACTCGGCTGCCTCATACTAATTAATTAGTACTAATTGGGACGGATGTCAAGAGAAAAATGATGGGCGCTTAGCGGTAGATGGGGGGACGTTTCCGTCTGGAGCCTGGGTTGCATGCTTTCACGGGATCGCCTGTTGGGCTGGTTGGCGCAAATACGATCTTCAATCCGAGGGCACTGAGGATTCCCATGAAGCTAGCGAAAGTGGGATTACCCGACCTGCGCAGCATGCGATACAGCGCTTCCCTGGCGACGCCTGCCTCTTCAGCCACGCGTGCCATTTGCCGCGCTTCGGCAACATCGCGGAGAGCGACAAGCGCCATCTTCTCCGAATCCTCAAGGGCCGCATTCAGGTAGTGCGCAGCTTCCTGCGGATCAGCCAAATCGGCCAGAAGATCTTCGCGAAAATCAGTTTGCCGTTTGGGCATTGTACTCTTCCCAAAACTCCTTCGCCTTCTTGATATCCGGTACTTGGGTATCCTTACTTCCACCCAAGAGCAGTACAATCTCGTTTCCGTCAATCCCGAAGTACACTCTGTACCCAGGCCCAGTGTCAAACCTCAATTCGTACACGCCATTTCCAACCGGCTCGCAATCCCCATAGTTGCCCAGTTCCGAGATGCGCCTGATTCGGACGTTGATTCGACCGCGCGCACCGCCGTCGACCCGGCGGGTGAGCCAATCTCGGAATGGGCTTTTGCCCGCAGCAGTTCGATAGTTCTTCGCTCGTCTGAGAATCGGCTCCACGGGTGAGACGTTTCCGAATTCCGTGACTTAAATATCACAACCCAATGGTATCACAAGGGGATCTCGAGCATGTCCGCCCTACAACCGCCCCAGCACCAGCGCGATGCTCTCCATCAGTTGGTTCACGCTGTAGGGCTTTCCCAGAAAACCGGCCATGTCCTTCCCGGCGAAAACCCGCGCCGCCTCCAGTTCGCCGTAGCCCGTCGATATGATCACCGGGACGCCCGGGCGGATGGCTTTCATGCGGTCCAGCGCCTCCTCTCCGCCCATGGCTGCCATGGTCATGTCCAGAATGACGGCGGTGATGCTCTCCCCATGTTCCTGAAATAGCCGAACGCCCTCGGCGCCATTTTCCGCCAGCAGCACACGCCAGCCGTTGCGCTCGAGCGCCGCTTGGGCCAGGCGCCGCAACGCTTCCTCATCGTCTATGAAAAGGATCGTGCCGCCGGCAGGGGTTTCCGCGGGCGCCATCCGGGGGCGGCGGTCCGATGCCTTCGCCGCAACCGCCGGGAACAGGACTTGAAACGAACTCCCGCGGCCGGGCGTGGAGTATACACGTATGGCGCCCTTTTGGGTCCTCACGATACCGGACACCGCCGCCAGCCCCAAACCCCGGCCCTGGAATTTGGTGGTGAAGAAGGGATCGAAGATCTTGTTCCTGGTGGCCTCATCCATACCCGAGCCGGTATCGCGAACCTCCATGCCGACATACGAGCCGGGACTCAACTGATCGTTGGGAAACTCTCTTCGGATCTCTTCCGCATCCAGCTCGCGAATTTCCGTCCGGATGGCCACCGCGCCCGGGTTGCCCTCTCCAATAGCCTCCGCGCCGTTGATGATCAGATTCATCACCAGTTGCTGAATCTGCCCGGGATCCGCTTCGATGGCCGGGAGGTCCGTTCCCAGGTCCAGTTGGATATCCACCATCTTGGGAATGGAAGTGTGTATCAGCGGCTCGATTTCCCGGACCAGTTGCGACAGGTCGATTCGCTCCAATACAAACCGGCCCTTGCCCGCGTAGGCCAGCAACTGGCGCGTCAAATCCGCCGCGCGTTCGCTGGCGCTCACAATTTCGCGGAGGTATCTGCGGGTGGGAGCGGAGTCGGGGACTTCCGTCAGCCCCAGGCTGGCGTTCCCCAGGATGCCGGTCAGCAGGTTATTGAAGTCGTGCGCAATGCCCCCGGCGAGTAAGCCCAGGCTCTCCAGCTTCTGCGTGTGCTGCAGGTGGCGTTCGAACCTTCTGCGGTCCGTAATGTCGCGAATGTTGAGTTGGATTACGTTTCGCTCGCCTTCCGCGTATTCGTTGGCCACCAGTTCCACATGCACGGCGCGATTGCTCTTGGATTTCAGCAGCAGGTCGGGGAAGCGCGCCACGTCGTGCGCACGCATCCGCTCCAGCGTGGATTTCACGTCGGGGAGGTCGCGGAGAGGTTCCGTTTCCCACCATCTCGCGCCCACCAGTTCCTCGCGCCGGTAGCCGAACAGGGCCTCGAAGTGCGGGTTTGCATCGGTGACTTCGCCCGTGTCCCGATCCGTGATCAGGATGCCGTCCTTGGCGGCTTCGAACAACCGGCGGTATCGGGCCTCGGCGGCGCGCTTGCGCTCGGTGATGTCCTCGAACGCGAGCAGGATCAATCCGGCCTCCCCCTGCTCGATGCGGCGCGTGTTGACCAGGATCGTCTTGCGGCCGATCCGTTCGAAATCGCGCTCGATCTCCACGTCCTCTATGCCGGCATCCGTTTGCTCCGCGCGATTGAGCAAATCGCGGAGTTTGGGGAAGTCGAACTGGCCTCCGCCCACCTCGTAAATCGGCTTCTTCAGGTTTTCTTCCGGCGACGTGCGGAAGGTCTGGAAGAAGGCCCGGTTGGCGGTCTCGATTCTCAACTCCGCGTCGAGCACGATCAGAGGTTCGCGGACCGTCTCGACGATCGCCGCCGCGTAATCCCGCGCGTGCCTGACCTGCTCCAGAATCTTCTTCGCCTGATCGATATCGATCAACTGCAGGACCGCGCCTTCGATGCGGTTCTCGCTGGTGCGGTAGGGCCGCACTCGCAGGGAGTACCACCGTCCCTCCCGATCCTGCACCTCCCGCTCGTCGGGAACCAGTGTAGCGACCACTTGCGAGATAATCTCTTCCAACTGGGGCAGGTTGATCCTGGGCTGTAAGTCGGAAACCGGCCTCCCGATATCGGTCGAGATCAAGCTGAGCAGCTTCTCCGATACTTGCGTGAAGCGCCGGATGCGCAGGGATGCGTCCAACATCAGAATCGGAGTTTGCAGGCTGGCCAGCAGGTTGAGCAGGTCGTCGGTCAGAATCTTCAGCTCCGCGTTGCGGCCCTCCATTTCCGCGTTGAGCGTATGCAGTTCCTCGTTGGAGGCTTGCAGCTCCTCTTTGGCGGTCTGCAACTCCTCGTTGGAACTCAGCAGCTCTTCATTCGTGGACTGCGCTTCCTCGTTGGCCGACCGCAGTTCCTCGATGATGGATTGCAGATACCGGCGCGTGGACGTCAGTTCCGCTTCCAACTGGGAAATCCGCCTCAGGGAATCGGGCGTCTCCTCCGCATTGGCTGTCCCATCCGTGAAGGCCGCCCCGGCTCGCGGATCCTCCTCGAAGGCGACCAGGTAGTGCCGTCCTGTCTCGGCGGTGGAGAGCGGTGTAACCGCCAGTGCGATGGTCCGGGGCACGTCCAGTGAGACCGGGATGCCTTCCACCCGGACGCCCATGTTCTTTTGCCGCGCCTCTTCCAGCGCCGCGCCCACATGCAACACCACATCCTCGCGCAACATGCGGAACAGACCCAGATCGGCTTCGCCCGCGTGTGGGGCCAGGTACGGTCCCATGTGGCCGCGGAACTCGACAATGCAAGAATTCTCGTCGATCACCACGGAAGGTGGCGCGTATTCGGCCAGCAGCAAACGATCCACCTGCTTTTGCAGAGGGCTGAGCGGAGCGCCCTCTCGCATCTTCAGTGCCCCGGCAGGCTGATTTTCGTCCTGCCTGAAGACCGGGAACGTGGCTACGTGCGCGGGCAGCTCGAATCCAGGCCGTTCCGCCGCCGGTTTCCGCGTGTAAATCCTATGCTGGCTAACGAGCGGAATAAAGTAATCCGCCAGGGTCCCGGGAGTCTCCGTGCTGCCCAGCAGCAGGCAGCCATCCGGCTGCAATGCGTGGAACAGCGTGCCAATGACGCGCTGTTGCAAAGCCGGTCCCAGGTAGATCAACAGGTTCCGGCAACTGATCAGATCCATTCGGGAAAACGGAGGGTCGGCGGCCAGGTTATGAACGGCAAACACGCACCGGTCCCGAACCGGGCGAACGATCTGGTAACCGGCGTCCACTTCCACGAAGAAGCGCTTCAACCGCTCCGCGGATATCGCCGCCGCACTGCTGGGATTGACAATCCCGGCCCGGGCCTTCTGGATGCTCCTCTCGCTGGCATCCGTGCCGAAGATGTGAATCGGAAAGTCCAGTCCCGCGTCTTGCATGTACTCGATGAGGCAGATGGCGATGGAATAGACCTCGTCGCCCGTGGAGCACCCCGGAACCCACACCCGGATTGGCTGGCCAGGTTGCCGTTCCCGCACAATCGCGGGGAAGACGCTCTCTTTCAGCGCCTCGAAGACCGGCGGGTCGCGAAAGAACTCGGTGACCCCGATGAGGAGGTCCTCGGAGAGCGCCCGGACCTCGGCGGGGTTCTGTTGCAGGATCCGAAAGTAGTGATCCGGATCGCCGGCCTTCTGCAAGACGATCCGCCGCTCCATCCGGCGTAGGAGCGTGTTGGGCTTGTATTGTGAAAAGTCTACCCCGGTAGTGGTCTTGAGCAGCCCTAGAATCTTCTGAAATGCGCGCGTCTCCTGAAAGCCGGGCGCCCCGCCGCCCCTGCGGTATGGATGACTCGCAATCGCGGCCAGCTCCGCGGCAATGGCATCCGGGGGCAGAACGAAATCCACCACTCCGGCGACCACGGCGTTTCGCGGCATGCCGTCGAACTTGGCGGATTCATCCTGGGCAAACGTGATCCCGCCTTCAGATTTGATGGCCTTCAGGCCGAGAGTGCCGTCGGTTGCCGCCCCAGAGAGGACGACCCCGATCGCGTGGCCCTTCTGATCCTCCGCCAGAGAGCGGAAGAAGGAGTCGATCGGCATGTACCGCTCGCCGGCTTCGGGGCGAGGTGTCAGGTTGAGGGCGCCCTGCGCGATGGTCATATTCGCGTTGGGAGGAATCACGTAGATCCGGTTGGGACGCACCACGGTCCCCTGCGATACCTCGGCCACCGGCATTTTCGTCCGGTGACGGAGCAGCCCAGCCAGCGCGCTGGTGTGGTGCGGGTCGAGGTGCTGAACCAGCACGAACGCCATCCCGGTGTCGTTCGGAAGGGCATTCAGCAATTCGCCGAAGGCCTCGAAGCCCCCCGCCGAAGCTCCGATCCCGACGACGGTGCAGGCCGGGGTGGGTTCATCCGTTTGGGCCATGGGGTACCGAAGGCCATCGTAACTCACCTGGCTGGGCCGTGTACTGCCAACCTTGGCAGACCGCAAATAACGATGCTCTGCCCCACCCTACTCCGGATTCAGAATCCGCACCTCGCCCAGGCCCAACTCGCGAATGCCGGCCTCGATCTTGGTGCGGTCTCCCACCACCACCCAGATCAGATGCTTCGGTTGAACCACCTCCTGGGCGGACTTCCCGATGTCGGCCAGCGTCAGCGCGCGCACTTTTCCGGCGAACGTCTGGTAGTAGTCTTCCGGCAGATCGTACTCCACCAGGTTCTCGACCGAGCTCATGACGCTGTCCATGGTTTCGCGCGAGCCTGGCAGCCGCAGGGTCTCGCTGGCCTTCACCCGCGCCAGCTCCGCCTCCGTGGCCGGATGGTCCGCCAGGATGCCGCGCAACTCTTTGTCGATCTCGGTCATGGACTCCTTGGTCTTATCGGTCTGGACGGGAGCATAGGCCAGGAATGGCCGCTGGCCGCGGGCGCTCATCAGCATGGTCAACGCGCCATAAGCCCAGTGCTTGTCCTCGCGCAGGTTCATGTTCAGCCGGGCGCCGAAATCGCCTCCCAGCAGGTTGTTCATGCTCTCGATGGATACCTCGTCGGGATTGTTCCTGGGAGGCGCCACATTGCCCGCCAGAATCAGCGACTGCTGAGCGCCCGGACGATCCATCAGGTACACCACGGACCGTTCCGGCAGAGGCACCGTGGCGATGTTCTTTTTGGGGGTCTCGCCGGGCGTCCAGGCGGAGAACAGCTTCTCCAGTTTGGGCCGCATTTCCGCCAGGGTTGTGTCGCCCACCACCATCAGCGTGGCGTGGTTGGGCTTGAACCAGGCGGCATGAAACCGGGCCATATCTTCGCGCGTGAGCCGGGAGACGCTGGCGGCGGTGCCGGAGCCCGTCCAGGGTTCCGAATAGGCGTGGCCCTTCCCGTAAATCAGGCCGGGGAGAACGCGCAGGGCTAGGGGCACCGGCTCCGTTTTTTCACGCTCGATGGCGGCCAGTTGCTGCTTCTGCTCACGCAGAAAATCGGCCTGTGGGAAGGATGGGTTCAGGACCACGTCGGCGAAGATCGCGAGCGACGCGTCCAGCTTGGCCTTGAGCGCCGAGAGGCGCGCCTCGATGCCGTCCATGTTGGCGCCCACGTTCAAGTTGGCGCCGAGCTGCGCCAGTTGCTCGGCGATCTCGAGCGACGTGCGCGCCTTCGTGCCCTGGTCGAGCAGTTTCGAAACCAGCGCCGCCGCGCCCGGTTGCGCCGCGGTTCCCACGAATTGGTCGGCGGCATAACCGGAATCCACCAGCAGGCTGAAATTGACCAGGGGAATCTCGTGCCGCTCAGCCAGGACGACTTTCAACCCGTTGGAGAGCGTGGTGCGCTCGAGCCTGGGCAGACGCAGCTCGGGAGGCTGGCCGGTGGCGGGAGGCTGGTTGCGGTCGGCGCTGGTGGTGGAAGCCTGCGGGTCGCCGAAGGGAAACACCTCCGCGATATATTCGCCGTCGGACAACCAGCGTTTGGCGGCGGCCTGAATCTTGGCGGGCGTGGCTTCGCGCTCGCGGCGCAGTTTGACCTGGTACGCGCCGGCGTCTCCCAGATAGGTCTGGCTCATGGCCAGCACGTCGGACGTTCCGCCGAACCCGCCAACGCGGTCCACACCCCGCACAAAGTTGGCGAGGTACTGGGTTCGCACCCGCTGCACTTCCTGCTCCGTGGGCCCCTCGGCGAGGAAGCGCGCGATCTCCTCATCGATGGCCTTCTCCACCCGCGCCAGCTCCACGCCCGGACGCGCCGTGGCCTGAACGATCAACTGGCCGCCGATTTCGCGCGGGGTGACGGGGGCCGTCACATCGGTGGCAATCTGGTCGTCGTAAACCAGGCGCTTGTAGAGCCGCGAAGTCCGCCCGCCCGAGAGCGCGTCGCTCACCATGTCCAGGTAGTCGCCGTCCTCGCTCCCGAACTCGGGAATGTTCCATACCATGTAAACGCGCGGTTGGGCCACGCGGTCCTGGAAGACGGCCTTGTGCGCCCCCGTCATTTTCGCGATCCAGACGCGCTGCCGGGAAACCGGCGGGCCGGGCGGTATCTCCCCGAAATACGTTTCCACCTTCTTGCGGACCGTCTGCGGATCCACGTCGCCGGCCACCACCAGCACGGCATTGGAAGGGCCGTAAAATGTCTTGAACCACTCTTTCACGTCATTCAAGGACGCCGCGTTCAGATCGTCCATGGACCCAATCACGTTCCAGGAATACGGATGCCCGCTGGGGTACGTGTCCTGTTGGATCAGCTCCTCGGCCAGGGAATAGGGCTCGTTTTCGTCCTGCCGCTTTTCGTTCTGGACCACCCCGCGCTGCAGGTCGAGCGTTTTCTGGTCGATGGCGTTCACCATGTACCCCATGCGGTCCGATTCCATCCATAGCGTGTAATCCAAAGCCGAGACCGGCACAGTCTCGAAGTAGTTGGTGCGGTCTTCGTTGGTGGTGCCGTTGAGGTCGGTGGCGCCGATGCGCTCCATGGCCTCGATGTAGCGTCCGTGAAAATGCTCGCTGCCGCCGAACATGAGGTGTTCGAACAGGTGGGCGAACCCGGTCTTGCCGGGATGTTCGTTCTTCGACCCGACGTGGTACCAGACATTCACGGCCACGATAGGCGCCTTGTGGTCCTCATGGACGATCAAAGTGAGGCCATTCCCCAAAACGAACTTCTGAAAGGGAATATCGACGTCCTGGGCGTAGGCCGACAAGGACAGGAAAGCAAGTGTAAAGAGCGCGCGGCGCATGAAACCCCCTTAGAAAAAATGTAGCACGAACCCAGGGGATTTCCGGCCGCCTCCAGAACCCCTTGCGCTAGTAGAGCTGCTGTCACCTCGACGCGTCAGCCCCAAACTTGTACAATACAGTACGACGTCCGGCCTGGAAACCGAGCTTGTGTGAAGGGACAACATCCGATACCCGATTACCTCTCCGTGGACCGCTTTGACTCGGCCACGATTGTGGTCCCGGTCATCAACGAGACTACCTCCCTGGAAGAGACCGTCGAGATCATTTTGCGGGACGTCAAAGACCGCACCAGGGAGATCCTGATTGTGGTCTGCGAACGGACGACGGCGGAAGCGAGGGCCACGGTGGACCGGTTGAGCAAGAGCCTCGGCGGTATAGTCCGGGTCCATTCCCAGAAGCTGCCATTCCTGGGCGGCGCGTTGCGGGAGGCATTCGACCTGGCCCGCGGCAGCCACGTGGTCATCATGGCCAGCGATCTCGAGACGGATCCCAATGCGCTCAAGGCCCTGATCGCCACCGCGGAGTCGCACCCGTCGGCCATCGTGACCGTCACCCGCTGGCGCGAGGGCGGGGGATTTCAGGGTTACTCGAAGGTGAAGCTGCTCTGTAACTGGGCCTTTCAGCGATTCTTCTCCGTGTTGTATGGCGTGCGGCTGTCCGATTTGACTTTTGGCTACCGGATCTTCCCCACCAAACTGGTTCAAAGTATTCGTTGGGAAGAACTGCGGCACGCGTTCAATTTCGAGACGCTGGTCAAACCGCTCAGGCTCGGAGTAGAGGTCATCGAGATTCCCTCCGCGTGGAAGCCGCGCAGGGAAGGAGAATCCCAGAATACGTTCCTTCTCAACTTCGTGTACTTTCGGACCGGCCTGAAGACGCGCTTCGCCAGCAGGCAATCGATTCTCAAGCCGGGCATACGAGTATAGACAATCGGTCAAACATGAAGAAAGTAATCGTAACCACAACCATCAACCCTCCTACCGAGGGGATTCATAAGTTCGAGGCCATGAGCGATTGGGACCTGGTGGTCATCGGCGACCAGAAGACGCCGGGCGGCTATCGCCTCGACCGGGGCATTTACGTCACGCCCGAGGAGCAGGAGAAGTACGATCCGGCTCTATCGAAAGCCATAGGCTGGAACTCGATCCAACGCCGGGTACTTGGCCTGCTCTGGGCCCACGATATGAAGGCCGACATGGTTGCGGTGGTGGACGACGACAACATTCCCCTGGAGGGATGGGGTGAGAATCCGCTGGTGGGCAGAGAGGTGGAAATGGACTATTACGAGACCGCCCTGCCGGCCTTCGACCCAGTAGGCGCCACAAATTATCCGCACTTGTGGCATCGGGGTTACCCGCTTCAACTATTACCGAAGAGGGACTACTCGAAGAAGTCGCGGAAGACCGTCCACGTAGATATACAGGCGGACTTCTGGAACGGCGATCCGGACATCGACGCGTTCTGCCGCATGGAACACGCTCCGGAGTGCGAGTTCGATCCGCGGGTATTTCCGATGTGCGCCAACAAGATGGGCCCGTTCGACTCGCAGAACACATTCATCGCCGGCGAATGCTTGCAGGACTATTTTCCGTTTCCGCACGTGGGGCGGATGGACGATATCTGGGCCTCGTTCTACCTGCAGGCCAAGGGTTATCGTGCCGTGTGGAACCAGGCATCCGTATATCAGCGCCGAAACGTACACGACCTGGTTCGCGACATGCAGCTAGAGTATCCGGGCTATGAGAACAACTTGAACCTGGTTCAGGACCTGGCTCGGGATCCCCAATCGATTGCTGCGTACCTTCCGGGGAAGACCATCCGGGCTTTCGAACTCTATAGGAGGCACTTTCAGCGTGCATAGGGTTCAGCGGAGCGGTAGCCGGCGTTACTGCAACATCCCCAGGATCGTCCGCGTTCCCCAGATGCTCCACTCGGCCATCCAGCGGCCGAAGTCGGATACCGATACCGCTACGATCAGCAACATGAAGCCGAATCGCGAGATCTCCATGTAGATCGCCATGGGGATGCGCGCCGCCAACAGCAGCTTCGAGCCATCCAGCGGGGGCACCGGGAGCAGGTTGAAGATCGCCAGGTACAGGCTCAGCCACACGCCGCGCACGGCAAATTGCGAAAACGCGGGCATGGCGCGGGCGGAGGCCACCGCCACCACCCCCAGCACCACCGCGAACAGCACGTTGCTGAACGGTCCGGCCAGCGCCACCAGGGCCAGGCCGTTCAATCCGCCCTTCAACTTGGAGGGGTCGGTGCGCACCGGCTTCCCCCATCCCAGGAATCCGCCGCCCAGCAGGGAGGTCACGAACGGCAGGATGGCGGTGCCCAGCCAATCCACGTGCGCCAGCGGATCGAGCGTGACGCGGCCGTCGAGCCGCGGGGTGTCGTCGCCCAGCAGGGTGGCCACCCAGGCGTGCGCGAATTCGTGCGGCGTCGTGAGAATCCACAACAACAGCACGTTGGTGATCGCCGCCTGAAGCTGAAAATGCATGGTTAGGTCCGCCGCACGATGGCCGCCCAGAGGCCGAGCAGCGCAACCACCGCCACCACCGCAACTGCGAGCATCCACCGGATATCGTCTATTGTACGTGGTATCATAAGGTTTCGGCCATCACTTCTTTCCCGAGGTCAATTCCACTTGGCTTTAATCGAAGGTTGCAAGCACGCGCTGGAGATTTCCATCCCTGTCCACGAGGTTGAGAGCGAGACCGACCGCGTCGTCGCCGACGTCCTGAAGCGCGCCAAGCTCCCCGGTTTCCGGCCCGGCAAGGTCCCCGCCTCCCTGGTTCGAAAGCAATTCGCCGGCGACATCCGCAAGCGGGTATTGGAAGCCCTGATCCCCAAGTACCTGGACAAACAGTTCGAGGCGGAGAACCTGAAGGTGGTGGGCACCCCCGACATCAAAGATGTCCACTATCACCCCGGCGAGCCGCTGACGTTCAAGGCCGAGTTCGAGGTGGTTTCGCCAATCGAGTTGCAGGAGTACAAGGATGTCGAGGTTCCCTACCACGATCCCGACGTCACCGACGCGGACGTAGCCAAGCGGCTGGATGAGTTCCGCGAGCAGAAAGCCCAGTACGTCAACCTCGATCCCCGGCCCCTGGAGAACGGCGATCACGCGGTGGTGGCACTGGAAAGCCTCTCCGGGGTGGAGGGCGAGCCGGTGAAGCAGGAAGAGATGGTGCTGGAAATCGGCGGCGCCGACACATTCGAGGCCTTCACCGAAAACCTGCGCGGCGTCGCTCCCGGCGAAGAAAAGGAATTCGAAGTCACGTATCCCGCCGAGTTCGGCGCCAAACGGCTGGCCGGCCGGACCGTGCGCTTCCACGCCACCTTGAAGGGCCTGCGCAAGAAGGAACTGCCGGAACTGAACGACGAATTCGCGCAGGATTTGGGCGATTACCGCAACGTGGACGAGTTGCGTGAAGCCGTCCGCAAGTCCATCCTCGCGCAGCGCCAGTACGAGGCCCAGCAGGAGGCCAAGGACCGGATCGTGGATAAACTCGTGGATGCGCACGATTTTCCGGTCCCCGAAGTCTTCGTCGAGCGCCAGATCCGCAACCGTGTCGAGCAGAGCGTGCGGGCCATGGCGGCCGAGGGGGTCGACCCGAAATCCATCAAGCTGGATTGGGCGAAAGTAAGGGAGACCCAGCGCGAGAAAGCCCTGCGCGAGGTGAAGGCGTCGCTGCTGCTCTCCAGGATTGCCGAGCGGGAAGCCATCGGCGCCACCCGCGACGAAGTCGACAAGGAAGTCGAGCGGCTGGCCCGGCAGCAGCGCGAGCCGGTGGCGGCACTGCAGATGAAGTTCGAAAAGGACGGCACAATGGGGCGGATCGCTTCCCATATTCAAACCGAGAAAACGCTGAGTTTTTTGTTCGAACATGCCCGGAAAACCGCTTAACATTGGGTGTGTAGGGCCTTTCAGTACCCGTTACCATTCGGGAACATTGCTTACGAACGCTTTACAGGTGATAATGGGAAGGAAAGACAATGAGGTTTCCTAACCGCATGCCGACGGCGGAAAAGGAGAAATCTGCGTGAAGCGTGCCGGGTCCGATGATGCCTTACGGTGTTCTTTTTGCCATAAGAGCCAGGACGTAGTCGGGAAACTCATCTCTTCCCCGAGCGATTATCCCCGCGCTTATATCTGCGACGAGTGCATTGCCGTATGTAACTCGATTTTGGAGGACGACAAGGTCGAGGCTCCCTCCGGGATCGGGAACAAGATACCCAAGCCATTGGAAGTGAAGGAGTTTCTGGATCAGTACGTGATTGGGCAGGATCCCACCAAGAAGAAACTGGCGGTGGCGGTGTACAACCACTGCAAGCGCGTCCACATGAACCGCCTGCGCACCACCGAGGTCGAGCTGCAAAAGTCCAATATTCTGCTGATCGGCCCCACCGGGACCGGCAAAACGTTGATGGCGCAGACCTTGGCCAAGATCCTCGACGTTCCCTTCGCGATTGTCGACGCAACCACCCTGACCGAAGCCGGTTACGTCGGCGAAGATGTCGAGAACATTATCCTCAAGTTGCTCCAGGCGGCCGACGGGGACGTTCAGAAGTGCCAGCAGGGAATCATCTACATCGATGAAATCGACAAGATCTGCCGCAAGGACGAAAACCCGTCGATTACCCGCGATGTCTCCGGGGAAGGCGTCCAGCAGGCCCTGCTGAAGATCCTGGAGGGCACGGTCGCCAACGTTCCGCCGCAGGGCGGACGCAAGCACCCGCACCAGGAATTCACGCCGGTGGACACCACCAATATCCTGTTTATCTGCGGCGGCGCATTTGTGGGGCTGGAGAAGGTGATCGGACGCCGCACCGGCAAGAAGTCCATGGGCTTCCTTCAGGAAGAGGAGAAGGGCGCCGTCAGGCTGTCCGGCTCCGGATCGCGGCGCGACATCGATCTTCTTTCGCAGGTCCAGCCGGTGGATCTGATCAAGTTCGGCTTTATACCCGAGTTCATTGGCCGTCTTCCGGTGACGGCCGTGCTTCAGGACCTGGACCGCTCGGCCCTGATCCAGATTCTGACCAGGCCCAAGAACGCAATTGTGAAGCAGTACCAGAAGCTCTTTGAATTTGAGAACGTGCGGCTGAGGTTTAGCGACGACGCCCTGGAGTCGATCGCCGACCTGGCCATGGAGCGCAAGGTGGGGGCGCGCGGGTTGCGCATGATTCTCGAGGATTTGATGCTCGATCTGATGTACTACCTGCCTTCTTACAAGAAGGTCCGCGAATTCAACGTCACCAAAGAGATGGTGCTGGCGCAGAAAATCAGTCTTACAATATTAGAAAAGGCCGGGTAGGGGCCGGGCACGCCCGGTTCCGTACGGGTCGGGCACGCCCGATCCCTACGCGAGACCGCTCTTCCAGGAAATCGGGAGCAGGGCCAGTCCCCCTGCGGAATACAATGCTTACTTCAAAGGAAAAATCCGAAACAAAACGTCTGCCGATGATGCCCATCCGCGACGTGGTCATCTTTCCGTACATGATGACCCCGTTTGTGGTGGGGCGGGAATCCAGTGTGCGGGCGTTGGAAGAGGCCATGGCCGGCGACAAGAAGATCTTTCTCGCCAGCCAGCACGACGCCTCCATCGACGAGCCCAAGCCCAACGAGATCTACAGCGTCGGCACCATCGTCAACATTGTCCAGAGCCTCAAACTGCCGGACGGCAATATCAAGGTCCTGGTGGAAGGCGTGGAGCGCGCCAAGGTGGTCTCGGTCTCCGACGAGGAAGGGTTTTTCCGCGCCATCGTGCGCACCTCGGCTTTCCGCGTGGAAGCCGGCCCGCAACTCGACACGCTCGTCAGCCGGGTGACCGGCCTCTTCGAGCAGTATGTCAAGCTGAGCCAGAACCTGAACTACGAAACCATGATCGCCGCCCTACGCGTGGACGAGCCGGGCAAGCTGGCCGACACCGTGGGAGCCAATCTCCAGCTCACCATCGAAGAGAAGCAGGAGCTGCTGGAGATCTTCGACCCCATCGAGCGCCTGACGCGCGTGGCCGAGATGCTCGACATCGAAATCGAGAAGCTCAATGTCGACCGCACCATTCAGGGCCGCGTGAAGCGCCAGATGGAAAAGGCGCAAAAAGAGTACTACCTGAACGAGAAGATCAAGGCCATTCAGAAAGAGCTGGGCCGCGGCGAAAAGAGCGAGATCGACGAGCTCAAGACTCGCATCGAGACCGCCGGCATGACCAAGGACGCCCTGGAAAAAGCCATGGCCGAGCTCAAGCGGCTGGAGAACATGCCGCCCATGTCGGCCGAATCCACGGTTTCCCGCAACTACCTCGACTGGCTGCTGGCCGTGCCGTGGAAGAAGAAGTCCAAGGAGATCCGCGACCTCAAGTTCGCCGAGAACGTCCTCGAAACCGATCACTACGGCCTGGATAAGATCAAGGAGCGCATCCTAGAGTTCCTGGCCGTGCGCCGCCTGGTGAAGAACCCCAAGGGTTCCATCCTGTGCTTTGTGGGGCCTCCCGGCGTGGGCAAGACCTCTTTGGGCATGTCGATCGCCAGGGCCACCGGCCGCAAGTTCGTGCGCCTGTCGCTGGGCGGCGTCCGCGACGAGGCGGAGATCCGCGGCCATCGGCGCACCTACATCGGCGCTCTGCCCGGCCAGATTATTCAGATGATGAAGAAAGCCGGAACCCGCAACCCGGTCTTCATGCTCGACGAAGTGGACAAGATGTCCATGGACTTCCGCGGCGACCCTTCCGCCGCCCTGCTCGAAGTGCTGGACCCCGAGCAGAACTTCATGTTCGTTGACCACTACCTGGATGTGGAGTATGATCTAAGCCAGGTCTTCTTCATCGCCACGGCCAACGTTCTCCACACCGTTCCTCCGGCGCTCCAGGATCGCATGGAAGTGATCCGGCTCTCCGGCTACACGGAATTGGAGAAGATGGAGATCGCCAAACGGTTCCTGGTCCGCAAGCAGATGGAGCAGACCGGATTGGGGAAAGACCGGATCGAGTTCGCAGACGATGGCTTGAACGGGTTGATCCAGTACTACACGCGCGAGGCCGGCGTCCGCAACCTCGAGCGCGAAATCGGCAACCTGTGCCGCAAGGTGGCGCGCCAGGTGGTGAATAGCGAAAGCGGCAAGGATAAGAAAGCGGTTTCCAAAGTGGTGATGACGGGCGACAAGCTGCCCGAGTTGTTGGGACCGTGGAAGTTCCGCGACCTCCAGGCCGAAAAGAAGAGCGAAGTGGGCGCGGCCACTGGCCTCGCGTGGACCGAGGTCGGCGGCCAGATTCTAACCGTGGAATGCACTTTGATGGAAGGCAAGGGCAAGCTCACCATCACCGGAAAATTGGGCGACGTGATGCAGGAATCGGCGCAGGCGGCCATGAGCTATATCCGCTCGCGCGCGCACCTGTTCGGGTTGCCGCGCGATTTCTACCGCAACCTCGACGTTCACATCCATATCCCCGAGGGCGCCATTCCCAAGGACGGACCCTCGGCCGGCATCACCCTGGCCACCACCATCTGTAGCGCGCTGACGCGCATTCCGGTGCGCTGCGACGTGGCCATGACCGGTGAAATCACCTTGCGCGGCAAGGTGCTCGGAATCGGCGGGCTGAAAGAAAAGTTGATGGCCGCCCATCGTCATGGCATTCTGGAAGCAATCGTGCCCCGGGAGAACGAGAAAGACCTCCCGGACATCCCGGACGCCATCAAGCAAACCATGAAGCTTTGTTTTGTGGATTCGATGGATGAGGTGCTGAAGATCGCCTTGGAGCGGGAGCTTGTGGCCCTGCCCATGCCCGCGCCCATTCCGGCGGTGGAGTCGCAGCCCGTGGAAGAGACTGTAGCGCATTAAGTGGAACAGGCGTCGGCCTGTTTATGGGGTTGCCCCGTTCCTTGAGAGCCGAATTCGTAGTCAGTTCCGACAGCCCGCGGATGTTTCCCTCCGATGGGCTGCCGGAGGTCGCATTTTTAGGAAGAAGTAATGTAGGGAAATCCAGCCTGATGAACGCCCTGGTGGGGCACAAAGGGCTGGCGTTCACCAGCAGCACGCCGGGTCGCACGCAGACCATTAATTTTTTTCGTATCGAGGGAGGCTTCTATTTCGTCGATCTTCCTGGGTACGGATATGCCCGCGTGCCGCCGGGGCGGCAGTTGGAATGGAAAAAGCTGATTGAGCGCTATTTCGAGGAGAGAGAGACTCTAAAGCTTTGCTGCCTGATACTGGATGCCCGCCGGGGATGGATGGACAAAGATCTGGACCTGAAGCGGTGGCTCGAGTACCACGGCAGGCAGTACCTGGTAATCGCCACAAAGATCGACAAATTGAATCAATCCGATCAAGAGCGCGGTTTGCGCGCCATCCGCGAGGAAGGCGTGGAGCCGTTGCCGTTCTCGGCCACAACCGGCCGGGGAGTGAGGGAAACTTGGCAAGCAATCACGAAGACACTACACCCACGGTAGGAGACACCCCGCCGCAGGAAAAACCCACCGAAAAGGCGGCTGAGAAACAGCCTGCCCCCGCCGAAACCAACGAGAAACCGCACGGCGACCGCCCCGAGCGCGCCGAGCGTTCTCAGGCGAAAGCCGCGGCTGCGGCCGCGGCCCCGCCACCAGCCGCCCCGCCGCCCGCAGCCGAAGCTAAACCCGTCGATCCGCCCGCGGCCGCCGCGCCTCCCGAAGCGCCGGTGCCGCTGACGCAGAGCGGTCCCGGCCACCAGCGCCGCAAGGCCGCCCAAGGCGTCAAGAACGGAACCCCCACGCTGGACTTGGTCGAGCTCAAAGACATGAGCATTCAGAAGCTCAACCAGGTGGCCAAGGACATGGGAATCTCCGGCGCCGCCGGCCTGCGCAAGCAGGAGTTGATCTTCAAGATCCTCCAGACCCAGGCCGAAAAAAGTGGCCTCATATTCTCCGAAGGCGTGCTCGAATGCCTGCCCGACGGTTTCGGGTTTCTGCGCGCGCCGGAGTACAACTACCTGCCCGGCCCGGACGACGTCTACGTCTCTCCGTCGCAGATCCGGCGATTCGATCTGCGCACTGGCGACACCATCTCCGGCCAGATCCGCCCACCCAAGGAAGGCGAGCGGTACTTCGCGCTCATCAAGGTGGACGCCATCAATTTCGAGCCGCCCGAGGAAGCCCGCAACAAGATCTTCTTCGACAACCTGACGCCCCTCTACCCCAACGAGCGCGTCAAGCTGGAGACCGTCAAGGAGAACTATTCCGGCCGCGTGATGGACCTGCTGACGCCCCTCGGAAAGGGGCAGCGCGGCTTGATCGTTTCTCCGCCGCGCACCGGCAAGACCATGCTCCTGCAGAGCATCGCCAACTCCATCACCACCAACCATCCGGAGATCACGCTCATC